>Ga0315546_1001025_pt1 | contig 18557 bp, 20 predicted proteins | sample SalMarSW160170MG_FD_203833 | JGI IMG/M metagenome (GOLD analysis project Ga0315546, IMG submission 203833) | Salt marsh sediment microbial communities from the Plum Island Ecosystem LTER, Massachusetts, United States - Salt Marsh Sediment SW1601-170 ... | reverse complement strand
CACAAGATCAAAGATCGTTGGTATGGTGTACGGCAGTGCGATGAAGGCCGGTGAAATTGAAAATAATGAAGCATTGATGCGGGAAGCTGAAGAACTGGGGAAACTGCTGGTGAGCCGTTAATTGGACAACAATGTCTAATTTAGGTATGATGCCCCAGAATTTTTGAGGCCGCTGGCGAAATCTTCTGCTTGTTTTAAGTCCTCGGCATTGGGCCTGCCCTTGTTTACTCCACCAACGAGCTTAGTTACCCTGTATGTATCAAGTCCCCGACAAGAAAATTCACCGATAATATCGAAACCTTTTCGTTGCAGTTTTTCTTTCAGCGGTTTATCGAAATTATGGATAAACTGTATTTTCCTTAGTCCACTTGTCGAAAAAATGAACGCTTTTTTGTTTCTTAGCATGGGTAGCATATCGACAAAATCTAATAGACTTTTATGATGTTTGCCAAAATAAATCCCTGAGCCAAAACCAATTAAGTCATACTGCTCAGGCATACTTGCATCCACTTGCTTCATCTGCAACAAGTCGGCATCAAGAATATTTGCCATTACCTTAGCAACTCGTTCAGTATTGCCATGGTGCACGGAGATATAGATTATTAGAGCTTTCATTATTTGTTGTCTTCCCTATTTCAAGTTTAAGTTTGACGGCAAAAGTTCTCCCGGACTGGAACCAACTAACTATTGCAGACAACCAGTGATGGCGTATTCCCAGGTTTCCAATATAGGCGCGCAACGCAACAGGCTTGTCACATATAAGAGCATCGCAGCTTCCGGTTGGGTTACCGGCTCAAAAGACTTGACACAGCAAGTACAGATGTAATATCCAGCTTAAATCCCGGCCCCATGCTGGTAGACAGGAACGCGCTTCTGATATATTGCCCTTTAGCCCCACTGGGCTTTGCTTTAACAATAGCTTCGATCGCCGCTGCCAGGTTCTCCAAGAGCTTGTCTTTATCAAAACTGATTTTGCCAATGGGCAAATGGATAATAGCTGTTCTGTCTAAACGAAATTCGGCTCTACCTTTACGAGCTTCATTCACAACACGAGCTAGATCTTGAGGCGGTACTACGGTGCCAGACTTGGGATTGGGCATCAAACCTCGCCGCCCTAAAATTTTACCGAGCTTGGCTACTTTAGGCATCATATCAGGGGTGGCAACAGATACATCGAATTCAAGCCAGCCACCTTCAATTTGTTTAATAAGCTCATCTGCTCCAGCATAGTCAGCACCTGCTTCCTCCGCCAACTTTATCCCCTCACCTTGGGTAAAGACGAGCACTCGTGTCTTCTTCCCCAGTCCATTAGGCAGTAGAATTACACCACGCACCTGTTGGTCAGCACTGCGGGGATCGACTCCCATCTTCAAATGGAGCTCGACGGTCTCATCAAATTTGGCGTAGGAAACCTTCTTAGCTAATTCGATCGCTTCTTCAGGAGAATAGGTCCTTGACTTATCTACGAGTTTATTAGCTTCCTGGTATTTCTTACCATGTTTTTCCACTTACTTATATCCTCAAAAATTTATTCTACCTCAACTCCCATGCTCCGAGCCGTGCCAGCAACAATGCTTGCTGCCTTATCAATATCAGTCGTATTGAGGTCCTTCATTTTATTTCGTGCGATCTCATAAACTGTATCTTTACTTATCTTGCCTACTTTCTCGCTTCCGGTATTACCGCTACCCTTTTCTATTCCCAAAGCGCGCCGTAATAGATCAGAAACAGGCGGCATCTTGGTCACAAAGATAAAGGAGCGATCCTCATATACAGTTATCTCAGCAGGAATGATGAAACCTTCTTGAGAAGCAGTTCGTTCATTATATTCCTTACAAAAAGCCATGATATTAATACCGTGTTGCCCTAAAGCAGGTCCCACAGGTGGTGCCGGAGTAGCTTTACCTGCAGATATCTGCAACTTAATGACCGTTTTAACTTTCTTCGCCATTACTGATTCTCTCTTTCATTGCGTTCTGGGTTCCTACTCAGGTGTTATATCTTTTCTATCCCCAGGAGATCTAACTCCACAGGCGTTTCCCGGCCGAAGAGCGATAGTAAAACTATTGCCTTACCTTTGTTCAGATTCACTTGCTCCACTTTGCCTATGAAGTCAATAAAAGGACCACTCGTTACACGTACACTATCTCTTTCCTTAAAAGTCATTTTAACCTCGGTAGGAGCTTCTTCCATGCGTCGCAGTATGGCATCCGCTTCCTGTTGAGGTAAAGGAACAGGTTTGGTACCAGCACTCACAAAGCCAGCGACCCCAGGGGTGTTGCGTACCATATCCCAGCTATGCTCGTCTAAGCTCATATTTACCATGATATAGCCCGGGAAAGCTTTTTTAGTCATCGTATGCCGCTTTCCAGCTTTGATTTCAATCTCTTTAGTTGTGGGTATCACCACATCAAATATCTTATCGCCCACATCCATATATTTGATACGCTGTTCTAAATTCCTCCTGGCCTGCTCCTCATGACCGGAAGAGACGTATAATAAGTACCATTCTCCATCAACCATTGATTATTAACCACCTACAAGCAAAAACAAATTTGTAAAGGCCAAATCCAAAGCGCCTAGAATGCCTCCCACAATAGCACACACAATGAGCACTAAAATACTCAACCTCAAGGCTTCCTGCCTTGTTGGCCAGTGCGCTTTTCGCAGTTCAGCCATTACCTCGGGAAAGAAACTGAACCTCGATTTTTTAGCCGGAGCGGACTTAGCACTCGCTTTCTTAGCGTGAGTTGTCATAAGTTACTTTGTTTCTCGATGAACAGTATAGCCACGACAATGAGGACAATACTTATTCAACTCCAGCCGTTGCGGATCATTCTTCTTGTTCTTTGTCGTAGTATATGTTCTCCGCAAACATTGACTGCAAGCTAGGTGGATAATTACGCGTAAATCGCCCTTCTTTTTAGCCACGTCTATTTAAAAATTTACAAAGTGCGTAGGAGTCAATATTTATGATTTATGCAATAACCTTGCTAATCACGCCAGCACCGACTGTCCTACCACCTTCCCTGATAGCAAAGCGTAATCCCTCCTCCATAGCCACGGGGTAAATGGTCTTAATCTTCATGTGAGTCAGGCTGTCACCGGGCATAGCCATCTCCACACCCTCAGGAAGAGTTATTTCGCCCGTAACATCCAGAGTTCTGATATAAAACTGGGGCTTATAACCATTAAAGAAAGGTGTGTGCCTACCGCCTTCCTCCTTGGTCAAAATATATACTTCAACCTCAGCTTCAGTATGAGGCTTGACCGTGCCTGGCGCTGCTAGCACCTGACCCCGCTCTATTTCATCTCGATCTATGCCTCGCAATAGCACTCCGACAGCATCGCCGGCTTCTGCTTCGTTCATGGTCTTATGGAACATCTCTAAGCTAACCACCACTATCTTCTTCGTCTCTTTTAACCCCACTATCTCTACTTCGTTACCGGCTTTGATCACCCCTCGTTCTATTCGGCCTGTGGGCACAGTCCCCCGTCCTTTGATACTGAACACATCTTCTACTGGCATCAGGAAAGGTTTATCCCTTTCCCTCTGTGGTAGCGGAATATAATCATCTATAGCATCCACCAACTTCCATATTGGTCCACACCATTGGCAATCTCTTTTTCCACAGCCACATTCCAGAGACTTAAGAGCACTTACTCGCACAACGGGGATTTCATCACCAGGAAAGTTATACTTTTTAAGCAAGTCTCTAACCTCCATCTCCACCAAATCTAACAACTCTTGGTCATCTACCAGATCTACCTTATTGAGAGCCACCATTATACGGGGAACTTCCACCTGCCGAGCTAGAAGGATGTGTTCCCTTGTTTGTGGCATAGGACCATCATCGGCAGCGACCACCAAAATAGCTCCATCCATCTGAGCAGCTCCAGTTATCATGTTCTTGATATAGTCAGCATGCCCGGGACAGTCAACATGACAATAATGGCGCGTCTCAGTCTCATACTCGATATGAGAAATAGCAATCGTCAGTCCACGAGCTTTTTCTTCAGGAGCATTATCTATGGAATCAAAGGTCCGAAATTGTGTAGAGCCTGCTTTAGACAATACCTGGGTCATGGCTGCAGTCAGTGTGGTTTTCCCATGGTCAACATGTCCTATAGTGCCCACATTGATATGTTCTTTGACACGCTCATAAACTTTCTTAGCCATTTTAACCTCCTTTTATCTCAAAGCCCACAACCAGATTCGAACTGGTGACCCCGTTCTTACCAAGAACGTGCTCTACCTACTGAGCTATGTGGGCAAGTATGCATGAAATTATATTGTAAGTCAACATGGATAAAGAGTCAACTAAGTATGTATGTTCTACTTTAGAACGTGATGTACGTGTTTAGTTGGCAAATTAACGGATGGATTTTAAAGGAATGCTTTGTGAAAGTCAAGAAGGAGGTGCGGAAGATGGAGACAGTAGCTGAAAAGGTATACATGGACTTGGTGGCAAGAGGCAAGGATATTGAGACTGCTAGACGCTGGCGACATTTAACTATGAAGTTTGAGGTTTGCTGTGGGACTAAGAGCAAATATGACAGGGATGATGTCATAAGGTATTTGTGCTACTTGCGTGAGAGAGGATATAGGCAGACTTCCATAGATGTGATGGTGCGACCTGTAAAGTTATTGGCTCAGATACAGGGATGGTATTTTCCCAGATTGGCAATGCCAAAGGTGAGAGATGGTGATGTAAGGCGACCAATGCTTAGCCATGATGAAGTTTGTCAAATGATTAGGAGAGGTAAGGAAGTGCTATCTGAGACAGAGCTGGCTTACTTGGCATTATCAACTACCTATGGTTTGCGACGTGAGGAGCTAAGTAATTTAGGCAGGATTGATGGTGAGGTGACCGTAGACACGGTTAAAGGTGGTCCGGTGACCACTCATGTGGTCCCTGGTGAAATAAAGCCTTATTTGGCGGGATATGAGCGGAATAGAGTGAGATATATGAGCTTAGTGTTTCAGAGAATGATTAAAAAGCTGAGTATTACTTTGACGAGTGGGAATTATGGTTGGCATGCAATAAGACGTGGATTAGCCACTGAACTTCTGTATAGAGATGTTAGCTTGATTAATGTGGTGAGGTTTATGCGGTGGTCTGATGGAACTGTGAAAGGCGGGTTTGGGATGCTGGCAATTTACGGTAAACGTAATCAAGAGGAAGTTGATAGGAGTGTTTTTAAAGTGCATCCATTTTTACCGATTTGGAGTGAAGGAGGTGAGTAATTGAGGAAAGCGATAGGTTTTAGCTTGAGGCGGAGGGCGGCGAGCAAAAGCTCGCGCCTCTTAGGGATAAGGTCTTATTTATCTGTATATATATTAACTTCTGTCCTTCTTATAGGCGTATGTTGCCGTTGGTATTTTAGGCGAGGAGTAGTTGATGTTTAAGACGAATGAGGAACGAAGGAGGGCTAGGTTTTGGCAGCGGTTGTTTACCGGTGCTGAGTCAGCTGATAGGCTGAGGTTTTTGACGCTTAATAATAGTGATGAGTCTATAGTTTTAGGTATAGATATTCTTAAATCGTTTAGTAAGCTGGTAAAGCGTATAAGGCGTAAGTACGGAGAATTCGAGTATTTTGGTGTAGTTGCCTGTGATGAAGATGAGCCGTTGCGTGAGCATATACACGTTATATGTAAAGGTAAATTTATGCCTCAGCTTGAGCTAGAGGATATGTGGATTGGTGTTCACAGAAGTATTAAGCCTTATATTGAAGCTGTCGATGATGTTGATGCAGCTGCTCGATACATTGGCAGTTATCTCAATATGCAGTCGTACCGTGTGCGTAAGTATATTATGAGTGCTGGTTGGGTGTTCCCTGGCTGGGTATCCTGGTCAAAGTGGTTTAAACGACATTATGGCGTTTATCCTGACCAGAAGTACCCGGGTATATTGGTAAAGCTGGCACGTATGTCCGAGAGAGTGCGTGATGAGATTATTATACCCGAGCTGATGAAAATGGAAGGTTTATAATGATTTATTTAAAAAAAATTTATGTTCTTACAAAAAAAACTCTTTGGGGCACAAATACTAGGTGATATAATTAAGGAAGGAGATAATTAGAAATGGCTAAGGCAAGAAATACTGCTAAGTATCACTTCATTGAGAATAGGAGGGTAGTACATAGAGGTATTACTGATAGACCACTAGAGGATAGAGAATACGAGCATCAACAAGAATATCATGGGGGTCATATTAAGCAGATAGGTAGGAGAACAACACGGGAGAAAGCTTTGGAATGGGAGAGAGATGGAGGAAAGAGATAGGGAGATGATATGTAGCCTCTTGGTGAAGTAATGAGAGAAGGTAAAGTATTCCAAGCTTATAGTGATGAATCCGGCATAAACGTCGGTGATAGATATACGTCTGTTTCTGTTGTTTCTGGAGAGGCTGAGGCACTGAATTATCTGCGAGATAAACTACGTGAAACGCTAAGAGATAAGAACGTAGATGAAGTCAAGTTCTCGAAGATAAGTAGGTATGGAAGCCCGGTTACAAAAGCTGCAGTTGATTTTGTTGGATGCGTAGTGAATGACTTTGCTATCTGTAATAGGGTAAGGATTGACACTATAACTACGGATAACGAGTGCCTAAATGGCGAGGATTATGATTCTGTTAGTGAACCGGATTTGGAGGGAATGTACTACCACGTGCTCTCCAACGTAGGTATAAGATGGGGGTGCACGAAGTGGGGTTTTTACCCAGATGAGAACTCAGGAGTGAATTGGAGTGAGATAGTCTCGTCTTTGAATATGCCTAGTATGTTGACTGCAGAAGGGGGTCAAAAACCCTTTATTGATAGAACTGATGAAGATGCGCAGTTTCAATTTTCCGAAGTTGAAGAGTTGAATTCGGTGGGAGAGCCGTTAGTTCAACTTGCGGACTTGTTCGCTGGGATGGCTCGCTTTTCACACGAGGATAACGGTGGCTGTGCTGAATGGGTAGAGAGGTCGAGAGATGAGAGACAAGGGAAATTGATACCGTCCATGGCATGGGATAAGGGAAATATACCGAAGTTAAAGGAGTGTCGTTATAGACTAATAGGTGGGTTGTATTCTCTTTGCCGTAGACACAAGCTTTATGTAAGTTTAAGAAGTGAGAAGCACTTGAGGACATGGAGGCCGCAAAGTCCTATTAATTTCTGGGATTATAGGAGAGGATATTAACTTTCTTTGGCTATGAGGGTTTTATGGGTTACGGTGCGTATGATGTTGGTTAGGGCAGGTTCTTATCTGGAATGAGGTATTGACAGGTATTTTTTCGAGATATAATAATGCAGTAAGGTAGGTAACTAGTAATGAGAATAGCAGCTGGCATTCTGCTGATAGTTCTGGGTATGGTCTTACTGATTAGTTTTGTTTATGTTCTGATTGACTATGGCGGTTATGGCCCGGCTTTTGACCTGTTCGCCATTATCGCTAGTGTGTTTATTGTTACTGGAGGGGTCTTTTGCCTTATGAGAAAAGTGTGGGGACTATGCTTCGCTTCGGCTTTGGTTGCCCTTTTATTTATGATTTTTTGGCTGATGGGTTCCTTTCTTGCTGAAGCTTGGTTGACTTGGCTTATCAGCATAATGGGGACTCTCCCAATAATATTCGTTTGTGTTAGGAAAAGGGAGTGGCAAGAAATTTCAGCTTGACTGGATTTTCCATACAGATTACCCCGTTCTTGTTAAAAATGAGGTTATTGACAAGTATTTTTGTCAAGATATAATAAAGTAAGGTGGAGCATTGGCTTTGGAGTATCTAGGGTTTATTCTGGATTTTAGGGTGTCTTATGGTGACTTGTCCCGGTCTTACCAAGAAAAGACGATATAGAAAATTCTAAAATTGGAGGTGTGTAGAATGGAGTATGTTGCATTAGTGCTGGGTCCTCTTATAGCTGGTCTGGTACTCGCGTTTAGTGGTGTGGTGCAACTCTGCGTAAGAAAGAAAACAGGCCCGTGGAAAGAGGGTGGTGCAAGTTTATTAGCTGGTGCCATTATTGCGGTAGTATCGGTATTTGTGATGAGTTTATAATGGTGCGTCTGATGGTGGTTAGACCAGATTCTTACCAAGAACGTGCTCTACCTGCTGAGCTATGTGGGCCTCCTGCGCTTTACAGTGGAGGGGGTAGGATTCGAACCTACGCAGCCCTTACGGGCGGCAGATTTACAGTCTGCTCCGATTAACCACTCCGGCACCCCTCCCCGATATAATCTTATCACGAAGTATCTGAAAAACCTAGCCCGAGGGGGGATTCGAACCCACCAACCTACCGATTACAAGTCGGTTGCGCTACCATTGTGCTACTCGGGCAACTTCTAGCTACAATTTTGGCTCAATAGTATAGATAAGGGGGAATTCTCTGTCAACTAAGAGACAATTGGAGGCAATCTCTTGTTGCATTATTCAAATGAATCATGCTACATTATACCAGTTTTACTAACTACCATCATCTTAAATTGTAAGCATGATAGATAATGCTTTATTAAAACAACTGCTGGAAGCAGGTGCTCACTTTGGTCACCACACCAGCTACTGGCATCCCAAGGCGAAGAAATATATTTTTACACAGCGCAATGGTATCCACATCATCGATTTGGAGCAGACAGTTACCATGTTAGAAAAGGCCTGTACCTTTGTCCAAGATTTAGCAGCTCGAGGGCAAAGCATTCTTCTTGTCGGCACTAAAAAACAGGCTCAACAGACCATAGAAGAAGAGGCTGTGAGGTGCGGTATGAGCTATGTTAATCAAAGATGGCTAGGTGGTATGTTAACTAACTTCACCGTCATACAAGCTCGGATCGACCACTTAGTTCGTTTAGAGAATAAAAGAGACAAAGGCGAGCTTGACTCCTTGCCCAAAAAAGAACGAGTGAAGATAGAAAAGGAAATTTCCCACCTAAATACTCAAATGGGGGGGTTTAAGGAAATGACTATCCTTCCTGGAGCCCTCTTCATCACTGATCCTATTAAAGATAAGATTGCCTTTACTGAAGCTAAAAAATTGGGCATACCCGTGATTGCTATTGTGGATACTAATTGCAATCCCGACGGCATCGATTATCCCATTCCTGCTAATGATGACGCTGTTAAGGCGATAAAGTTACTTTGTAGCAAAATAGCTGATGCCATAATTGAAGGTAAAACTGAAGCCTTTTCTGGAGAGGTGGGAGTTACCAAATTAGTTGCTGAAGAAACCATTGAAATTCTAGGTTCTTATACCTTTGAACCAGAGGAGCCCGGTGAACCAGAAGAGCCAAAGGAGCCAGAAGGAGAAATTGCACCTACATGAAAATACCAGTTGAAGTAGTAAAGGAGCTAAGAAACAGAACTAATGCAGGCATAGCTGACTGTAATAAGGCTCTGTCAGAGGTAGGTGGTGATATAGAAAAGGCAATCGAATTCTTGAAACAGCGGGGGGCAGCAATTGCTGAAAAGAAGAAGGATGTAGCCACAACCGAAGGCGCAATCGAAGCTTATATTCATCATACCAAGCGCATAGGAGCATTAGTGGAGTTAAATTGTGAAACCGATTTTGTGGCTCATACCGATGAATTTAAAGAACTTGCTCACGACTTAGCTATGCAGATAGCTGCTACTTCCCCACAATTTCTCACTAGTGAAGAGATGCCGCCAGAAGCAGAAACAGACCCCCAAGCAGCTTGCCTTCTTAGCCAGCCCTTTATTAAAGAACCTACCAAGACGGTACAAGAAGTTATTGTTGAAACAATTACCAAAGTAGGTGAGAACATAAAAGTACGCAGATTCGCCAGATTCGAGCTTGGTGTCGATCACTGAGCCATGTTGGATGAATTACTCGCTGAACTGAACTCCAGAATGCAGAGGGCCGTAGATGGCTTAGCTAGAGAATTAGCTACCATCCGTGCCGGGCGTGCCACTACAGCTTTGCTTGACAACATCATGGTTGAATATCAGGGCACGTCTGTCCCGCTCTATCAACTTGCTACCATGTCTATACCTGAGGCTAATTTAATCATTATTCAACCCTGGGATCGCACATCGTTGCGTGACATTGAAAGAGCCATTCTCACAGCCAACGTCGGCCTTAACCCTGCGAATGATGGTAACTTAATTCGGGTGATCATCCCGCCTCTTAGCGAGGAGCGGCGCAAAGAGTTGGTCAAGGTAGTGTCTAGGAAAGTTGAGGAGCGGCGGATTGCCATACGCAATATAAGGAGAGATGGCATTGAGAAACTGAGAGAGATGGAGAAGAATAAAGAAATATCGGAAGATGAACTCAAAAACAATGCTAAGAAAATCGACCAGCTTACAGAGGCTTGCGTGGGTAGGGTAAGTGAATTGGGACAGAGCAAGGAAAGGGAAATACAGGAAATATAATTTAACCCAAGAAAATCGCAGGATTTTCTTGAGTGGGTATAATTCGCCTCACCGGTATCCGGCAAAAAAGTCCGCACTAACTGTTAGGGGTGTTTGATAGCATTCAGTTGCCATCTCTCAGTCCTTCGCTATTTGTCATTCCGCCCTTGAACACTTCGTTCCCGCCCAGGGTAACATAAGAAATGACTCTAGTTTTGATGAAATTCATTTATTAGACCAGACACTAGCAAGCCTATAGCCGCTTAAAAACTGTTAAAATAGAGCTATGCTCAAGCACAGAGTTATCACTGCCGCTGTGGGCGTGCCCCTCGTTATTCTTGCCATCTGGTTTGGTGCCCCTTGGTTTAGTCTTCTCATAGCCGCAGCGGCATTAGCCGGCACCTACGAGTTCTACCACATGGCCAATTTTGACAGGCGTGAGCCTCTGATTTATTTGGGTTTACTATGGGCGCTGGCACTCGTCTTAAGCCCTCACTATCCTTACAAGAGCCCTGATGTTTTACCAATAGTTATTACCGCCACTATGTTGATTTCCTTGATTTGTCTGTTATGCCGCTCATCAAAAGAAGGCGCATTTCGCAACTGGGCATGGACCATAGTCGGTGCACTCTATGTGGGTTGGATGCTCAGCTACTGGCTGAGTTTGCGCGGTTTAGAGGACGGCCGAAATTGGGTTTACCTGGCCATGCTGACTACATTTGCCAACGATACAGGCGCTTTTTTTATTGGGAGGGCAATGGGTAAACATAGGCTGGCTCCTGCGATAAGCGCAGCTAAAACTTGGGAAGGAGCGATAGGAGGCTTAATAAGCGCCATCCTGGGCGCTGTGGTAATAGCGACGGTTCTTAACCTCATTTCTCCTTTTACTTTTGGATATTGGCAAATTATACTCCTTGGCTTTCTCGTTGGCTTCTTTGCCCAGCTTGGCGATTTGATTGAATCCTTGCTCAAGCGCAATATGGGGGTAAAAGAATCAGGTAATTTGCTACCGGGGCATGGTGGTATCCTTGACCGATTCGATAGCCTCATCTTTGTCGGGGCAGTGGTATACTATTACGTAATATGGGTGGTGTGAAAAAGATAGCTATCCTGGGCTCAACAGGCTCCATCGGGCGGCAGGCTCTAGATGTAATCCGTGCCCTGCCTGACGAATTAAAAGTAATAGCTCTGACAGGGAACAAAAATCTTGAGCTCCTGGAAAGACAAATTAGTGAATTTCAGCCCAAAATGTTTTGTTCCTCGGTTAAGCCTGACATTAGTTACGGCGGGGAATTTTTGTCCGCAGAAGAAATAGCCAGTCACCCCGAGGTCGACTTCGTTATAGTGGCCACTGCGGGTAAGGCAGGACTAAGCCCTACTTTGGCGGCTTTACAGGCAGGCAAGACGGTTGCCCTGGCTAGCAAGGAGGTAGTGGTGATGGCCGGTGAAATTATTGTTCGTGAAGCCGGCCTTCATCAAGCTCAAATCCTGCCTATTGATAGTGAGCATAGTGCCATCTGGCAATGTTTGCAGGGGGAAGAAAATAAACCGCAGAGGCTTTTTCTCACTGCCTCTGGTGGGCCTTTTTACCACTATTCACAGTCACAATTGGCTGAGGTAACTCCGGAGCAAGCTCTTCAGCACCCCGTATGGAAGATGGGAAAGAAGGTAACCATAGATTCAGCAACCCTTATGAATAAAGGATTAGAGGTTATCGAAGCTCATTGGCTCTTCTCTTTCCCCTTTGATAGTATTGAAATATTAATTCATCCCCAGTCTATCGTTCATTCCATGGTGGAGTTCATGGACGGTTCCTTGAAAGCCCAGCTTAGCTCGCCTGATATGAGACTGCCCATTCAATATGCTCTTTCTTATCCCCGTAGGTGGTCTAATCCAGAACTACCCCGCCTTGATTGGGATAAAATCAACTCTCTGAACTTTGAGCCTGTAGACTATGAGAAATTTCCCTGCCTCAAACTGGCAATGGATGCTGGCAAATCAGGAGGAACTTACCCGGCGGTGCTTTGCGCCGCGGATGAGGTGGCTGTAGAGCTTTTTCTCAGCCATAGAATAAGTTTTACCGATATAGCCAAAATTGTGCAAAAAACGCTGGAGCAACATCAGAATATCCCCCAGCCATCGCTAGAGGAAATACTGGCTGCTGACGATTGGGCAAGGGAATACGCTGCACACTTTTCCCTTGGTCACTCCCCGGAGCCTGACCGACGAGGCAATTCTGGGATAGAGAGATAAGAGATGAGCGTTGCTGTAATCATTATTCTTTTCATAGTAGCTCTATTCGTGGCAATGTGTCTTCACGAATTGGGGCACTTCATCGCCGCTAGGCGTGCCGGAGTGAAGGTGGAAGAGTTCGGCATAGGTATTCCTCCACGACTTTTTGGTATTAAACGGGGCGAGACAATATACTCGGTTAATGCCATACCTCTGGGAGCTTTTGTTAAGGCTGCTGGGGAAAATGACCCCACAGTACCCCGGAGCCTGGCTGGCAAAGGACCCTGGACCAGGTTAGGAATCTATTCTGCCGGTCCGCTGGTCAACATCTTTCTGGCCTTTGTTCTCCTCAGTGCTTTCCTGGCGCTACCCTATTCTGTCATTGCCGGCGATGGACTCATGGTGCATTCTGTAGTGGAGAATTCTCCTGCGGATGAAGCAGGCATCGAGTCCGGGGATATAATTCTGGAGGTAGATGGACAACCTGTTCATAGGAGAGGGGACGTGCAGGATATAGTAAATTCAGCTGAAGAAGGGGCAGAAATAACTCTGCTTCTGCTGAGGAACGGGCAAGAAGAGGAAATCAACTTGAAGCCAGAACTCGACCCAGAATCGCAGCTGCTAAAAATCGGCGCCTGGCTTTGGTGGGATATTGTGAGTCGAGTGGATGAAGACTCGCCGGCTTATGAAGCTGGTATTAGAGCCGGGGATACCATTGTGAGCATCAATGGACAGCCTGTATACAATGATGAGAGTATATCCAGTGTCTTGCATTCCGTTGAGGAAGGTGAAGAAATAAAGCTGGTTTTGCTCCGAGACGGGAAAGAGACTTCACTCTCTTTGACCAATGTCGGCTACGAAACCCTACCCGGTGTAGAGCTACGATGGGTAGATGGGATTCGTACCGAACAAGAGCGACTTCCTGTGTGGAGGGCAGTCTATTTGGGAGCTAGGGATATCATTTATATGCCTGTGCTCATAATAAAGGCTATCCCGCTAATCATAAAATCTCCCGATCTAGCTTTGGTTGGGCCGATAGGGGCTGCTCAGTTAACGGTGGAAGCAGTGCGCTCTTCCGGCTTCAGCAACATACTATTTATGGCCAGTATAATCAGCCTGGGCATCGGTATATTCAATCTCCTCCCTATCCCTCCTCTAGATGGAGGAGGGATGCTGGTGGCGTTCATTGAAGGATGTAGGCGCGGGAAGCGTCTTTCTCTTCGGACAATGCGCCTGGCCTACACCATCGGCACTGCTTTTTTAATTACAATTGTGATTTTAGTAACCTTTCTAGATATCCAGCGTCTGATTAGTGGCGGGACCTTTTTATGACACGTCGAATCTCTAAACCCTTGAGAATTGGCAAGGTGACCATTGGCGGCGATGCCCCCATCGTGGTGCAGTCCATGACCAAGACCGATACCCGTGATATCCCTGCCACTATAAACCAGATTAAGGAATTAGAGGATTGCGGCTGTGAAATTGTGCGAGTGGCAGTCCCAGACAAAGAAGCGGCTGAAAGCACAGCAGCTATAAAAAGGAGCGTTTCATTACCTATTATTGCTGATATACATTTTGACTACCGCTTGGCTTTGGCTGCGCTACAAGCCGGCGTTGACGGACTCCGCCTCAACCCCGGCAACATAGGAGACAAAGGGCAGATTGCCAGGGTGGTAGCTACTGCTAAAGAAAGAGAGGTGCCTATCCGTATTGGAGTGAATGCTGGCAGTTTACCTGCCAATTTTCAGCCTGATGCTCCACCGGTTGAACGCATGGTCAACATGGCATTAGAACAGATAAGGCTCATGGAAAGTTTAGACTTTAATTTAATCAAAGTTTCTCTCAAAGCCTTTGATGTTCCCACTACCATTCAGGCTTATCAAATGATTGCCGATAAAATGCCCTATCCACTACATCTGGGCGTCACTGAGGCCGGGCTTCCCCGGACGGGAGCCATACGCAGCGCCATAGGCATCGGCATACTTCTCTACCAGGGAATTGGGGACACCATACGCGTTTCCCTCAGCGCGCATCCCTGTGAAGAGGTATTTGTGGCTTACGAAATTCTAAAAAGCTTGGGACTTCGTCAGCGGGGTCCAACTCTAGTGAGCTGCCCTTCCTGCGGCCGGGCTGAAGTTGATATCATTGCCCTGGCTGAGGCAGTGAATAAGCGTCTGGCAAAAATAAGCAAGCCTATTAAAGTGGCAGTTATGGGCTGTGTAGTCAACGGTCCTGGCGAGGCTAAGGATGCTGATGTCGGCATTGCCTGCGGCAAAGGGAAAGGTGCTATATTTAGAAAGGGGGAGGTAGTGGGCACAGCGAGCGAGGATAATCTAGTAGAAGCCTTAATGGCAGAAATCAACTCTGTCGATAGGAGAAGATTAGAGTAAAGGTAAAAACAATGCGTTTTTCTAAGCTTTTCGGCAAGACATTACGGCAGGCGCCCGCAGAAGCTGAGAGCGTAAGCCATCAGCTACTGCTTCGAGCGGGTATGATTGCCCAGGAGGCTGCCGGAATTTACTCTTACTTGCCTATGGGATGGCGAGTGCTCAAAAAGATAGAAAATGTAATCAGAGAAGAAATGGATAAGGCTGGCGGGCAGGAACTGATGCTGCCTGTGTTGCAGCCCTTTGAATTATGGCAGCAATCAGGCAGGTATGTTTCCTTTGGCAAATCTCTATTCACTTTGACCGACCGCAAAGAGCATACACTGGCTCTGGGACCCACCCATGAAGAGGTTATTACCGACCTTGTCCACCGCTACGTGCAAAGCTACCGGGAGCTTCCCTTGCTCCTCTATCAAATACAGGTAAAACTTCGCGATGAGCCTCGACCTCGCGGTGGCTTATTGAGAGTTCGCGAGTTTATCATGAAAGACCTTTACAGCTTTGATGCCAACGAGGCTGGTCTGGATGAAAGTTACCAGAGTATGTGCCAAGCCTATAAAAATATCTATGCCCGCCTTGGCTTGCCAACGTTGGTGGTAGAGGCTGATAGTGGCGCCATAGGGGGCAAGGAATCCCACGAGTTCATGGTTCTCACTGAAGGCGGTGAAGACGAAATTATTCGTTGCTCTAATTGTGGCTATGCCGCCAATGCAGAGAAGGCTCAATTTGCGAAAAAGAAGAGCAATGCTGAAGCCCCGCTTTCTTTGGAGGAGATAGCCACGCCGGGGACGAAAGCCATAGAGGAGGTAGCTGGCTTTGTTGGTGTGCCGACAAGTCAAACGCTTAAATCGGTGTTTTATTATGCCGACGGAGAATTTATCTTCGTTATCATTCGGGGCGATCTGGAAGTCAATGAAACGAAGCTAAGAAATGCTTTAAAATGCTCTGAGCTTCGCTTAGCTACGGAAGGCGAGGTAAATGAAGCTGGACTTGTAGCCGGTTTTGCCTCACCCATAGGTGTAAAGGGAGTCAAAGTCGTGGCTGATGATTCCATAACCTCAGGCTCCAGCTTCATTGCTGGCGCTAATAAGCCGGGGTATCACTTCAGGAATGCCAATTATCCCAGGGATTTTAAGGTTGACCTAATGGCTGATATCGCCCTGGCGCAGCCTGGAGATAACTGTCCCAAGTGTGGTGGTGAATTATCTTCGGCTCGGGGCATTGAGGTGGGGCATGTATTTAAGTTGGGCACCTTCATCAGTGAGAGATTCGGAGCATCCTTCTTAGACAATGATGGCGCTTCCCGACCTATTGTCATGGGCTGCTATGGCATCGGACTGGGGCGATTGCTGGCAGCTATAGTAGAACAAAGCCACGACGATAAAGGCATTATCTGGCCGCTCTCCGTAGCCCCTTATCAAGTCTATCTTTGTCCCCTATCGCTGGACAAGTCGTCAGTACTCCCTACGGCAGAGAGGATTTATCAAGAATTACAAAAAGCAGGTATTGAAGTGCTTTTCGATGACCGTGGCGACTCCCCCGGTGTTAAATTCAACGATGCTGACCTCCTGGGAATACCCTTACGCTTGACCTTATCCCCACGCACCTTGCAAAGCCAGAGCGTAGAGGCAAAATGGCGTACAGAAAAAGAAGCCCAACTTTTACCTTTAGATAATTTGGCGGTACAGGTGAAGAAGCTTCTAGATGAGGCTCTCAGGTCTCAATCCTGACTGACTTTAGCTCTCTGCTGTAGTCGAGCAGCAAGGCACATCAAAATGCCCCAAATATAAAGTAAGCTGTGGCTAGATATAAATATGGGTTTTTGCCTTTCCCTGGCTAACTCAGTCTCTTAAAGTAGCGCCCAGTTCTTGATGTAGCCTAGCGAGCATCTGTTCTTGAGTTCGGTCAACTTCCTCGTCGGTCAAGGTATAGCTGGGCGATTGGTAGACAATCCTTATGGCAAAAGATTTCTTACCCTCGGCTATTTGCTCACCTCGATAAAGGTCAAAGAGAGTCACCTTTGCCACTAACGGAAAGCTAAAGATTATGTTCTCCACTGTTCGGTAACTCACTTGCTCATCTATTACTAAAGCGATGTCCCGGGTTACGCTGGGAAACCGTGGGATAGGTTGGTATTCCTTTATCCGGGTAATCTTGGGCAATAGTTTCTCCAGGTCAATTTCTATAAGGCAAATATTGTTAGAAAGCTCAAAGGCTTGTGCTACCCTGGGATGCATATCTCCTACAATACCAACCCTGTCATCTTCAACGATTATGTTAGCCCCTCTTCCCGGGAATAGAATCTCATCATCGCCAATATCAAAACTCGATTTCAGCCCCAACTGGTTCAGGAGATTTTCTACTACCCCCTTGGCGTCAAAGAAATCGAGCGGCTCTTTATCAGCTTGCCAAGATAATTCTGCCCTTGCGCCGCTGAGCACGGCACACAGCATCTCCTTTTCTTCAGGCAAATCCTTGCCTCGCGGCAAGAATACCTTACCAATTTCAAAGAGCCTTACGCCTGCTTGTTCAAACTTTTGGTTATGTGACAACGTGGACAGAAGACCCGCCCGTAAACTGGTACGCAAGAATTCCTGCTCCCTCGTCATAGGGTTAGCTACCTTTAACGGCGGAATTTTCAACTCGAGCTTTGGGGAAAGCTTCTGCAACTTCTCCAGGCTGACTAAAGAATAAGTTAATATCTCCTGAAAGCCAAAACCGGTAAGAATACTACGTAATTTCTCCTTGAGATTGCTTTGCTGTGCCGACGGTGACAATCTTGATTTTTGCTGAGGCAAAGGAGAGCCAAGCCTGGTGATTGGGATTTTTTCATAACCAATGATGCGGACTACCTCTTCCACGAGGTCAGCAGAGCATTTAATGTCGCTGCGCCAGTAAGGCACAGACACCGAAATCTGCGAGCCTGAATTGGTCTCCTGGCACTCAAAGTCCAGGACTCTTAATACCTTAAGAATTCCATTAATGTTGACCTTCAAGCCTGAAAGGCGCTCCACCTCCCGGGCAGTAAGCAATATCGGCTTTGGTTTTGATTTCCCGGGATAAACATCAATTATGCCCTTGGCTGCTCTGCCGCCGGCTAGCTCCAGTAGCAGTTGAGTTGCCCGTTTCAATGGTAGTAGCGGAAGTTCGCTATTAAGCCCTTTGTCAAAGCGAATCGAGGCCTCGCTTTGAAGTTGAAGATGGCTACAGCCTCGACGAATGGTAGCCTGGTTAAAATTCGCCGACTCCAGGAGGATAGTGTCAGTTCTGTCCGTAACTTCGGAATCCAGACCACCCATGATTCCAGCAACAGCAACAGCTTCTTCTTTATCGGCAATAACCAATATGTCTGCGTTAAGAGCGCGCTCTGTTCCATCGATGATAGTTATGGTCTCACCATTTCCAGCTCTGCGAACGATAATTTGTCTACCCTTAAGCTTATGATAATCAAAGGCGTGAAGGGGCTGACCATATTCCAGCATCACATAATTAGTAATGTCAACCACGTTGTTAATGGGACGCATTCCGCAGCTATTCAGTCGCTGCTGTAGCCAGCTTGGAGAAGGGGTTATCTTGATTCCGGTAATCAGACTAGC
>Ga0315546_1001023_pt1 | contig 18574 bp, 16 predicted proteins | sample SalMarSW160170MG_FD_203833 | JGI IMG/M metagenome (GOLD analysis project Ga0315546, IMG submission 203833) | Salt marsh sediment microbial communities from the Plum Island Ecosystem LTER, Massachusetts, United States - Salt Marsh Sediment SW1601-170 ... | reverse complement strand
CCTCCGCGAACCGCTCTTCGCCCGTGATCTGGTACGCGTTGTAGAAGCCGACGATCCCCTCCGCCTGCGGCCACCAGTCCTTCCCGCGGTCGGTCGCGCCGTTCGGGGAACCCTCGTTGAACAGGCTCCCGTCGGCGTCGGTCCCGTCGCGATGGACGGCGTCGGCCAGGACGACGGCGAGCCGGCGCGTCTCACCCCGCAACGCGGGATCGCCGCGGACCTCGGCCGCCTCGCAGAGGAGCCAGCTCGCCTCGATGTCGTGGCCGAACGAGACGTTCTCCGACACGGGGCGCCACCGATCGTCGAAGAAGGTCCTGAGGTGCCCGGTTTTCGGGTCGAGGATCCGGTGCGCGAAGGTCCGGAGGAGGGCGTCGAGCCGCGCCCGAAGACGTTCGTCGTCCCAGGTGCGAAGCAGGTCCGTGTACGCCTCCAGGAGGTGGAGCATCGTGTTCATCGACTTGGGGGCGTCGAGGTCCTTCTCGCTCAGCCGGACGTCGGCGAGCGGCCGCCAGTCGCGCGTGCTCCCCTCGAAGTAGCCCCCTTCGACCGGGTCGTACGCGTGCTCCTCCAGCAGGTCGAACAGCGATCGGGCGAGCTCCAGGCTGCGGGGATCTCCCGTCGCCCGATGGAATTCGCTCAGGCCGTAGACGCCGAACGCCTGCGCGTAGTGGTGCTTCCGATCCGCGACCGGCCGGCCTTCGCGGTCGACCTGCCAATAGAACCCTCCGTGCTCCGGGTCCCAGAAGACGCGGGTCAGGACGTCGTACGTCCGCTCTGCCATCGCGAGGTACGCCGGGTCGCCGAGCCGCCGGTACGCCGCGGCGAAGGTCCAGAGGACGCGCGCGCAGAGGACCGACGAGCGGGGCACGTCGTCGTCGACCCGGAGGTCGTTCGTCACCGCCCCGTGCAGCCCCCCGTGGGCCTCGTCGACGGCGTGGGTCATCCAGAACGGGAGGATGTTCCGCGTTAGCTCCTCCTCGAACTGTCGTCTGAGCTCCGCACGCTCGACCGGCGACATCATCCGATGCCCGCTCCTTTCGTTCATCCGTCCTCGGGTTCGGTCAACCCGGCTGGGAGGGTGGCCCGCACGTTGGCCCGGACCCTCGCGTCGACGTCGAGTCCGAGGCCGCGCAGCGCCTCGAACACCGCGCCCACCACCGGATGGAACTCAGGGCGGACGATCCGGGCGCGCGGCGCGGCCTCCTGGACCCGCGCCGCGACCGTCTCCGTCAGCAGCGGTCCGCTCCCGTTGAACACGGAACCCCCGAGCACGACCTCGACGTCCGTACCTTGCATCCCGAGACGCTCGACGATCGTCGCGGCCGTCGTGCCGACCTCCTCGCCGATGCGGACGACCAGGTCGCGCGCGACCCGGTCGCCTTCCAGCGCGACCTCGAAGAGGAGCGGAGGCAGCCTGTCGCGGATCGCCGTCCGGTCGAGGCCGTCGGCGCGGATCCGGGCCGGGAGCTCCTCGAGAGAGGTCATCCCGAGCGCGCTCGCCACGCGATCGGCGAGCAGGGTGGGCTCTCCGCGGCCGTCGAAGCCGCGGTGGGCGAGCCGGAGGACCTCCAGGCCGATCTCCTCGCCGCCGCCCCAGTCGCCGGTCGCCGCTCCGAGGGAGGGGAATCGGAACTCGCGGCCGTCCGGCGCGACCCCGCCGGCGCTGAACCCGGCGCCGGAGATGACGCCGACGCCCCACCCGCGGGTGAATCCGGCGCCCGTGGCCGCCGCGACGTCGTTCTTGACGACGTTTTTCTCCGCGGCGTGGATCCGGTCGACGATGGCGCGAAGGCGCTCGAAGTCGGACGGCAGGTCGGCCCCGGCGAGCCCCCAGAAGCCGCGGTCGACCGGCCCGTCCGTTCCCGCGTCGGCGAGCGCCTCGTGCGCGACGTCCCGGAGGACGGTCTCGGTCTCGTCGAACCCGATCCGCTCGTGGTTGCTCCCCTCGGCCCGCGCGAAGCCGAGGAGGCGCCCCTCGGCGTCCGAGACCAGGGCGAAGGTCTTGGAGTTGCCGCCGTCGACGCCGAGCACCCGGCTCACGGTCGGTCCCTCCCCGCCGGCGCGAACTGCGGCAGCTCCGCCGCGTTTGCCTCCTTGATCTCCGCCCAGAGCCGCTTCGCCACGTCGAAGGACGGGACGAGCGGATGGACGGCGAGCGCGAGCAGCGCGGCCCGCTCGTCCCCCTCGGCACCGGCTCGGACGGTCAGCTCCTCGTACGCCTTCACGGACTGCACGAGGCCGCGGATCGCCGGCGGAAGGGGGGCGCAGGGGATCGGACGGGCCCCGTGCCGGTCGACGACGCACGGGACCTCGACCACGCCGTCGTCCGGCAGATCGGGGATCGCGCCGCGGTTCGGCGTGTTGACGATCTGTACGTCACCGGCGTCGGTCTCCAGGGCGCGGATCAGGGAGACGGCCGCGGTGGAGTAGTGCGCGCCGCCGCGCTGTTCCAGCTCCTTCGGCTTGGTCGCGAGCGCCGGGTCCTCGTACATCCGGAGGAGGTCGCGCTCGACGTCGCGCACGACCTCGCCGCGGGTCCTCTCCGCCGACCGCTGCTCCCGGACGACGCGGTCGGTGTTGTAGTAGTAGTCGAGGTAGACATTGGGAAGCATCCGAAGCGTCCGGAGCAGCTCCGGAGCGAACGGTCCGCACGTTCCCGCGGCGATCGCCCGCTCGATCACGTCGTCGATGACGTCCCGCCCATCGAGGCGCACCCCCCGAATCCAGCTCAGATGGTTGAGCCCGACGTAGTCGAGTCGGACCCGGGTCGGCTCGACGTCCAGCAGGTCGGCGATCGCGTTTCGCATGCCGATCGGCACGTTGCACAGGCCGATCGCTTCGACGCCCGCGTGCTTCCAGATCGCCTCGGTGACGAGGCCCGAGGGGTTCGTGAAGTTGATCCACCAGGCGTCCGGAGCGGCGCGCCTCACGTCGTCGGCGACGTCGAGCATCACGGGGATCGTGCGAAGCGCGTTCGCGAATCCGCCCGGCCCGGTCGTCTCCTGGCCGACGACTCCGTGCTTGAGCGGGATCCGCTCGTCGCGAATCCGCGCGCTCGACCCGCCGACCCGCATCTGGGTGAGGACGTAGTCGGCGCCTTCGAGGGCCTCGATCCGGTCGGTGGAGAGCCGGAGCTCGATCTCGGAGCCGGCCGCATCGAGCATCCGACGCGCGAGTCCGCCGACGATCTGAAGCCGTCGAGGGTCGACGTCCATCAGCGTCAACCGACCGACGGACAGACCGGATTCCCGGCCGAGAAACCCCTCGATCAGCTCCGGCGTGTAGGTGCTCCCGCCGCCGATGACACAGATGTTCAGCCCGTCCACGCGAGTCCTTCCCCCGACTGTGAGGCCATTATCGGACATGCCGGGGATTCCACAAGGAGCGCGCGGCTTCGTCCGCGCAGCCCGTCGGGGCCCCGACGGGTCCACCGGCTCATGCTCGCGTCTCGCCCGGAGGGGGATCGGTCTCCGTCCGGATCGGCTTCGCCGGGTTGCCGGCGGCGACGGTGTCGTCCGGGACGTCCTTGGTGACGACGGAACCGGCGCCGATCACGCATCGATCCCCGATCGTCACGCCGGGACGGATCACGACGCTCCCCCCGATCCAACAGTCGGCGCCGATGGACACCGGCCGGCTGTCCTCCAGCCCGGTGCGCCGGAGGTCGGCTTCGAGCGGGTGCGACGCGGTGTAGATCTGCACGTTGGGACCGAACTGGGTGTGGGCGCCGATCGTCACCCGGGCGCCGTCGAGGACGACGCAGTCGAAGTTGAAGAAGACGTCCTTTCCGGTGTGGATGTTGTATCCGTAATCGCAGTAGAACGGCGGCTGGATCCACGTCGACCGCGACGCGTTCGGGAGGAGCTCTCGCACGATCTCCGAGTACGTGCCGGGATTCCCTCCGGCCTGCACGACGTTCAGTCGGTGGAGAAGCTCGCGGACGCGGAGCCTCTCCGCGACCAGCGTTTCGTCCGTGGCGTCGTACAGGTCGCCGCGCAGCATCTTCGCCTTCTCCGTGTCGGTCATCCCTCGTCCACGCCCTCTCGATCGCGTCGGATCGCTTCTCGTCCGTTCACCGTCGCTTCCGGCGACATGATACGTGCTGCGGCTTCCTCATGGGAGCGCGCACGCACGCCGGCGAGGGCGTCGATGGCGGACCGCGCTCGACCCGCTCTGGGACTGGCGTCCGCGCGGCGGCGGTTCGACCGAGTCGGTCGCTCTCCGGTTCGACGCGCGGGCCGAGCGCTGGATCTCGAGTTCCTTTTCCCACTTCAGGACGTAGAACACCGCTGGGTTCATCCCGCCCTCCTTTCGTTTTCTATGCAACCGGTTGCAATCATCGTCAAGAAAAACCTCAGCCGGACTCGCGAACGACCAACTCGACCGGGACGGTCACGTTCGTCACCATCCCCGTTTGGAGGTACTCGACCAGGTTTCGGGCGAGCAGCCTCCCCGCTTCCGGGACGTTCTGCCGGACGGTCGTCAGGGGCGGGTTGCTGTGGGCCGCGATCGATAGGTCGTCGTAGCCGACGACGGCGACGTCGTCCGGCACGCGGCGCCCCTCCTTGCGGATCACGTCCATCGCCGCGATCGCCATCAGATCGCTGTTCACGGAGACGGCGTCGAGGTCCGGGGCTCGCTCCAACAGGCCGCGCATCACCGCGGCGCCCGAGGTGTCCGAGTAGTCCCCGTACCCGATCAGCTCCCGATCGACGTCCCGCCCCGCGTCGCGCAGGGCGGCTTCGTACCCCGCGTACCGGTGCTTGACCTCCGGCTCCCCGAGGCTTCCTCCGAGGAAGGCGATCCGCTTCCTTCCGGCCCGGATCAGGTGCTCCGTCGCCAACCGTCCCCCGGTGAGATCGTCGCCCGTGACGGAGCAGTAGCTCTGGCCCGGCTGCGGGAAGCCCCAGACGATGAACGGGGCCCCCATCTCCAGCAGGGTCTTGACGTGGTACTGCTTGCGGGCCGACGTCTGCAGGATGAACCCGTCGACGCGGCCGGTGTCCAGGTACTGCCTCGCCCACTTGGTGTCCTTGGGGTCGACGTGGAGGACCAGCGTGTCGTACCCGCTCTCGTGCAGGCCGCGCGTGATGCCGCCGAGGATCTCCAACCCGAACAGGTCCGCCCAAGAGAAGTCCTTGTGGTAGGCGTGGGTCACGAACGCGATCGTCCGGCTCCGCCGCAGGCTGAGTCGACGGGCCGGCGCGTTGACCTGAAACCGATGCTGCCGCGCGATCGCGAGGATCCGCTCCTTGGTCTCGTCGGCGACGAGCGGGCTGTCGCTCAACGCGCGGGAGACGGTCGATTTGGAAACGCCGGCCAAGCGGGCGATATCGCTGATCGTGCGGACCGTTTCGCTGCTCATCGGCTTCTCCTGCGGCTCCTTTTCTTCTATGCAACCGGTTGCATTATATTTCGTCTCGCCGGATTGTCAAGAGGAGGCCACGGATGTCGCCGAAGGCACGGCGGCCCTCGGACCCTACCAGCGGTGGTGGACCCGGTCTCGGATGAGCCTTTCGTAGATCTTTCGGACCGCGGCGAGCGTGTCGTCTGAAAGCTCGGGCAGATCGGCCGCGGCGGCGTTCTCTTCCACTTGCTCCGCTCGTTTGCCGCCGGGGATCGCGCACGACACCGCGTCGCTCGAGAGGATCCATCGGAGGGCGAACTGTGCGAGGGTCATTTCGGGCGGGCAGACGGCGCGCAGCGCCTCCACCGCCCGCAGCCCGGTCTCGAAGTCGACGCCGGCGAACGTCTCCCCTCGGTCGAACGCCTCGCCGGAGCGGTTGAACGATCGATGGTCGTCGGCTTCGAACTGCGCGTCGGCCGCGAACTTGCCGGTGAGCAGCCCGGAGGCGAGCGGGACGCGCGCGATGATGCCAACTTGGCGCTCCTTCGCGGCCTCGAACAGCCGCTCGGCGGGGCGCTGGCGGAACATGTTGTAGATGATCTGGATCGTCTGGACGCCGGGGTAGTCGATCGCTTTCAGCGCCTCTTCGACCTTCTCCACGCTGACGCCGTAGTGGCGGACCTTCCCTGCCTTGACCAGACCTTCGAGGACCTCGAAGACCTCGGGCGTGTAGTAGACGTCCGTTGGCGGGCAGTGGAGCTGAAGCAGATCGAGCGCCTCTGCGTCGAGGTTGCGAAGGCTCCGCTCGACGTAGGAGGCCAGATTCTCCCGGCTGTACCCTTCGGGTATGTGCGGGTCGAGCCGCCGTCCCGCCTTGGTGGCGATGAAGATCTCCCGTTTGCACTCCTTGCGGAGCCGCGCGAGGAGCCGCTCGCTGCGGCCGTCCCCGTACACGTCGGCCGTGTCGAAGAAGTTGACGCCGATTTCCGCCGCGCGGTGCAGCGCGGCCATGGACTCGCTGTCGCGCACGGTTCCCCACGTCCCGCCGATCGCCCACGTGCCGAAGCTCACGGCCGAAACCTCCCAGCCGGTCCGACCTAGCGTTCTGTACTCCATTCGGCCTCCGATTCATCGGCCCTTGATCGCGTTGCCCCGAGTGCAGCACGGGCTGACAACCGCGTTCGGCATGGTACGATCATACCGGATTCCAAGACGCCAAGGAGACGGCAGCATGAAGACGGGCGAGAGAGTGAGATTGGGAATCATCGGATGCGGCATCGCGGCGAACGAGCTGCATTGGCCGGCGCTCGAGAGGCTTTGGAAGGAGTTCGAAGTCGTGATGGTGTGCAATCGCACCCGGGAGAAGGCACGCCGGCTCGCGGAGACCATCGGCAGGACGTATGGAAGCGACGTTCCGTACGTTCTCGACTACCGCGACCTCCTTGCGGCGGAAGACGTGAGCGCGGTCTCGGTGATCCTCCCCGTCGAGCTGAATCGGGAGGTCTGCACGGCGGCCGCGGTCGCGGGCAAGCACATCCTGGTCGAGAAGCCGATCGCGGAGAACGAAGCGAGCGCACGGGCGCTACTGCGGCTTGAAGAACAGTGCCCGCACCTCGTGATGATGGTCGCGGAGAACTATCGATACCGGACGGTCTTCGAAGACCTCGCCGGCGCACTGCGAAGCGGCGCCATCGGGAGCCCATATTTCGCGGAATGGAGGATCTGGCGGCACGTCGATCCGGCCACCAATCCGTACGCCCGGACCTCGTGGCGGATTCAGCATCGCTACGAGGGGGGATTCGTAACCGACGGCGGAGTGCACAACGTGGCCGCATTGCGCGCCCTGCTGGGCGATCTCACGACGGTGGGTTCGATCACGATGTCGGTCAATCCGGAGATCGGGAGGACCGACACCTTGGCGTGGCTGTTCCGCTCCGAAGGGAGGACGGGCGTCCCGCCGATGTCGGGGTCCGTCAGCATCGGATTCAGCGTCTCGGGCGCGGAGGTCGACCGGTTGACGATTCTGGGATCCCGTGGTGCGGCCGAGGTCGACGGCTCAACGCTCCGGGTCTTCGGCGCCGATTCGGAGAAGCCGCACGTAGTCTATCCGGCTGAGAATGACGCCGGGTACTCGGGCGAATACCGGGACTTCCGTCACAGCATCCTGACGGGCGAGCGGCCCAAGAGCACGTTCGGCGAGGCGTACAACGATTTGGTCACGATGCTCGAGGCACTGGACAGCGCGGCCACCGTGTAGAGCCGACGCGACGCTGAGGCACGCGGCCGCAGTGGCTCGAGGCGTCGGGGACTTGACATACTCCGGCGCTAATTGTAGATTCATTCCGAAAACGGAATCAACCCAGGAAGAACGAGGAGGCGCAACTGGAGTCGAACGTCGATGCGCGACTGAGCGCCCTTGTAGAGGCATGCAGAAGGGCCGGAGCCAAGGTGACCCACCAGCGGCGCGAGGTCCTTCGAGCCGTGGTGGAAACCGATTCCCACCCGGATGCGCACACGGTCCTCAACCGCGTGCGCGAGAGGATGCCGACGATCTCGTTTGACACCGTCTACCGGACGCTGTCGTTTCTTGAGGAGCACGACCTGATCGGCCGCCTCCACGCGAGCGGAGAACGGGCGCGCTTCGACGGGAACAGCCGGCCTCATCACCACTTCATATGCACCGAGTGCGGAAGGATCGTCGACTTCGAGAGCGGGGAGCTCGATGGCATGGCGCTTCCGGATCGAGTGGTCGAGCTGGGCACTCCGACATCGAGACAGCTCCAGGTGTTCGGCGTCTGTCGTAACTGCGAACGGCGAAAGGAGAAACGCGATGGGCGACAAGGACAAGAAGAAGAAGCTAACGACGGCGGCCGGGATCCCGGTGGACGACAATCAAACGTCGCTGACGGCGGGAGAGCGTGGGCCAACACTGCTGCAGGATCATCACCTGCTGGAGAAGCTGGCGCATTTCAACCGGGAGCGGATTCCGGAACGCGTCGTGCACGCCAAGGCGGCCGGCGCATTCGGGACGTTCACGGTCACGCAAGACATCACGAAGCACACCAAGGCGAAGGTTTTTTCGGAGATCGGGAAGCAGACGGAAGTCTTCGGCCGGTTCTCGACGGTTGCGGGGGAGAAAGGATCGGCGGACACGGTGCGCGACGTCCGGGGGTTCGCGCTCAAGTTCTACACGGAAGAGGGGAACTGGGACATGGTCGGGAACAACACGCCAACGTTCTTCATCCGCGACGCGATCAAGTTCCCGGACTTCATCCACACGCAGAAGCGTGATCCCCAGACGAACTACAAGGACGACACGGCGCAGTGGGACTTCTGGTCGCAGGTCCCGGAGTCGCTGCACCAGGTGACGATTCTCTTCTCGGACCGCGGGATTCCCGCCGGCATTCCCTACATGAACGGCTACGGGAGCCACACGTACAGCTTCATCAACGCGGCGAACGAGCGGTTCTGGGTCAAGTTCCACTTCAAGACGCAACAAGGGATCAAAAACCTGATGCAAGACGAGGCCGATCGGCTCGCCGGGTCGGATCCGGACTACATCACGCGCCAGCTGTTCGAGCTGATCGAGAAGGGCGAGTACCCGAAGTGGACGCTGTACGTTCAGATCATGCCGGAAGAGGAAGCCGAGACCTACCGCTGGAACCCGTTCGATCTGACGAAGGTCTGGCCGCACGGCGACTACCCGTTGATCGAAGTCGGCGTGCTCGAGTTGAACCAGAATCCGGCGAATTACTTCGCCGACGTGGAACAGGCGGCGTTCTCGCCGGCGAACGTTCCTCAGGGGATCTCCTTCTCTCCGTGCAAGATGCTTCAGGCGCGGTTGTTCGCCTACGCGGACGCACACCGGTACCGCTTGGGGGCAAACTTCGAGCGGCTGCCGATCAACGCGCCCCGCGCGACGACAGCGCACAACTACCAGCGGGACGGGCACATGCGGTTCGACGACAACGGCGGTGCGTCGCCGAATTACGAGCCGAACAGCTTCGGTGGGCCGGTAGCAGACCGGGCCTACAAGGAGCCGCCGCTGAAGATCTCGGGGGACGCGGACCGGTACGAGCAGGAGCGGGGCGTCGACGACGACTACGTCCAGCCGGGGAACCTGTTCCGTCTCCTGCCGGCGGACGAGAAAGGGCGCCTGATCGAGAACGTCGTCGGGTCGCTCAAGAGCGCGCCGAAGAAAATCCAGGAGAAGATGGTCGAGCACTTCCGTCGGGCCGATCCCGCTTACGGTGACGGCGTGTCCAAGGGGCTCGGTCTGAACTAGATCGAACAGGGCGGTGCCGATGTGCGGCCGCCTTGCGCCTCTTGTTATTAGTGGTGTTGCGATGAATCGACCGGCCAAGTTGCTCCTTGTCGGCGGCGGGACGGTTGCGGTGACGCTCGGGATCGTCGGAGTGTTCGTTCCGCTGCTGCCGACGACGCCGTTCCTTCTCTTGGCGGCGTTCCTCTACGCGCGAAGTTCGGACCGGCTCCACGGCCGGCTTCTCGGAAACCGGTGGATCGGAGGCTACCTTCGCTGCTACTACGAGCGACGCAGCATGACCCGCCGGCACAAGGCGTTCACGCTCGTCCTTCTGTGGGCCGCCATCGCCCTGTCCGCGGCCTTCGCTGTCGACGCGTGGTGGGCGAGGACACTTCTCTGCGCGGTCGCCGTTGGCGTGACAACGCACTTGCTCTGGATTCCGACCGAGTGACCCGAAGCGAGCCTGCGGCTCAGGCCGGCCGTCGCGTTGTCCCGTCTTACTCGTTGCTCGCCGGCGGGCGCTTGGGTCGCGCGTACTGCTCCCGCCTTCTCCACGGCCGGCCGAGGAGGAACCCAACGATCGCGCCGACCGCCAGACTGAGTGCCAGGAGGATGATGCGTGACATCGCCAGGTCCCAGAACAGCAGGCGGACGGAGACGACCTCGGTGTTCTGCACAACGACAACCAGGAACAGAAGAAGAAGCACGAGGATCACGACGCTTCGTACTCGCATGGTATCTCACTCCTTATGAGACTGAGGCGGCTCCGTACGGAGGGCCGCCTTGCCTTCCTCGGTCTGCCGGAAGATCCGGGAGGTTCTGTAGGCGAAATCGATGGACGGTTCCGCCGCGAAGGCCTGGAGGACGGCTTCGCAGACGGATTCCGTGCTCTTCCGTCTCGACCTCGCTTCACACACATAACGAAGAGCCAGTTCGACTCCGTCGGGTACGATGCGGGTGTAGACGACGGGGTGGACGTTCGCCGAACGGATGAGGAACTTGCGCGATGCCTCCCGGATGAAGCGCGTGGCTTCCTCGGTCACGGACTCGACCCGTTCTTGCAAGATCTCCTCGAGGATCGTCTTCGCGCGACGCCAGTCGGATTCAAACGTGACCGTGACGGGGATCTCGTTCCACACGTAGTTGAATCCTTGGGTGACGTTTGTCAGCGGCTCGACGAACACCTTCCCGTTCGGTACGTGGACGATGCGCCCCGTCGTCTGCTCGCCGATCTCCGGAGCGGTGACCTCGAGAACGGAGAACGTCGAGACCCCGATGTCGATGACGTCTCCGCACAGTGATCCGATCTGGATTCGATCTCCGACCGTGAACGGGCGTCTCCAGCCGATGAACAGCCAGCCGAACCAGTTGACGATCGGATCTCGCAGCGCGATGGCGATACCGGCCGACACGAGCCCCAAGTACGTGACCAGCGATTGGATCCCTTCGAGCCAGGTACGCCCAATGAGTATCAGCCCAACGACCGTGAGAGAGTAGGTGGCGGTCTTCCTCCACCGGTACCGAACTCGGGGATCGTCCGTCCTTCGATGGGTGACCGCGATCCACGCCCATCGGATCAACCACAGGAGCACGACGATGGCCGCCGTGAGCAAAAGCTTGCCCACCGTCTGAGACCCGAGTCCCGTCGTCTCGCCCAACCAGGTGATCGCCCGTTCCATGCGCTTCTCCTCACGCTTGCGGTGCGACTAGGATACAGCGCCCACTCCGGTCAGGCGAGTGGTCCTTGGTGTCCCCGCGGACCGGGCGGCGTGAGCCGAGTCGTCACGGCAGCGGGAAACGCGCGATCGGAGGCCGGGGTACGTCGCCTACTCGTAGCGCAGCGCCTCGACCGGGTCGAGCTTCGACGCCCGCAACGCCGGGTACAGCCCGAACGTCACGCCGATCAGCAGCGAGAATCCACAGGCGAGGAGGGCCGGATACACCGAGATGACGAACGGCCAGTCCCCGATGCCCGCCCCGAGCCATGCGCACAGCCACCCGATGCCGAGGCCGAGCAACCCGCCCAGGAAGCAGATCAGGATCGCCTCCACGAGGAACTGGGTACGGATGTCGCGCGGTCGCCCGCCGATCGCCATGCGGATGCCGATCTCCCGCGTCCGCTCGGTCACCGAGACGAGCATGATGTTCATGATCCCGATCCCGCCGACCAGCAGGGAGATCGCTCCGACGCCTCCGAGGATGAACGTCATCGTGTCCACGCTCTCCTCGTACGTCTCGATCGCTTCCTTCTGGACCTGCACCGTGTACGGCGAGGCTCGACCGGTGAATGTCCTTCCGCCCGACGAGGAGATCACCGTCATCCCAAAGCCTCGGCCGTCGAACATCCCGGCCGTCGTCGTGGCGAGCTTCTCGTCGAGGATCGCCTCGATCTCGGCCGCGGCCTGCTCGACGACCTCCTCGTCCGCCGCCTGGGCGATGTACGAGGTGAATTGACGGGAGCCGGACAGGGTCTGCATCGTCGTCAGCGGAACGTACACGCTGTCGTCGAGGTTCTGATAGCCGACCCGGCCCCGCTCGCTCATCACGCCGATGATCCGGAACGCCGTCTCCTGGTTGGAGACCTCGAGCTTCAGCTGCTGTCCCACCGGATCGGTGTCGCCGAAGTAGTCCTCCGCGACCCCGGCGCCGAGCACGGCGACCTTCCGGTCCTCGTCGAGCGGGTGTAGGAAGCGGCCGTTCGCCGCGTAGAACCCGTCGAACAGCTCCGCGTAGTCCGTCGTCACCCCCATCAGGCTGACCTGGTACGTCTGTCCGGCGATGACGGCCGAGCCCTGGCCGGAGGCCGTCGGAACGGCCTGCGAGACCGAGGGCGCCGCCTCGAGATCGGTCGTCAGCTCCTCGGTCAGCGCCCGGACCGACGCCGCCGACTGCATCGCCTGCGGGAAGACGCTGATCGTGATCGTCCGCATGCCGAGCCCGGCGATCTGCTCCTTCATGTCGGCCGTCGCTCCGTTGACGATCGCGATGATCGCGACCACCGCGGCGACGCCGATCACGATGCCGAGCACCGACAGGCTGGTGCGGAGCTTGTGCGCCCGCAGCGCCGTCAGCGACGTCCGCAGCATCTCAAGCAATCCCATGGCGATCCTCCTCGATCCGCCCATCCCGCAGGACGATCTCCCGATCCGCCTGCCGCGCGATCTCCTGCTCGTGGGTCACGACGACGACGGTCCGGCCCTCGTCGTGCAGCGACGAGAACAGCTCGATGATCTCCTCCGACGTGCGGCTGTCGAGGTTCCCGGTCGGTTCGTCGCCGAGGACGAGCCGAGGCGAGTTGGCCAGCGCGCGCGCGATGGCGACGCGCTGGGACTGCCCGCCGGACAGCTGCGTCGGCCGGTGGTGGCTGAAGTCGCCGAGCCCGACCCGCTCCAGACAGGCCAGGGCCCGCTCGCGCCGCTCCTTCGGACGGACGCCGGCGTACGCCATCGGCAGCTCGACGTTCTGCAGCGCCGTCGACCGCGCGAGGAGGTAGAACTGCTGGAAGATGAACCCGATCTTCTCGTTTCGGATCCTCGCCAACCCCTCGCGGGACAGCCGGCCGAGATCGTCGTCGTCGAACCGCGCCGTCCCCGACGTCGGCCGGTGCAGCGCGCCGATGACGTGCATCAACGTGGACTTGCCCGATCCGGACGCCCCGGTGATCGCGACGTACTCGTGTTCGTCGATCCAGACGTCCACCCCGCGCAGCGCGCGGTAGACGACCTCGCCCATCGGGTAGTCCTTGGTGACGTTCGTCAGCTCGATCATGGCATCCCCGGGAACCCTCCACCCGACGGCATCCCGCCGCCCTGGAGGAACCGCTGTCGCATCTCGTCGTCGTCGCCGCTGTCGGTCGGGGCGGTGGCGGATTGAAGCAGGATGACGTCCCCCTCTTCGAGGCCGGCGGTCACCTCGGCGTACTCGTCCGTCGTCACGCCGATCGTCACCTCCTGCGGCGTCGGTTCGCCGTCGACGAGCTTTATCACCATCCACCCTCGCGGCGCCTCGCGGAGGCCGGAGATCGGAACGCGCAGCACGTCGGACGCCGAGGCGATCGTGATCTCCATCTCCACCGTGTAGCCGACGAGGATCGACGGATCGGCCGCGGGCAGTCGGCCGGTCACGGAGACCGTCGTGCTGTTGAAGCTGGAGACGGCCATCCCTCCGACCTCGACGATCTCGACCGGCCAGGTTCGATCCGGCAACGGCTCGATCGTCGCCTCCGCCGTCTGGCCGACGGCGACGTCGGGCGCGTCGAGCTGGTCGACGGACGTCTCGACGTACAGCTCGCTCGTGTCGATCAGCACGATTCGCCACGACTCCGACGACGTCGTTGCCTGCTCGATCGTCGTCACGACGCCGGCGAACGGCGCCCGCAGGGTGGCGTCTTCGTAGTTCGCCAGCGCGATCTCGTACAACAACTCCTTCTCGCGGATCGTCGACGGGATCCCCTCGGCCTCCGCCTCCTTCAACGATCGCTCGGCCTGGAGCAGCGCCAGCTCGAGCTGCGTCCGGTCGAGCTCGACCAGCACCTGGTCCTGTTCGACGCGCTGGCCGACGTCGACGAGGATCTCGTCGACGCGGTCGCCGTCGAACGTGAACGTGTACTCCTGTTTCGGGGCGACCTCGCCGTAGACCACGAGCGTCTGCTTCAGGTCCCCACGGGCGACGGTGTACGTCGTCTGTCCGGCCGCGGCCGTCGTCGTGGACGCGTCCGGGCCGATCAACAGCAGCGGGACGGTGACGCCCGCCGCGATCACCACGAGCGCACCGATGCCGAGGATCCAGATCCGTTGCTTTCGTTTCATTGGAGCCACTCCTCCCAATCCAGTTCGAGTCCGAGCACGTCGCGATAGTTGAGGTACGCGAGCAGGAGGGACGCCTCCCGCTGGCTCGCTTCGAGGACGAAGGCGTCCCTCGACTCAACGTATTCCTTCCAATCGGCGTCCCCGATCGACCCCACCTCGTACTTCACGGTCATGACCTGCTCTTCCAGTGCCCACTTCTCCTCCTCCAGGGCGAGCCGATCGAGATCCCGGAGCGACTCGACCAAGCTCGCCTGCTGATGGAGGAGGTTGTTTCGCTGCTGGGTTCTCGCTCCGGCGAGCTTCTCCTCAGCGAGGGCCAGGTTCGTGCGGGCGATCTCGATCCGGTCTCCACGGTCCGGGGAGAAGAAGTCGAACTCGATCGAACCGCCGATCGCCCACGTACCGTTCGTGTATCCGGCCTCGATCGACAGATTCGGAAGCATCTCGCGAAGCGCCCTCGCCAGATCGTCTTGGGCGTCCTCGACGGACTGCAGCGCCGCTCGGACGGCCGTCGACGCCTCCACCGCTACGTCGATCAGGTCGTCGCGCTCGGCGAGCGCTTCGGCGGCCTCGCGGAGGTCGTCGATCTGCAGCTCGAACGGGGACAGCTCGATCGGCTCCGTCGTGCCGAGGGTCTCGCGGGCGAACGTCTCGAGGTCCTGCTCGTAGGTCGTGCGGAGCCGATCCAGCTTGATCTGCGCTTCGAGGACGTCGAGCCGGGCCTGATTCAGCGCCGACGCGCCCCGGATCCCCTCCTCGACGAGCGCCTCGACCGAGGCGCGTTCGTCGTTCACCTGCTCCAGCTTCAGCTCCGCCTGCGAGACCGCGTCTTCGTCGGACAGCAGTTGGCTGTACGTCTCGATCGTCTCGAGGATGACCGCGTTTCGTGTGTCGGCGAGATTCGCCTCCGAATCGGCGACGGCGTCCCGCTTCCGCTCGATCTCCGTCAGCGCGCCGCTCGACTGGGAGAAGTCGATCTTCTGGCTGTATTTCAGGCTCCACCCGTCCAGCGCCCACGACCCCTCGTCGACGTTCCAGGCGAGCCCGAGGCCGCCGGAAAGCTGCGCCGACGATCCCAGCGGGAGCGCCACGCTCCCGCCGAGGGAGCCGGCGAGCTCGCCCGCCAAGCCGCCGAGCGTCAGGCTCGGAAGTTGAACCTGGAACGAGAGCGTCGGTAGGCTGTACGACGTCAGGGTGGCGTCGAGTTCGAGCTCGGCCAGCCGCAGCGAGAGGTGCGCCTGCCGCAACTCCGAATGCTGGCCGAGTGCCCGGTCGACGGCCTCCGCGATCGTCGTGGCCGACGCGCTGACCCACGGGACCGACAGGCCGATCCCGATGGCCAGCAGAACCGCAAGACCTCTCCATCTCATGAACACGCCCTCCTTTGCCAGTCCGATGAAGGGAATACCCGCTTCCGTCGCCGCAGACGGTACACACGACTTGTCGTGGAAGCCAGGCAGAGCTGTGGCAGGACTGTGAAGAATTCCGCCCAACGGAACCGGATCGACGGACGTCGAAGGCGGTGCGGCGAGCGAGGACTTGACGGCGGTCTTCCGACCGACTAGGGTGGGGCATCCAAACGCGGAGAGGTGATCGTGATGACAGGATGTCCAACGACGATGACGTTCGTCCCGGTCGTTTTCACGGACCGCGATCGTACCCCCCTCTTCCGCGTCTCCAATCAGGACGCTCCCCACGGAGCGCATGACTGATCCCGGCTCGGCCGATCGGCCGGCACATTCCTGAGAAGCGCTTTCTCGGTTGAAGGGTTCGGAATGCCAGGCATTCCTGATTGGAGGAGAACAACGATGCGAGTCACTACGGAGACGGAACGTGCTGCGGTATTGAGAATCAAGAGCGAGGTCGTCCGTGCGTCGGGCGCGTACCTCCGGCAAGAGGGGTTCGTGGAGATCCTTCCGGTCCTCCTCTCTCAGATGACCGACCCGCTTCACCACGAGACGTACGGAGGGTCGGTGGACTACTACGGGACTTCCTACCAGCTGACGAAGAGCATGATCCTGCACAAGCAGATCGCCTTGCGCACGGTGCCCCGGCTCTTCTGTTTCTCGCCCAACGTGCGGATGGAGCCGAAAGAGCGGGCGTCGTACGGGCGGTATCTCGCCGAGTTCGTCCAGCTGGATCTCGAGGTTCGTGACGCAACGCGAGACGAGATCATGGCCGTCGGGGAAGGCCTGATGCGTAGCGTCCTCACCGCGGTGGCGGGGCACTGCGCCGACGATCTCCGGCGGCTGGGACGGGAGCTGCGGATCCCCTCTACGCCGTTCGAACGAATCCCGTTCGCCGAAGCGGCCGAAACCTACGGTGAGCCGTTCGACGACGCCCTGTCGGCGGCGATCGATTCGCCGACCTGGGTGATCGACTTCCCGCGGCGCGTGCGGGAGTTCTACGATCGGGAGGACCCCGACAGGCCGGAGGTGTTGCTCGACATGGACCTCATTTACCCGGAGGGGTACGGCGAGGCGCTGTCCGGGGGCGAGCGCGAGTACCTGTACGCGCGGATCCTCGACAGGCTGAAAAGGGACGGCATCCCGGAGAGCCGGTACGCCGTCTATTTGGACCACGCACGGAAGGGACTCCCCAGAAGCGCGGGGTTCGGGATCGGCGTCGAACGGCTGACGCGCTTCGTCGCCGGACTCGATCGCGTCGAGGACGCCCGGTTGTTCGCCAAGATTCCGGGGGACACGGACGCGATCTGACCGGAACGGGGCTTCGATGCCCGTCGCTTCGGACGAGGAAGCGACGCGGTCTCCGCTACGCGAAGTCGGTTCGGAGGCGCGCCGCGAGGGATCCCGGCAGCGTCGGCGTCTCTTCTCGGCCCAGAATGTCCTCCACCTCGGCATCGAGCCGTTCGAGGAGCGGCTCGGAGGGACGCGACAGATCGAGAGACCGCCGCTCGATGGCTCGGGGAGGGAGGTACAACGAATCCCGGAAGTGCTGCGCCGTGTGCGGGTGCTTCAGGTAGATGGTCGGCCCCTCGCCACGGATGCTCGCGCGCGCGACCTCGTCGATCACGTGGACCGCGAGGTTCTCTTCGGTCGGATCCACCCGGCGCCACATCCGGCGGACGCGTCCGATCATCTCGTGGGTCAGGATCAGGAATCGCGCGTCATAGAGGGAGCCGTACGCGAGGAACCCGACGTCGTGCGCGAGCGATGCGCCGGACTGCTGCGCGATCAGGATCGACTGGAACGCCTCTTCGCCGGCCTGCGCGTCCAGGCTGTGGGCGTCCGTGCATCCGGCGCCTCCCCACGACGGCAGCCCGTAGAACCGACCGAGATCCGCGTAGGCGGCGGTCGAGGTCGCGCACTCCGGCGAGCCGTAGCAGACGATCGAGCTCCTCATGTCCGTCGCCCATGTGTTCGCCCCGAACACGAACCCGGCGCCCGGGTGCTTGAGCTGCAGCAGGACCAAAGCACCGAGAGATTCGGCGGTCCCTTGCGCGAGCCCCCCTTCCAGCGTCACCGGTCCGCCCCCGCCGAGGTTCGAACTGGTGACGCCCATGGTGGGGATCCCCTTCTCGCCGCAGAACCAGATGCGGTCGACGATGTCCTCCTCGAATCGGAACGGTGATTCCGGCTCGATGTACGTGATGAAGAACGGCCTTTCGCGGAAGGCGTCCTCGCTCCCGGCGAGGAGAACGGCCATCCGATAGGGGATCTGAAGGTCGGCGAGGCGCGTCGACGTCGCGATGATCGGCTTGGTCGAGTGCAACAGCATCTCGCGGAAGACGGAAGGGTAGATTCGGTCTGCGGAAACGTCCTCCGGCAGCCCCATCGACATCACGAAGTCGAACTCGGGGAGCGCCTCGACCAGCCGGACGTTGTCGATGACGTCCCGAAGCCGCGATCGTCGGATCCGCTTCGTGCCGCGATCGACGACGTAGAGAGAGTCCGAGCCGGGGCCGAAGTACACCCGGTCGATCTCGAGCGGAGCCTCTCGCTTCCCCGTCTGATCGAACCACGGGACAACGGAGGGAGCCTTCGCGATGGCGTCCTCGACCATCGAGGCGGGAAGCAGGACCCGCCCCTCGTCGTCTTCCCGTGCGCCGGCCCCGAGGAGCATGTGCCTCGCTTCGGCGTGGGGGAGATGGAGGCCCGTGTGCGACAGGAGATGAAGCGCCGCGGCGTGAATCTT
>Ga0315546_1001014_pt1 | contig 18645 bp, 19 predicted proteins | sample SalMarSW160170MG_FD_203833 | JGI IMG/M metagenome (GOLD analysis project Ga0315546, IMG submission 203833) | Salt marsh sediment microbial communities from the Plum Island Ecosystem LTER, Massachusetts, United States - Salt Marsh Sediment SW1601-170 ... | reverse complement strand
CGCATCGTCACACCACGGTCAATCGCTTACGCCCTTTAAGTCGCCTTGCTTTCAAGATAGCTCGCCCGCCTCGGGTACTCATTCTTGCCCGAAAGCCGTGTTCTCGCTTTCTTGGAATCTTCTTCGGCTGATAAGTCCTCTTTGGCACTGTAACTCCGTAATAAACCAGAATGATTATACTTCTGTCGTCTCTGGGGTGTCAATCTGGAGGAATCTCAGAAAAACTATAACCCTTTATTAAGGAAGGGGATAAAGTGGATTTTTCCAGGTACTTAAAAGGATAATGTTGGCGAATATCAAACTAATCGCGTATGCCAACGCCCCCTGTCTTATAGATATGATTTGGTACATAGGGCAGAAGGGCTAAGTGCCGCGCCCTCTTTATCGCCAATGCCAGGGCACGCTGATGCTTAGCGCAGGTACCGGTCTTACGGCGAGGTTCAATCTTCCCCCTATCCGATATGTAACGGCGTAATTTAGCCGGGTCTTTGTAGTCTATCACCTCGACCTTATCAACACAGAGAGAACAAAACTTACGCCTCGGTATATACCTCGACCTACCCTGCCTTCTGGGCCTTGATACGTCAGATTTTCGTTTAGCCACCTCTGAACAGCTACCTAAACCCTTCTAATCCTTCGGCTGAAGGACAAAATTTTAACCTTCATCGGGAAATGGAACGTCCTCCCCCGCCTCTGGGTCACCAGCGCCAACCTCACCAGCACCAACCTCACCAGCACCAACCTCACCAGCACCAACTTCCTCAGGCCCCTCCCCGGGAAGAGGAGCTAATGCCTGCCTATCAAGAAAGAGCACCCTGTTAGCCACTACTTCGGAACGAGAGCGCCTCTGCCCATCCTGACCTTCCCAGGTACGGGTATGCAGCCTGCCCTCAGCATAAACACGCTGACCTTTAGTCAGATACTGGTTACAATTTTCAGCTAGCCTATTCCAAGCCACCACGGTAAACCACTCCGTCTCCTGCCTACGCTCGCCCTCGGGGGTGGTATACACACGGTTGGTGGCAACCCGAAATGAGGTTACCGGATTGCCATTAGGAGTGAAACGCATTTCGGGTTCAGTCCCAACATTTCCTATAATCATCACCTTGTTTAGCGTCAACATCACCTTAAACTCCTTTCGCCCTCCCCCACCATCCGTAGGAAACAGGCGTTTCTTGACTGCCTACTTAAATCTTGACCAGCAAATGCCGTAGAACATCCTCAGAAATCCGCAGACTTGCTTCAAGCTCTTTACCCAATGTAGGCTTCAATTTGAACCGAGTCAACACATAACTACCCTCCATAAAATGTTTTATTGGATAGGCTAGCTTTCTTTTACCCCACTGCTCTACATTGGAAACAGCGCCACCATTTTCGGTAATAAAACGACTTATGTTATCTATTACACTATCAAGAGCATTATCCACAACTTCTGGACTGATAATTACTACCAGTTCGTAGTCATTAAGCTGTTTTTCTTCCTGAGAAACCATAGTCTCCTTCAAAACTTAGATTAGATATTATAACATACAATAGAGAAGCAGACAACGCCCTACCACCAACTAGCTTGACACAATAAAATGCCCCTGATAGACTTTGGTTAAGCTAAACGCCTCATAATAAAATGGCCCCGTGGTGTAGCGGACTAACATGCCACCCTGTCACGGTGGAGATCGGGGGTTCGAATCCCCCCGGGGTCGCATCCAATATCTTTGGTGTGACTTGCAAAGTTCACCGTTGTACCCGAATCTTGGTATGGGGATCAAGCTGTCCTTATTATCCGGCTGACAAGGCATACGCAAATCTCACCACATTTTGCTGTAACAATACTCAATAGCAAGGTTGGCTACTTCTGGCTATTCCAGCAGAAAAGGCAAGGAAACCAACTTCAGGTTGATAAGGAGGTCTTGCTTCACTTCCCGTTTCCCAATGTTAACCTATCGAAGCCACAGGATAAGAAACTATATGGTGATGTCATTAACTTAGCTATCAAAGCGGTGGAGCAAAGAAAAGAACTGGAGACAACCAAAAAGAGCGAGAAGGATATTTTTGGCGAAAAGGCTAAGGAGCTTCAAGCTGCTATAAAGAAAACGAAGGGCGAAGTCGACCGGCTGGTTCTCTTAATATACGGGCTGACCACAGAGGAAATTCAGCAAGTGGAGAGCGTAGCTGGCGGCGAGTAGTTTGGCATTACTAGGCTAAAAACCATAACCAGATGCCTGAACTTTGCCCAATCTCAGTAGATGCACTGGACTACCGTTGAACATTCCTGACCTTTGTGCAACACATCCTCATGCGGTAGGGGGGAAGTCTATATTTCACTGAGACTGAGGCTTTGGCGCTGTCTTGCGTTCCAAGTATACACGGTCGCTTTCCTTTTCCCAGTACCCTTCATATAAAACAAGCTCCGGATGCTGGTCTAGAGAGCTAAAATCCTTGACCTGCCGTGCTTCTTCGCTGGTGAGCGGGTCATAGATACGGATAAAGGTCACCAGCTTATCATCCCAAAAGCTCATCTTCTGCACCGAGCGTAGGCGAGTTAAATCCTCCGGTGGCACCTCGAGCGTGGTGACCAGATACGCATAAACCAATGAAGGTATATCTTTAGGTCCTTCCCCACCAAGCCAGATCAAGTCCATGTCTTCTCCGTCAAACGCTAACCTATAGCTTATATCCGCTGTGACAATATAACTAATTTGCATTATAATTGATTTGCAGTTCGTTCTCAAAGTATCCTTATATTATCAAATTACCAATTCTGTCAGCGAAAGAGCCCTAGGCCGTTTGAGGCAGGTAGGAGGTTACGATGGCTCCTGAATTTATTGACCGTGTTCTTGAAAACATAAAGAGCGTCATGGTGGCAAAGCCAGAGGTACTCGAGTTTGCCCTGGTAGCCGTGCTCAGCGGGAAACATTTGCTGATTGAGGATGTGCCTGGCATTGGTAAGACCACCCTGGCGAAAACCTTGGCTCACTCCCTCGGTTGCAATTTCCACCGCGTTCAGTGTACCCCTGACCTTTTGCCCTCGGACATTACGGGAATTCATTTTTTTAACCAGAAGACCTGCGAGTTTGAGTTCCGCCCCGGCCCAATAATAGCCAACATTGTCCTTGTGGACGAAATTAACCGAGCCACACCCCGCACCCAGTCCAGCCTGCTGGAGTGCATGGAAGAAGGGCAGGTAACAGTAGATGGGGTCACTATGCCACTACCCCAACCCTTTATGGTTATCGCCACTCAGAATCCGGTAGAACTGCAGGGCACTTTCCCTCTCCCGGAAGCCCAGCTAGACCGCTTTTTGCTGAGGCTGGTGCTGGGCTATCCCAACCTGGGGGACGAAGATGTTATGCTCCTCCGCTTTGAACGGTCTAACCCGTTGGAGCGACTTCCAGCGGTGACCTCAGCCTCCGAGATAATGGACATCAGGCGGCAGGTTCAGGAAATATATGTGGAGCCATCAGTACGGCGCTATATTTTAGAGGTTGTCCGGAAGACGCGCACCAACCCTTCAATCACACTGGGATGTAGCTCCCGAGCCAGCCTATCCCTATACCGAGCCTCACAGGCCCTGGCTCTCATTCGTGGACGGGACTTTGTCCTGCCTGATGACGTAAAGCAGCTAGCCATGCCGGTGCTGGGGCACCGCCTTATCCTGAGCACAGAGGCCTATCTCCACAACACCAGCAAGGAGGAACTAATTGCCGATATCCTTTCCTCGCTCCCTGTTCCGGCGGAAGACTAGGGCGCCGGATAAAACTATCGTCAGCCTGGGTTACCCAATCGTCTTCCACTGGACGATACTGGTAGTTCTGCTGGGACTGCTCATCTTTTCCGCTTTTAAGCAGATGGTTCCGCTGCTAGCCACGACGGTATTCCTGCTGGTATTGGCTATCCTGCCCCGTCTCTGGAGCCGGTATGCCCTGCGAAGCTTATCGGGAAGGATAAGCATCAGCCACGACCGTGCTTTCCCAGATGAGAGAGTAGAGCTCACCTTTGAATTGGTCAACAGGGGATTACCCCTTCCCTGGCTGGAAATAGAGATAGAGTTCCCCTATCGCCTGGCTACGGGTAAAAGGTCTCTTAGTCCCTACACCTGGGAACGACTGCGGTGGGTCACTGCCCTCTCGCGCGGCCAGGTTATCACCTGGAATCACACCCTTGAAGCCAAAGCTAGGGGCGACTACCGGCTGGGGCCCCTCCGGCTGCGCTCAGGAGATATGTTGGGTCTTTTCCCCAGGGAGCTAGTCCTGTCCCACTTTCAGAGCTTACTGGTCTACCCGCGGATATTTCCCTTGAATAAGCTGAACCTTCCCTTAAGAGCCCTTCTGGGTGAAAGGTCAACCCTCAGGAGCATCTACGAAGATATCAGCCGGGTGGCAGGAGCCCGCGACTATCGCTACGATGACCCCTTTAAGCACATTCACTGGAAAGCCAGCGCTGCTCATAGTAAGCTCCAAACCCGGCAGTACGAATCCAGCACCAACCTTAGCCTGCTCCTCATTCTGGATGTGCATAGCTTCCCGGAGGAAGATGAAGAATTTGAGCATGCTGTGAGCACGGTGGCCTCCCTGGCTTACGAAGCCGAACGGCAGGGTTTTGCCGTGGGACTGATAACTAACAGCGAGCCAAAGGTGCAGATTCCGATAGGCAGTGGACGGACTCAGCTGATGCGAATACTGGAAGCCCTGGCACGAATCACAGCTAAGTCATGGATATCTCTTTATGAGGAGATGGATAGATTCCGAACAATCCTACCTATGGGAACAACCATGGTGGTAGTTACCCGCACCACAACGCCCACCCTTGCCAGCCTGGCGAGCCAGCTTGAGCAAGACGGTTACTCGTTCCTTTGGGTTAGCATAGAACAGGAGAGCCCCACTATCACCTCGCTTAACAGGAAGGCTTACCCATGAGACCCAACCGACCATCCGTGCTGTTCTATTTTGTCTTTATGGGAATGGAACTGAGTTACCTGTATCTACTGGCGTCGTTGCTAGGCGGACCTATCTATAGCCTCATCTTAAGCTTACTTCTCTATCCATTGGCTCTCCTCTCCAAAATTGCCCTGACCCGGGCAGCCTTTTCGCACCGGCTGAGGTTTGCCCTAGAATTGGCTTTGGTCATCTTGGTGATACTGCTGGTTACGGGAGAGCGACTGTTCAGTAGCCTAGCGACCGGGCAAGTAGATGTTCTGGGCATCATTCTGCGAATGGGCTTCTGTGGGCTTACCTGGTTGCTGGGGTATACTGTACCTCACAAGCAGGTGAACTATCTCAGCATCGCCTTCCGTCTCCAGATAGGTCTTCTGGCCGTGCTGGTGTTCTCTCAAATAGTAGGCAGTGCCCCGCCGATATTCCTCTTCTTCCTGCTGGCTCCGCTGGCTTTATTCCTCGCCCGGTGGGCAAGTTCCTTCTCTCGCGGAGCAACCGCACTAAGCTCTCCAAACCCGAGACACCTGCTTCTTGCTGGAGCAGGTGTCATGGTGCCTGGCACGGCTCTAATTATACTCTTCTCCCCGGATGTGGCACGCGCCATCGTAAACTGGCTGGGGAATATCTCTACCAAACTGTCGGATTGGCTGATGGCTCAGCACGAAGCAGCGACTACTCCATCCGGTGAGTTCAAATTCGATTTTGGCTGTAGCATACGACCGGAAAGCGGGGGGATACCCCCTTCCACATCTATGCCTCTGCCCCCATCTGAAGGCACCACCACGATAAGCCCCGTAATCATCTGGATTATCGTCTCTATCATCTTTCTGGCAATAGTAGCTCTTATCGCCTTTGCTTTAAGAAGGCGAAAAGCTGGGCAGAAAGCTCACCCGGTGGAACCAGTGCGGTTCCAGATTAGGATGGTCTCCTTGAATACGCTCCGCAGTCTGTTGGCACTCTTCCCATGGCTGTTCAGGAAGCTGTGGCTCTGGCTGACATCGCTCTTCCAAAAATGGAAGAAACGTCCCAGGCCATCGGAAGAGGCTTTAATATCTATCCGGGCTCTCTACCGTAATCTTCTGCGCTGGGCAGCGAAGAAGGGGATAGCTCGCGCTGCCTCACAAACCCCCCTGGAGCACTTGGAGCTGCTGGTACAGAATTTCCCACAGCAGCAAGATGGTCTGAAACAGATTACCGAAGCGTACCTGCTGACTCGCTACAGCCGAAAGCCCGTTTCTCAGAAGGAATTTCATAGGGTAAAGAAAGTCTGGCAGAGGACGGTAGCTTATCATACCCACTCGTGGGCTAGGGATTGATTACCCTCAGTAAGACTGTGAAATAGCCAATCACGTAGCTGGCAGGATAACATACGATACACATGTAATAGTCCGCAATGGCACAAATACTCATATTGGTAAATTTAGGTACCTATTCTAGCTACTTGTTCCCTCGGTGGGTTTTTGAACACACGCATTAGGAGCGACCCTGTAAGTGTAATAAAATACCTGAAGGCTAGCCAGGGGAGACCAAAAAGCAATAAAATGCAATAAGTAGTAGGCAAGGTCATTGGGGAGTATGTACCAGTGGAAAAGGTTGCCATTATTACTGACAGCACCTGTTGCATCCCACAGGAACTAATAGAACGGTACAATATTCACTTAGTACCTGCCTTGATAATTCACGAGGGCAGGAGTTACCGCGACAGAATTGATATAAGCCCAACCGAAGTATACAAAATTATGCGGAAAAGGAAGAACCTACCTACGACCTCGGTTCCATCCCCGGAGGATTTTCTAAGCACATACCGTGAGTTAAGTCAAGAGGCAGAAACTATACTCTGCATCACAGTTACTAGTCTTCAGAGTGGCGTGTTTAACATGGCCTCATCGGCCAAGGAGATGGCTAAAGATGTTATCCCCAATACCGTGATTAAGGTGATTGATAGCAGAGCTGTAGCTGGTTCGCTAGGGTTCATTGTGCTGGAGACAGCTCGTATAGCCAGCCAAGGAGCAGAACTAGCTAAAGTAACCGAGATTGCACAAAACATGATTAGCAAGGTGGGCTCTTTTTTCGTGTTGGATACGCTCTACTATCTTGCAAGAACTGGTCGTATTGCCAGAGCAGCAGCTTGGGCTGGGTCAATACTAAATATGAAGCCTATAGTGGCGCATTTTCCATCTGTAGGAGAAACAATACCTGTGGCCCGTCCTAGAAGTAGAACGAAAGCTATAGAGCGCATGCTAGAAATAATGACTGAGAGAATAGGAGATTCCAGCACTCATGTTATGGTGGAGCATGCTGATGAGTTCGAGCAAGCCGAAAAGTTTAAAGCCACAATTAACTCAAGATTTAACTGTGTTGAACTTTATATTACCGAGTTTACTCCTTCCATGGGGGTTCATGCTGGTCCCGGTGTCCTTGGCGCCTCCTTCTACACTGATTAGGCTGTTGGTGTGCCCAAACTGGGGGGACACGATGCTGGCGAATAAACGCCGTATTGGTGCACAATCTAGCGGATTGTGACTTACAATTATATATTAGTAAAGCTGATGGTAGGTAATCTGATCTTTGTTCTTTAGACTTTTCTATCAGCTACCCTGACTCAGGTAGGGTAAACTTATTTCAGGCCATGTTGAATGGCAATGACGGCTGCCTAGGTGCAGTTAGGGGCAATCTTAATGATATCTTAACAATTATGGGTTACATTATATATTAAATTAATGAAAGAGCCATGGTCACGAAAAGATTATATCAGGGCACCGGCTTACTTCTGGCAGGGTTATTGCTCATTACTGGCCTGGCAGGATGCGGTCAGATATCGACGCAGGCGGAGGACGAAGATTCGGCACCGTTTTATGATGACCGCGTTGTCACCGTGCGCCTAGTGATGGATGAAGACGACTGGGAGTACATGCAGCAAAACGCGAGGGCGGAGGAGTACGCCATGGCAGACCTGTGGTATGACGGGGAGCTTATACCAAATGTTGCCGTCAGGCCCAAGGGGAATTCCTCACTAAATTCGGCGGTCAGTAGCGGCACTGCCCGATTCAGCTTGAAGGTTGACCTCAATTTCTTTAACTCGGCTCGTAACCTGGACGGGGTTAAGAAGCTGAATTTTAATAACGGCTGGAGTGACCCGACATTCATCCGTGAGACTCTGGCCTATGAGCTTTTCGAGCAGATGGGTATCCCCACCCCGCGCACCTCTTTCGTTGACCTATGGATAAATGATACCCACCTTGGGCTATATACCATGGTGGAGCAAATAGCAAGACCTTTCTGAGCAACCATTTCGATGATAGTAGCGGCAACCTCTACAAGCCGGAAGTGCCGGCGGCTTATCTGAACTGGACCGAGGCCGATCTGGGCACGCCGCCAGCCGAACAGAGCGATGATGACCTGGATGTCAACCTGGGCGGTGGCAAGCTGCGTGAGATAATGGAGGCTCTCGGACTGTGGGAAGCGGAGGAAGAAGAGTTTAATATCCCAGGCGGCATGCCGCTGGGGGGTATGCAGAGGGGAGGTATGACGCAGGGGGGCATGTCTTCTGGGCAGGGCAATCTCCTTGTGCAGATGGGACTGAAGACCAATGAGAATAGTCCTGACCATTCGACACTCTTTCGGCTACTTGATGTTCTGAACAATGAACCTGATGAGACCTTCCCTGAAGAAATTGAAAAGGTGCTGGATGTAGACCAGGTTCTCCGTTTCCTGGCAGTATCAGCCGCCATCGTGCATCTGGATAACTACATCGGCATGGGCCACAACTATTATCTCTACGAGGTTGATGGCAAATTCACCATAATACCCTGGGACCTGAACATGGCCTTCGGCACCTTTAACTCTGGCCTCGACCGTGACGGCCTCGTCAATTTCTATATAGACGAGCCAACCGCCGGGGCAGTTGCTAATTACCCGCTCGTCCGCTTATTATCCTACCAGCCGTATCTGGATACCTACCATGCTTATCTGGAAGAGCTAATCAACGGGCCCTTCTCCGAGGAAGCGATGAATTCCCGTATTGATAAGCTCGCCGAGTTGATACGCCCCTATGTGGAAGCTGATGAACTCAAATTCTATTCCACCAGGGCGTTTGAGATTGCCTTAAGTGAGGATATTGGAGACGGTGGACAGAGAGGCATGGGAATGGGGATGACCCCCCTTGGCCTCAAGACCTTTATTACCCAGCGGGTGGCATCTATCAGGCAGCAGCTTGATGGCGAGCTCCCCAGTTCTTCCGGCGATGGCAGCGGTAACGGCGGCACGATGGGTGGTCCGGGTGGGAGGTGGGGAGGGACCCCCGTGCTTCCCAGGTAGATTCGTGTGGCGAGAGGAAATATAGTGTGACTTTGGCAGATATAAAGCTACATCAGGTAGACCGAGATAAATCTCAGTTAGCGTGGAGACTAGAGCGTAAATTCCTTATTCTGCCCCGAAATATCGGCTTGGCTTATATGCTGCTGCGCCAGGTCTGCCGTCTGGATAGTGAATATCCCGAAGAACAGATTAACAGCCTTTACTTTGATACTGCTGACCTTGAGCAGCACAACATGTCGCTGGCTGGTGAATTCCGTAAAGACAAGGTGCGCATACGCTGGTACGGTACCGATGAGGACCATCAGAACGATATACCTGTATTCCTAGAACTCAAATCAAGAGAGGGGCTGGCTAGCAGCAAACAACGGCACCGGTTAGTGGTACCGGCTGAACATCTCAACTTGTCCTCTCTTTCCAGCGGCATAGTGCCCAAATCAACGCTTATTGATACCATGTCAGGTTTTGGCCATTTCCCCACCAAGCCCCTCCAGCCGATTATAAAGATATCCTACTGGCGCTACCGCTTCACCGAGATGTTAACCGGAGTGAGGGTGGCACTCGACTGCCACATACGCTCCACCATGATAGCCCGTGAAATCGGCTACGGGGAACGAGAATTGGAACTGCCCGGGGGAGTTATTGAAGTTAAAGGAGCGAGCATGGAACTGCCGGTAACTCTCAGGCACATGAAAATAATGGATTTAGACTGGAGCCGGTTCTCCAAATATTCTTATTGTATTGATTCGCACAGTGGCAAGCTGGGCACTGTGGGTCGTCTGTCACCCTCGGGGAAGATAATCTAGCTATATTATAGAAAGGAGAAAGTAAATTGCTGGAAGAACTTACAACCTTCTGGGAATCTCCGGTGGGAATATGGGAGGCTCTTGTCGCTATTGGATTTTCGTTGGTGGCGGCAATAGTTGCTTACCTTATGTACCAGTTGTTTTACGGTTCAAGGCACATTGGAGCTGGAGTACATCGCACCTTTCTCATCGGTGGCCCGGCTATCACCGTGCTGTTTTTAGGAATTCAAACTTCTATACCGCTCTCCCTTGGACTCTTGGGGGCACTTTCTTTCGTCCGTTTTCGGACGCCGGTGAAAGACCCCGCCGAAATTGGTTTTCTTCTTCTTTTGATTGCGTCTTCCATTGGTGCCGCCACCAGTAACTTCCTGATAACAACCATTCTATTTGCCGTGGTCTTCATCGCCCTGGGAATCCAATGGTTAACCCGTAACCGGATTAGTCTGTTTGGCCGGGGGCACTTGATGATTTCCGTTGCCCAGTCCTCTTTCCCCACACTGGAGAAAAAGCTGACCGCATTCCTTAAAGAGCGGCTCCGCAGCCTGAGTCTAGAGAACATGTCTACGCTAGACGACCGGGTTGGCCTGCACTATCAATACCGGCGGCAGTCAGGCTTCGACTGGGCAGCCTTCACCAATGAACTTAATCAACTTGCCAGCCCAGCCAAGGTTGAGATTTTCATCGATTAGTGACTACGCAGATGAGTAATTATAAGTAAGCACTCTATAACCCTGAAATAGGGAGGTGTAAACAAAAGCTTTCTTTGTTTAGTAAGTCCACAAATAGCGACCACTACACAAAACTGACCTTTGTGCAATCCCCGAAAATATACCTAGAGATATAGCACTTCTCTAGCGTTCTTTGTGTGGTGAGGTTAATCTTGGCCTCTATTCAGACCTTAATGCCTCAATAGGGTTAAGGCGGGATGCGTTCCAGGCAGGGTAGAAGCCAAAGAACAGACCAATGCCAACCGATACCGAAACGGCAAGGATTACTATATCAGCAGTAACTACGGTTGTCATTAACCCCATAATGTCAATGAAATATGAGACTACCCAGCCCACAACAACCCCGATGATACCACCGGCAAAGGTCAGGAAGGTAGCCTCTAGGAGAAATTGAGTCCATATATCCCGCTCTCTAGCTCCCAGCGCCTTGCGTATGCCTATTTCTCTGGTTCTCTCCAGCACCGAGACCAGCATGATGTTCATCACACCGATGCCGCCGACCAGCAGTGCAATAGCAGCAATAGCACCTAGAAGGAGGGTCAGCGTCCCCGAGGTTTCCTCAAGGGTGCTGGCTAGCTCCTCCATGGAGCTAATGTTAAAGTCATCCTCCTCAGCGGTACTGAGCTGGTGGCGGGAGCGGAGCAGGCTAGTGATGTCCTCAATAACTTGGTCTGTTTTAGTTTCATCAGTTACCGCTAGTGTTATGGATGACACCACCTTTTCACCCCGGGAGGTTCGCGTTTGTGCAACAGTCTGCTGCAGGGCAGTCAGCGGGATATAGATGGCGTCGTCGGCGGACATGCCCATTCCACCCCCCCTGCTCTCTAGAACTCCAGTGACGGTTACAATAATGCTGCCCATTCGTATCTGCTGCCCTACGGGGTTGGTACCCTCAAACAGGGTTTCGGCTACATTGGAGCCAAGTACGGCTACTTTTTTGCCCTGTTGGTAATCATATTCGGTGAAGAAGGCGCCGCTGGCAATCTCCAGGTTATTTACCGACATATACTCGGGGGTTGTGCCGGTGACCTGGGCATTCATATTCTCACTGCCCACGACCAGCTGGAGGTTGCTGGAGGAAGAAGGAGCTACGGCTGATACATTGGAGACTTGCTCGGCTATTGCCTCGGCATCTTCCATGGTGAGTGTCTGGGCGCTGCCACCAGCACCCCTTACTCCTCCAGGACCAAAACTCGCCCCGCCGCTGATGGTAATCACGTTTGACCCCATACTCTGGATATTTTCCAGGATTTGCGCTGTAGAACCCTTACCGATGGACATCAGGGCAATTACAGAGGCTACGCCGATAATAATGCCCAGCATAGTCAAAAAGCTGCGTAACTTGTGAGTGCTTAATCCAACCCAGACGGCAGCTAAGAGGCTGAGCCACCTTTTCATACGTTTTCCTCCGCTGTTATCTCACCATCCTTAAGATGAATTATTCGATGGCAGTGATTAGCAATATTAGCGTCATGGGTTACCACGACCAGGGTAATGTCCTGCTCGGCATGTAGAGAGGTGAGTATGGAGACTATCTCCTCGCCAGAGTGGCTGTCCAGCTGGCCGGTAGGTTCGTCGGCCAGAAACAGGGAGGGGTTTTTCACCAGAGCCCGGGCAATAGCTACTCGCTGTTGCTCACCTCCGGAAAGCTCGATGGGGCGATGATTGACTCGCTCAGAGAGCCCCACGCTGGCTAGCGCCTCTATGGCACGTTTACGGTCAACGCCACCAGCGTATGTCATGCCAAGTTCCACATTGGCCAGTGCCGTGAGCCGGGACAGCAGGTTAAAGGTCTGGAAGATAAAGCCAATCTTTTGGCCCCTGATACCGGCCAGTTCACCACTGCTGAGGCGGCTGACTTCCCTGCCCTCCAAATAGTAGCTGCCCAAAGTCGGCGTGTCCAGGCAACCAATAAGGTTGAGCAGCGTAGTCTTCCCTGAGCCGGAAGGCCCCATAACTGCCACCAGTTCGCCCTGCTTAATATTAAGGTTTATCCCCCGAAGCACGGTCAACTCCCTTTTACCCATCGGGTAGACTTTGGTTATATTTTCCAACCGAATCATCTATTTCTCCCTGTTATTGTCCGAAGAAGAATTGCGTTCCTGGCCCTTGTTGTCCTTGTTGCGATGTCGTTGCAGAAGAACTAGTCTGCTGAACAACCACCTGTTCGCCCTCGCTGAGGCCGTCGGTTATCTCGGTGTACTGCCAGTCGCTGATACCAGTGGTTACGGCACGTTCCTCAATAGTGCCATCCTCTAGCATAACCTGCACATAGGTTTGCCCTCCCTGGGTGATAATCGCCCCATTCGGTACCAGCAGCACATCATTCCTTTCGGCTACTATTATGCTCACGGTAACGGTTAGGCCCTCCCTGAGCTGAAAGTCTTCCAGTGTCGCCGTTGGCATCTGTCCTTCCGGTAGTGTAAAGTCCTCCGGTGGTGTAAAGTCTTCCGGTAGCGTAAAGTCTTCCGGTGGTGTAAAATCCTCCGGTAGCTCCCGGGAGCCATCTGCTGCCGGCCGGCTTGATGACTGCCCCGACATTATCGCTTCCAGCGAGTCCATTTCAACCCTCACCGTGTAGCTCACCACGCCCTGTTGAATAGTGGCCGTCGGCGAGATATAGGTGACCTCAGCCGGAAGGCTAATCATTGACAGGGTATCCACCTGCACCCAGGCTTCTCCCCCCAGCTCTATCTGAAAGATATCCGTCTCGCTGACCGTAAGTTCGGCTTCAAATTTGGTCGGGTCGGCAATAACCATCGCCACCGCGCCTTTTTCCACTTCGTCACCGTCTGAAATATTGACCGTAGTAATAAAGCCATCAAAGGGGGCGGTAATCTCCGGACCGGTATCAACGACTGCTTCCAGTGCTTCCTGAGCATCCTCGAGACGCCATTCAGCGAGCTTGACCTCCAGCTCTTTCTTATCTATTTCCAGAGGGTCAGGGGCATCCAGCATAGCATCCAGCTTTTCCTCAGCGGAGGCGAGATTTAGAGCAGCCTGGTATACCTCTAGTCTCCACTGCCATATCAGCGTCTCATCACCGGTTTCGTAAGCCTGGCTAAGCTGCCACTGGGCATATTCCAGGTCATACTCAGCTGCATATACAAGGTCCCTGGCGGCGTTAATTTCCTCGGCGGTATATGGATTCTCAGCCTCCTCCAGGGCAAGTTCGGCATTCGCCAGGTCTATCTCCGCCTGAAGCGCGTCTATCTGCAGTGCCGTTAGCTCCTCATCCCACTCTGATGTATCCAGTTCCACCAGCACCTGTCCCTCCTCAACGGACTCTCCCTCGGCTACTAATACCTCCTCTACCGTTGCTGGTATCGGGAAAATCAGTTCATCGGTATGGGAGAAAGCCAGATTGCCGACGGCAGTAATATCTACTGTCAGGTCTCCTCGCTGCACGGTTGCTATCTGGATCTCTGACTCCGAGTCTGATTCAGAACCGCAGCTTATAGACAGAGCGCTGACACTACAAAGCACCAGGGATATCAGTATCGTCCTTAATAGCTTCATTGTTATTCACCTACACTTTCGCGTTATCGGGGCAGGCAGTGATATAAGACACTTCCTGTGGACAGTATGACAGGAAATTATTAAGAAGTTATTAAGTCAGAAGGTATCCAGCAGGTTATTCTGGCGCGGGGAGAGTAAAAGTAAAGCGGCTGTCTTTCCCAAAATATTTCGTAGGGCTTTGTTTTTGGAGATATAGGCTTGCTTTGAGTTTCTTTATTTTTTCATTGAGGGAGTAGCTGAACAGCCGGGCACTCTCAGTAGCAGCGACTTTCTGTTGCTCCTTGTCTTTTATCCGCTTGATCTCATCACAGTAGAATAAATAGTCCTTTGCTCTGCTATCATCAGTGTAGGATTCGCCTTTATCCGTATACGCCCGCACAGCTCCGGCGATGCTTTCGATGAACTTCTCGTACTCTCCGGGTTCAGTAAGATACTTCTCAGCATCGGTCGCCGGCACACTTAAGGCCTTGTAGGTAGCGTGCCACTGCTCTTCCTCCTCTTTCTTTTTTCGCTCTTCCTCAGCCTTCGCAGCCTGCCGTCTCTTTTCCTGTTCTCTCTTTTCTTGTTCTTCCCTAAGGCTCTTCACCTTACGGTCGTAAACTCTCCCCAGCAATTGCTTAATACTAAACATAGGTATTGTTGTGTGGAGTTCGAATAGCAATAGCTTGGTCTGGTTATCACGTGAATCCCCGTCCCCAATATCCATACAAGTCCTTAGTCCATCCGTAATTTGGTTCATATAGGCTTGAAACTCGGGTTTCTCATCATCTCTCAGGTGATTATTAAGGTCTGCTTCAGTAATCTCTTCCAACGGCACTGCAAACCGAACATCGTCCTGGAATTTCCTGAAGTGCTCCAGTGCTCGGGGGTGGATTCGTTTTTCTATTCCCTCAGGCTGCAGAGATAATATCCCGCCCATTTCATTCTCTATCAATGATGTTATTTCAAGCGAACTCAGGATGCGCTGCTCTTGTGGGGTCCTACCATGCCTTCTCCTCAGCCTCACCCTTAGCCGTCAAACGGTAGAATTGCCTTGGTTTCAGAAAGTCATATATTGCTGGTTCCCGTCTATCGACATGCTCGATTAAATTAAGCAAAACAAACCAATGGAAATATCTAGCAAAAGAGGAGTAATTGGGTCTCCGAAGAGGCTTTTCGTCTATCTCAATGCGTTCTTTATTTAACCGCTCAATCTCTTGGCTGAGAGCATAGTAAACATCGGCACAACAGGCCTCTCCATGCTCGACAAAATACTGTTTCGTAAAAAGACCAGGGCGATACTCACTAGCCCCCCTTCCCCAGGATGTTGTTATATTCGGAGTTTCTCCCCGACCTTTATCGTTACTTGGGCTGCTCTTCATCTTCTTTCGCTTCCCACAACTTTCCATATTCGGATTTCAGCTGGTCAAAATTAGAATCAACATACTCCATGGTGGTGGCGATACTGGCATGGCCGAGAAGCACCTGGAGCTTTTTTGTATCAAGACCTTTAGCTACCCATGTTGTAGCAAGTAAGCGGCGCAAAAAGTGTGGGTGAAGCCCCTTTATACCCGCACGTCGGCCCAACTTCTCTATGAGTTGCCAACCTCTTTGACGAGTAAATGGGAACACCAATGGACCGTGGTATGGGAACCTGCGCCGCCATTCCAGGTATTGCTGTATTAGGGCTAAGGTAACCCCGTCAACAGGGATGGTTCGCTGCCGTCGCTGCTCAACCTTCTCTCGTAAAGCTTTATCCACTTTGTTTCCACAAACCGGGCAGAAAAAGTGCCTTCTACCCAGGCTCTCTCCACAGTGCGGGCATTTCAGTCTTGACTTCTCCTTGAGGCGTATGATTGTCAGTATTCTTCTCTGGAAGTCAATATCACTTGTCTTAAGTTCGATAGCTTCAGAAATACGGACACCGGTTCTTGCTAGAAGAGCAATAAAAGCCCTATCCCTAGGGTTCGTGGCAGTTGCAATCAGTCTGTCTACTTGCTCAGGCCCTAGGTATGCTTTCAAGTCTCGCATTGGCGTTACTTCAGGCACTCTGCTAACCTTTCCCACCGGTTGGTGCATTTCTGCTGGAGACCTCACCTTGAGGCTTATCCTTTTTAGTATTCCTCTTCTCTTCTAATTGGGCAGTCCCATCAGCTACAGCTGGGCTTTCTGCAATCTCCGCAAGAATCACTGACAAATGCCAGAGTGCCCAGTCTGTAGATTCTGTTCCGCTACAAACTAGTTGTACTGGTTGCTGTCGGTACACCTTATAGGGCAATCTCGTCACTGTGTACGGCTCCCGATAAACTATCTAATTAAAAAAGCGGAGAACAGGCAATAAAGCCTATTCTCCGCTATATGTCTTGTTCTACCCTTATGGGTAGCCAGCGGCAGAGATAACACCGCTGGGCTTATTCAGTTATTAACCTACCAATTTTTACTCTAACACAATTACTGAAAAATTTCAACTTCTTTAAGCGTTCCATTGATGGTCAACAACCAATAGCGGGGAGCGCATGCACAGGATAAAAACCAAGTTCCAAATATCGCATGTAATCTCGAATCCCCCCGGGGTCGCCACTACCTTTCTCAATCCCCAGCCTCAGAGATAACTGAAGGCAGACAAGGCAGCCGTGGCGCCATCTCCGACAGCAGAAGCAATCTGGCGGGCTGATTTCCTCCGGATGTCGCCAGCAGCGAAGATGCCAGGGACTGAGGTAGCCATCAGTTCATCAGTAACGATATGTCCTGTTTCACTGAGTTCCACAATGTCAGCGAAGGGCTGGCTATTGGGTTTAAGCCCCACGGAGACAAAGACGCCAGCCACCTCCAGAGTGGAAAGCCGCTTGGTTTTCACATTGCGCAGCTTAAGCGCCTTTACCGCCTGCTCCCCCACAATCTCCTCTACCACCGTATCCCATATAAACTCTATTTTGGGCTCAGCGAAGGCTCGCTGCTGGAGCACTTGCCCTGCTCGAAGCTGGTCTCGCCGATGTATCACATAGACCTTGCTGGCATGCTGGGCAAGCTCCAGGGCATCAGTGATAGCGACATCACCCCCTCCCACCACAGCTACCTCTCGGCCACGAAAGAAAAAGCCGTCACAGGTAGCACAATAAGATACACCGTGCCCCAGAAGCACCTCCTCGCCGGGAACGCCCAGCTTACGATACTCTGAGCCAGCGGCGATAATAATAACCCCAGCTTCAAAGTTACCCTCAGTGGTAACGATTTTATATGGCTGCCCCACCTCCACCCCGGTAACCTCAGCCGTTACCGTCTCCAGACCATATTTAGTGGCTTGTTGATGCATGAGCGAACCCAACTCAGGGCCAGAGATGCCCTCAGGAAAGCCGGGATAATTTTCCACCATTGGGGCATTCACTATCTGACCACCAAACATGCCGCGCTCTACCAGGAGACTTTTAAGCCCAGCCCGTGAGGTGTATAGGCCAGCAGTAAGCCCGGCAGGACCACCCCCGATAATAACCACTCCATATCTAGCCACTGCTTACCTCCATCTCATTTCCACCTCCCAACCCGGGAAGCAATTCACGGTCTGTTACCTTATAACTAGACTTGTTTATAACATATACAGCATGTAAAATCTAGTTGGGGAATCTTGGATAGTTTAAGCGATACCGACCGGAGTAGACACATCAACTGGCAATATTTATTCGCCCCTCATTCTGTAGCCGTCATTGGCGCTTCCAACACCCCAGGCTCATGGGGATATGGCATCATGCGGCATCTCCTTGCCCCAGCCAAGAGAAAGATTTACCCCGTGAACCCCACCACCCCCGAGGTTCTGGGAATAGCAACTTATGGCAGCGTGGTTGATATACCGGACTCAATTGATTTAGCTGTCATCGCTGTCTCAGCTCCACGAGTTCCCATGGTAATGCGAGAATGTGTGCAGAAAGGGGTGAAGGCGGCGGTTGTTGTTTCCGGTGGATTTGCCGAAACCGGTGAGCAGGGCGGCAAATTAGAAGCTGAAGTAGTCAAGATTGCCCGACAAGGAGGCATACGCTTTATCGGACCCAACACCATGGGGCATGCTGATAGCTCCTCTCAGCTCTCTACCCTGGCCTGGACATGGGAAATGCCCCCAGGCCCGGTGGCTCTCGTATCTCAAAGTGGCAACTATGGTCACCGCATAATTCACCGGGGGATGATTTCGGGGATTGGGTTCAGCAAATTTATCAGCACTGGAAACGAAGCTGACCTCCATCTGGAGGATTACCTTGAATATCTGGCACAGGATGAGAATACTAAGATAATTACCGCTTATATTGAAGGGCTGAGAGAAGGCAGGCGTTTCTTCCAGATAGCCAAAGAGACTACCCTCAGCAAGCCTGTTATCGTCAT
>Ga0315546_1001006_pt1 | contig 18747 bp, 21 predicted proteins | sample SalMarSW160170MG_FD_203833 | JGI IMG/M metagenome (GOLD analysis project Ga0315546, IMG submission 203833) | Salt marsh sediment microbial communities from the Plum Island Ecosystem LTER, Massachusetts, United States - Salt Marsh Sediment SW1601-170 ... | reverse complement strand
TCTATCTCATCGAAATTGAATATATGACGTTTCTTGAGCTGGAGATATTTCTTCCCGATCACTAGACCATTTGTGCAAATAAATCTGAAAGCCCCGAGGATTACTATAAAAGGCCATGAAGTGTCGTAGCTATTGAATAACTGGAGTTCTGGGTTGACCATATCTCCTTCTTGGATCTTAACCTCTATTTCAGGGAATATGTACTTTCGCCGCATTCTGCCTCCATCATTATAGAAGCCGGTCACAACTCTATACTTGCCAAGAGCAGGATTTTCCTGGATAGCAGCTTCCGCCTGTTCTATGGCCTTCTCATGACGGATCAAACGGTAATCTTTGGAGACAATAGAGAATATTTTTCCGGTATCTGCGTTTACAATGGCTTTATACTTATCGGTTTTATGAATTTCCTTCTGGTATCCCCACATCACAGGCTGTTCCACCACATTTGGAAAAGTTATTTGTTGCATTTTACTCACCTCCTTTCCCTCATAAAAAAGCGCCTGAAGGCTTTCCCCGGTCCACAGGAGCCGCCCATAACGTCACCGCTATGGGTACCTTTAGGCGCTTTGTTTTGTGATTTGGCTTTCATTGTCCCGTGGTTTGGTAAATCGCATAATATCATATTGTATCATTACGTTTAATTATAGTATTATTATATTTACAAATCAAGAAAAAAGTTGTAATCTCAATTAAAAACATCTATTTATTTCATTATGAAAGTTCCCGTTAATATAAGAATGCCGAAAGAGATGAAAAGGGCGCTCGATAAAATGGCCATTAGTGAATTTCGCTCACTTAATAGCGTGATACTGCAGTTTTTAGATGAACAACTAAAATCGAAAAAAGTTGATTGGCGCAAGGCAAAAGAGTAATGGATTGGCTATAGATTATTGGCAGCTTTATATGTCTTTTTTAATACGTAATAGGTTTAAAAACAAAAACCTTTACACTCAGTGAAAAATATATAAAAGGACATCATGGAAATTTTAAATAGAATAATACCCAATATTGAAACTGAAGTTCCGTTAAGCTCAAGGTATTTAGATAAACTTGAAGTTTATGAGAAAGAACAAGGGAAATGGTTTTTGAAAAGCTTTGACAGTGGAGCGAGAGAAAAACTTGTTTTAAATGAAGAGTCTGGCAAAAGAGAGCCCGAAGAAGTTGTAAGACAACTATTTATTTATGAATTAATACACGAATATGGATATCCAGCCGAACGTATTAAAATCGAACAACAAGTTAAATTTGGTCGAGAAAAAAAACGTGCAGATGTCATTCTATACCAAAATGATAATGAAACGCCTTTAATTCTTGCTGAAATTAAAGCTCCGAATGAAAAGATTGATGTTCAACAACTGAAGGGTTACTTGAACGCGGAAGGTTCGCCAATCGGAGTTGGTTTTAACGGTAAAAGCATTTCACGTTTTATTCGGCCATACCCAAGAGAATTTGATACTATTAGAGATCTTCCTTTTGAACATGAGTATCAATTGGCAGCTACGGATATCGAAAACCTCATCAGTAAAATAAAAGGGTTAATAAATGATAGAAGATGGACATTAAACGAACTCGATGAAATAAACAAAAAAAAGCAATTTAATTTGAGAGAGAAGATAGAAACATTAGAGGAATTGGTTTTGGCAAATTCTGGTGTTGATAGTTTTGATGAAATATTCAAGCTTATTTACATAAAGCTATACGATGAGTTTGAAGCTGAAAACAGAGTTAATCAACCACTTTATTTTAGGGATTATTCAGATGCACAAATAACATATGACCGTATTTCTCAACTTTTCGAGGAAGCAAAACGAGAATGGAAAGAAGTTTTTGAAGATACAGAAAAAATAAAGCTTACACCGGAGCATCTTGAAATAGTAGTTGGTGAGCTCTCAGAAATTAAATTATATGGAGCTAACCTACGGATTATTGATGAAGCTTTTGAGTACTTGGTCCCGGATGTATCGAAAGGCAAAAAAGGCCAATATTTTACTCCGAGGGTAATCATTGATGCATGTGTTAAGATGATAAATCCTAATAGAAAAGAGTATATTCTTGATCCTGCCTGTGGTTCAGCAGGATTTCTTCTTCATGCAATGGAATATATTTGGGATAAATATAATATGAGCAGTGAAACTGTTAGAAGAAGGTATGCAAGCAAATATCTCTGGGGGCTTGACTTTGAAGAACGGACTACAAAAATTAGTCGCGCTCTAATGCTTATTGCAGGTGATGGTAAATTTCATATCTATAAAGAGAATACACTTGATTTTTCAAAATGGTCGTCAAACTTTAAAACAGATTTGGATCGCGAAGAATTGAGTATAGACTCGTCTAATAGATTTCTTAAATTTGATATAATTCTCTCTAATCCCCCATTTGCAGGTGACATAAGAGAAAAGAGTATCATAAATCAATACCATGACTTATTAGGGTTACGCTATTCATTCAAGATGGAATATGGCAATATAAATTCAATCTTAACAAGCTTTGAAAATGAATTTGATATTGTTTTTAAGAAAGATGCTCAACTTTCTATAAAAAATAAAATGCAGGAAATTAATGGAGATGAAGATATTAATTTAGAAAATGAAGAAGATGTAAATGATGCAATTAAAAAACTCTCATCATTAATAGTTGAACTTGTCGAAGAAGGAGAAGCCCATGAACATTTGCTAGAAGCTCGCTTAAAAGAAATGATCAAATATAAAAAGAATGAGAGCAGATGGGATAAGGTTGATCGCCATATTCTTTTTATTGAACGAATTACTGAAATGTTAAGGCCCGGTGGGAGAGCTATAATTGTTTTACCACAAGGTATCTTCAATAACTCGAACGAGAAATATGTTAGAAAATTTATTGCGGAAAAGGCAAGAATATTAGGTGTCGTTGGTTTGCATGGGAACAGCTTTAAGCCCCACACTGGAACCAAAACGAGCTTATTAATTATTAAAAAATATACTGAGAATGAAATAAAAAATGGCTTAAATTCAATAAATTATCCAATATTTTTTGCTTCCTCCAAATTATCATTCAAGAATAATTCAGGTAATTATATATATGCTCAAGATGATGATAGCAATCCAATATTAGATAAAGAACATAATCCCATATACCGGACAGACCTATTTCATATTGCGAATGCTTTTGTCGATTGGTCTAAAAAGAAATTATCAGAAGGTGATACCATGTTTAAATTTATTGAGAATTAATATGTCTACAAGTAAAGAATGGTTTAAAATATCAGAAATCGATTATTACTCAGCATTTATAAAGCTATGGCTGTCTTTTAATAGTTATTACAAAGAAATTAATGCTGATAATGAATCTATAAGGACTGACCGTCAACACATTGAAAGTCTTAAGAACAATGACAATAGAGTTAAGCATCAGTTTATTAAGTTTTTTGAAACATCAGATTCTACTGATGCTGCCGAGTTTAGATATTTTCTTCAACTATTCATGAGATATTTTGGGGGTGACATAATTGGCAGTAATAAAATAATCAGAGATGAAGAAAAAAGTATCCGCCCACAAATGAATAATGATTCACTTAATGAAATTAGCTTTCAAGATTTCATTCATCCTAGAAACTTTCAATTAAGAAAAAACAAAGTAGCGAATTATAAAAAAATTGATAAAGTTTACATCAAAGATGACGCTAGTAATTTATGGCCCACTTTTTTGGAAATTCTATATTTAACAAGAAATATGCTAGTTCATGGTAGCCTTGAACCAACAGAACGTAATCACGAACTTGTGCAGAGCTGTTATATTGTTCTCAGGCATTTAATAAAAGATAAGGTATAATGGAAATATTTGACTATAAAGGGTTTGAATATTCAGAGGTCGATTTTAATGAGTTATACGGCGATATGCGTATAGATTCAGACTATTACGATCCATTCTTCATTAGAAATGCGGAACTTATACAAAGTAAAGGTGTTAAAGCTATAAAAGAATTTATGTCACCACCTCAGTATGGCTTATCGATTGCTATGAATGAAGAAGGGGAAGGCTATAAAATTCTTAAAATGGATGATATTAGAGGATTATTGGCGAATGATGAAAATGCAAAATATGCTGATATTTCACATGAACTTTTCAAGCAGTTCAAGCTCAAGAAATTTGATGTATTATTCAATCGGGTAAACTCTGATGAATTTGTTGGAAGAACAGGCATTTATTTCTTGGATGGTGCACATACATTCGCATCCTATTTGATAAGAATAAATTCGGAATATACATATCAAAACTGTTACCTCACGGTATTCTTAAATTGTAAATATGGATATCACTCCTTACAACGTGTTAAGAGACGCGCTGTAAATCAGGCTAATATTAATGCCCAGGAGCTTAGAAACCTAAAAATTCCTCTTCCAGATATTAACTTTCAAAGGAAAATTGAGAATCTTATTGTTGAATCTTTTTCTTTGAAAAGAAAAGCTGAAAGCAATTATAAATCTGCTGAGAAAATTTTAATAAAAGAACTTGGCTATGAAAATTGGATTCGTCCAGAAAGTAAATTCAAAATAGGTTCATCTCAATTTTCTACTCAATCTCAAATTAATATTTGTGATTTCTTCGAATGTTTTTCAAAAAATCGTATTGACTCAGAATATTGGGATATTGGCATAATCAATTTAGAAGAAAATTTAAAAAAAGGTAATTATTACGAATTTGGAAGCCTTTTAGATATTAGACGAGGCGATTTTGTACCTACCAAATATTACAATACAATTAGTGGAGTGCCTTACATTAGAATTAAAGAGCTTTCTCTTTCAATTGACATAAATGAAAATCAAGTTATTTATTTAGATGGTTATGATGTTGCAGAAGAAATGAAACTAAAATGTTATGACTTCATATTTGCAGCAATTGGAGCAACATTGGGGAAAGTAAATTTAATAAGAGAAAGCTTTGATGGTAGTTGTTACTCAAATAATACCGCAAGATTTAGAATAAAATCAAATTACAAAAACATTGTTAGCCCTAATTATCTGATACTTGTTTTTCAGTCTTTCATATGGCAATTACAAATAGAGAGAAGATTAAAACAAACTGCTCAAGCAAAAATAACTGACAATAATATTGGAGATTCAATTATCCCAATAATTTCAGAAAAGGGCCAAAACCAAATCCATGATATTGTTGAATCTGCTTATAAAATGAAAAAAGATTCAGAAGTAATAATTGAAATTGCAAAGAGAGCCGTTGAATTATATATTGAGAACAATGAAGAACTTTCATTGAAATATATTGATGATGAAATTAATCGTGAGAACTAGTACTTGATCTTACAAATCTGAAGAAGACATTCAGATTTCCCCTGACCTTTCAGATTAATTTGGGTAATCTGCATTTTGAAAAAAGTAAAGATTACAAAATCAAGTCGCAAATAAAGCATCACCATTACATAATTAACTGTGGCAAGAATCCTTAACCTAGTTTGTTAATATGCCGGTACCAATACCAGTAGACATTCCTGGATTGTGGGGACATCCAAAGGAAGTGTATACATTTCTCATATGGTTCCTAATTATCGTTAGCGTAACCTTTAGTGTAGCCTTTATAATCTTCAGAAACTATATATTAATGGGAGCTTGTCGATGGCAATTCATACCGTTATAGCAAAGCAATTTCCTAAGCGACTTGATATATTCATTTATTTCATCTGAGAATATTATGAACTGGATAGGTCCTTACACAATCGATAATCTATTGGATAATTTCTTGAAACCCTCACATACAAAATTACCAGAAGCAAATGGAGTCTATCTCATTTCTCAAAGGCCTTGGAGTGAAGAGCCAACAATCAAGTGCATACCCCTTTATGTCGGAAGTAATACCGGAAAATCAAAGCGATTCCGGACTCGAATTGGTGATTTGATAGCTGACATGTTTGGTTTTTTTGGGAGCGAGACAGGTCACCATTCGGGGGGACAAACATTAAATAAATATTGTAAAGAAAACAATCTTAATCCGAAGAAATTATATATTGGTTGGGTTGAGAGATGTAGATGTGTAAGGTGCGCTGAAAATGAGATATTTGATAACCTCGAGCCATTTCTAAATAAAAATCGTCCATCTCGTTGTAAAGAACATTAACATTATAAGCATAAATCTTAGATTCTCGTTTCCAAATCTATGATTGCAGATTGTAATTACAATTCTAATCGATTCTAAAATAATCTATCAATATGTCAATAACTAGAAACTCAGTATTTAAGTAAGACAGACTGACGAAATAATAAAATTGTGTAGTTATGCCTCTAGAGAAAATTATGGCAAAGCATGAAATTTTAAAGGAAGCATTAGATAAGATATTTTCTGGCATTCAGATGCTATGTGATGCAATACCTTCTAAAGAATTTACAATTGATGGTCGGTTGGTCGGAGATATAGGAGAGGCAATAGCCCAGAGGGATTATCAACTGATGCTATATGATAAGTTGGTACCTGGCTATGATGCTGAAACACTGGATGGTCGACTTGTTCAAATAAAAGCAACATTTAAAAAATCACTGACTTTTAAAACTGTACCAGACTATTATATAGGTTTAAAGTTAAATAAGGATGGATCATACGAAGAAATATTTAATGGTCCAGGAAGTGTAATACAGAGTAGGTATGGTCATCGTAAAGGATTTGGAAAAGAACTTTTATCGTTCCCTTGTTCCGTACTAAAAGAATTATCCAAAACGGTACCTAGAGAACAAAAAATAAATCTAAGGCATACAAAAGAGTAGTAACAAAAGTGGAGTTCCTTGCGGCATTCGCTCTCGTTCATTATGCAAAAAACCGCCCATTACCTTTCCTTAGAAAACATGCAATAATATTATATATATTATAATTAATATTGAAGAGAGGGAAATTTATGATTGGCAAATTACAAAGAGTTTCACTCCGTGATGTATGGAAGCATGAAGCCCAAGATTTCACTCAATGGCTTCAAGATAATATTGACGTTCTAAATGAAGTGATTGATCTAAATCTATCCAATCCAGAAAGTGAGCAGTCAGCAGGTGCTTTTAGCGTAGACCTTGTTGCTGAAGACGATTCAGGAAATCCTGTGATTATTGAAAATCAACTTGAAAAAAGCAATCATGATCATTTGGGTAAAATTTTAACCTACTTAGTAGCGATGGCATCAAAGACTGCCGTTTGGATTGTTGCCGATCCACGGCCAGAACACGTTAGCACAATCACTTGGCTCAATGAATCTTCATCAGCAAATTTTTATTTATTGAAAATTGAAGCTATAAAAATCGGTGATTCACCTCCTGCCCCACTTCTTACAGTAATCGTTGGTCCCAGTGAAGAAGGTAAGGGTGTCGGAAAGACTAAACAAGAAATTGCCGAGAGATATATTATCAGGGAGAAGTTCTGGACCCAGTTACTCAATTATTCAAAACAAAAAACAAAGCTTCATTCCAACATCTCTCCTACTCAACACAACTGGTTGGGAACGAGCGCGGGAAAACAAGGGCTTGGATTCAATTATGCTTTGAGGAAGCACGAAGCTCAAGTTGAATTATATATTGATAGGGGCAAGGAACGGAATAAAGAGAATAAGGCTATATTTGAAAAGCTTTTTAATCATAGAGAAGAAATTGAGAAAGTTTTTGGAGAATCTCTCGATTGGGAAAGGTTAGAAGGGAAGAGAGCATGCAGGATTAGAAAGCGTATTACAAACGGAGGCTATCGTGATGATGAAGAAAAATGGCCTCAAATCCATGAAGAGATGGTTAATGCAATGATTAGACTTGAGAAATCCCTGAAACCCTATATCTCTAAGCTACCTGTCTGACAAAATGTTGAACTTTGTTATTTTAGCAGCCCATGGTTAAGGATGCTTACTATGAAAGAAACAATTGCGCCTCTTAATTTTGGGACCTTCATAGCCTATCTTCTACCAAGATTCATAGCATTCTACTCAATCACTTATATATCTGGTACCGCTAAAATGATATTTGATGCGGCCTTGTCAAGAGAGACTCTAATAGGTGCTAGTTTTTTAATTTTATTATTTTCCTCAACAGCTGGAGTCATAGTAAGCGCGGCGCGTGCATTAATACTCGATAATATTTATATAAAATCTAGCAATATTAAAGCTGAATTCAATTGGAGTAGTCTTACCATTTCTTCAAAATACGAAGCTTTCAAAGGCTCTATAGAAAATAAATACAGATTTGCACAATCATACGGGAATATGTTTCTATCTGTTGTTTTTCTATTCATTCTTAAATGTGCCTTCACAACAATTAGAATTCAGACGCAATGGCCAATCTTATTAATCATGCTCATAACAATAGCTATTCTTTTTTTCAGTTACATATTCTCCTTAAACGAAACCTATAAAACAATTAATGAAATTCTTGAGGGGAAGCCTGAATCAATCAATTCTAATCCTTAAATAAAAAATAAGAGGGGAAAAATGGCCACGAAGAAAAGAGGTAATGGTTGGCCACGTACTGCTAGTCAAATTAAGTACAAGATGGCCCAAGCAAAGAGAAAGTTGGCAAAGCTTAACAAACAATTCACAGCCACAAAAGCCAATGTGAAAAAATTGAAATCAGCGCTAAAGAGGGCTAAGGTTGCCGCGAAGGCAAAACCAAAGAAGATGGCTGTCTCTAAAATCAAAAAAGTCACAAAGAAGAAAAAAACTGCGGCCAAGAAAAAATAGTCCTCTCTAAAAATTTCTTTTTAGATTTACTATTAATCTAAACTCTTACTCCCCGCCTCTCAGGTTGTGATTGGATCATCTAATCTATAATAAAATGCCATTTTTCGGTTAGGCTTCCTACCTGCCTTAACAGGGCACTCTGTTTCATCCCTCCTTTTCAGGATTTGTTGTCTTGAGTGATTCATCCCCTCTTCCGGTGGGAAATTAGCTCACCGACCTTTCGGATTGTTAATTTTCAAAGACCAAATCGCTCTGTTAGGCAGATAACGAATCATTCATCTCAGCGTGCTTTGTAACGGCATCCTTCGCTACCTGATAAGTAATAGACAATCTCTTATCTTTTTCAATTTTTTGCAGGAATGCCTTATCATCAGCACTTCCATACGAAGCACGATACATTGATAAAATCAGGGCCACGACAATCTGCGTAAAGTTCGTAAATAATATCCTGTTCTGATCTTCTAAGGGAGCATCCTCCGCAACATTGGTGAAATTATGCTGAGAGAATTTATAACCATACTTTTTGATAAAGATATCGAACTCCTTTCGAACTTTACTTGCAAGATCTGGATCTATCTTCTTAAACATTTCTCTAATATTCATTGATCTTTGCCTTTCCCCTTTCTCTAGTTCCTTTTCTATTTTACCTATTCTGGATTGGAAGTTTTTCATAATTTTTTCTCCTTTATCAATTTTTCAATATCGGCTACTCGGGCTTCGAGGTCCTCGATTTCCACCGCCTTTATGCCCATATCAATAATGGCTCTTGCTGCTGTTACTCTGGCAGAGGCAGGTGCTTCTGAGTTGGTCATAATTTCTCTAAGAGTGCTTACAGCCTCAGACATTGTATTTTGAACCTGTGCTACTGCTTGACGAACGACTTGGCCTCTTGCATCCCGATAGGCCCTCTGAAAGCTCTCAATTTGTAACCATCGCCACAAGGTGCGTTCTCCTATTCCGACCTCTTTTGCGGCTCCAGGAATGGAAGTGTTACTTAAAAGTGCCGCGATTGCCTTTTCCTGGTTTCTGGATAATTTTTCACCATGCCCTGCCATCTGTAATCACCTGTCCACTTTACCGTTGTCCAAGTTGTTCAAAATCTGGTGATATGTGAATTCTTGGACAAACACAAAAAGCTCTGGCTGAGGATTGGTCTTCAAATATTCAATCCTTTTTTCCTCAAACTCGGATTCACTATAGGCTGTTATAGATACCACGCTTTTCTCTATACCTTGGTTTATTAATAGCCTCTCGAGTTTACCCACTTTGTTTTTTAAATTCATCGGTTGCTTCTTTTGAATAATTGTCGATATGACCTTTCAACTCTCTCGTCTTTTTCTTTCCTGGATGAAATTATCCAGGTCAATCCGATCAATCCATCTTTTTCGCCGGTCTCGCTTTCCCTTTGCCGGTTCCGAGCCTAGACGTATTACCGGGAAACACCCCAAAGAAATCAAACCCTCCAGGAGATCATTACTGCATGAAAGGTACTTGCAGGCCCCCTCAAGGGAGAGTAATCGGACTGGATAGTCAATCCGGGAATCTGTGTTTATTTTGTTGTTTTCTTTGGGCATTTTAAACAGTGTAACTTGGTTTCAGGTGACATTCTTGGTTAAAACCTTACTTTTTTCCTTAATTTCCCTTCCAAATTTACACAATAGAGATTCCGTGACACGCTGACCAAATTGCCGATTTTCAGCGAAGAAGACCGGAAGTCTGTATCTCACACTAAAAGCCAACAGGGATTGAACCGCTGATTTCGGAAGCATCCTTGACCTGTATTTTCCATTAGCCAGATCCGATAAACTCCCCTCAATGACCAGAGCGAAGTAATCCAGGGCCTTCCCCTTAAAAAAGCTCCCTTTTAAACCGCTCCCGACCCGTGGTAAGGCAACCGATAAGATCATCAATGGACTTCCGCTCAATACTAATATGATCCTCAAGGCCTGATATCGAGTAATCACCCACAAGGACAGTTCCCACCTCAGAAGGGCTTTTAAACTCGTACGGTAATTGTTCCCTGCTGTCTGTTTTGATGATCATATATAAACCTAAGCGTTATGGTACTTGCCTTCAATTACATCTACAAAGTGGCTTTTCGTTATCAGCCATTCCAAATTAGGCTGCCATTTCCTCCCGTTCGTATCCATAAGGAACTCAGATCTGCGTATGTATTCAAAGAAGCCTTTCCACCAATCAAGATCCTGGCATTCAGGGTCCTCCTTCCAGCGAGTCCTTAAAATTTTCTCACGTTCTTCTGTCCAAGTTTTTATCCCCGGCAATTCAGGTAGAATTTCATGATACAGTTTAATTATTTCCTGGTGAGGGCATGGAGGGATTGTGTCCCCCTTCTTTATATCCTGTTCCTGCTCCTGCTCCTGTTCCTGATTCGGTGAAGGTTTAGGGGAAGGTTTAGGCAAACCTTCCTTAAAGGTTTGGTGAAAGGTTTCAGGTAAATATTTTAAGTTGGCCTTAAATTCCTGTAATAATGGTGTTTTTGGGATTTCGTGAAGATCTGAAAGACACGCTTTTAAGACATTAGGGTTCTCCGGACAGTTATATTTAAACCATGTTGGAATATACAAAACTCGGTATATTTCGTCATAGGTCCAACCAAAGGTTTCACAGACCTTTTTTAAACCTTTCAGAAAGGTTTCGGGGAAGGTTTCCAAGTCTTCAGCAGCCATCGAGGGGGAGAAGTTAAAAATCCCAATACGGTTTGTTTGGGAACTAGTTAAGCAATATAAAATGGTCAGCTTAATAAATACTCCCTGCGCTATAAACTTTTCATCTTTCCAGATGCGAGGATCTATCTTACGGTATCGCATCATTTACCCCCTTTCCGTCGTATCCTCTCTTTTTTTGTACGGGTTCCGGCTTTTGACCTTCAGTAAATCTCTGGTAGTTGCCATTGAATTCAAACCACCGTGAAAACCTTTCCTGTTCCTTACCTTTCGCCAAGAAGATCTCAACCGGATAAACAGTCTTTTCGTTGTTTGGTGCATATAGAAAAAGGATATTGTCAGTATGCGTTCGGATATCGCCTGATTCCTTTAGATCATCCAATGTCGGTCGTCCTTTGATATCCTTCCTCAGCTGGCAGGCAAATATAACGGGCAGGTTCAGATCTTTCGCCAGGGCCTTAAATTGCGTTATGATGTAACTGATTTCCAAATGGCGGGAATTGTGCTTTTTCTTGCTGGATAGAAGCTGTAAAAAGTCGATAAAAATTGCTGATAGATTATGACGCAAGGCGTAACTTTCAGCATGAGCGCATAACCGCTCAACCTCCTGGAATCGGATATCGTCTATCAAGATAAGGCTGGACTCTGTGAGATCTGAAACAGCGGCCATAATTTTCTCGTCTTGGCCGGCTTCAAAATGCGATTTATTGATCCGGGTGAGGGCAACGCGGCTGTACCTGGCTATCTGTCGGAGGCCCAGCCGGTCCCTGGTGGATTCCATGGAATAAAATAAGCAAGGGCCATACACACGCGAGATATAATCTGCTATCTGAAGGAGAAGTGCACTTTTTCCTACGCCAGATTCCGCAGCAATGGTATGGATATATCCGGGCTCAAAATAAAGTTTATCTCGGAGGCATTCGATTCCAGTGTAGAGACCAGGCTCTCTTTTCTGGTAAATCTGCTCATAGACTCGGGTATATAGGTGGTGGATATCTTCAATTTCCGATAGACTTTCTCTTTCTATACCTCGAATTCCATCCTTTAATTGGGATAAGGCTTCCTCTGGGTCATACTGATGTGAGAACTCAGCAACTTGGCCGCACAATTCTATAATTCTTCGCTGGTCCGATTTTTTTCGGATAATTTCAGTATGGGCTTTCCATCCGGCAGAGGTCGAAGCCACATCAATTAAAGAGGTAATATATTGATCTCCTCCGGTCTTCTCGTAGTTCTCTGCGAGCTCATTTTTCAAGGTTACAAAATCTATCCCGATTTTCTTATCGTGTAACCCTACCATGGCGCTGAATATCAGCCTATGGGCCTCTCGATAGAAATCATCTGTATCTATTATCTGTCGGATCCCTGGCATGGTCTTAGAATTGACCAGGACGGCACACAGAAGGCCTTGCTCGGCCTCAACACTGTGGGGAAATATTTTCACCTTAGCCTCCTTTCAATATCTCCACTTGCTTCATTAATAATTGACGTCGAGCCCTATACTTTTCCAAAGGCAGCCCGGAGTAGTGGACGCGAAGGCGATCAAGCTCAAGCTGTAGCACCGCATCTCTTGAGTCCACGACGTGGAGGTTTCTATCCATTGTTAACGGCCTCCTTTCCTCTCTGGAAAATATGATCGACCGGTAGGCCCAAAACCTCTGCTAATAATTTTTTCTCTTCTTCAGTAGGTTGTATATATCCCCGCTCTATAAGGCTGACTTTTGATTGGTGAATTCCCGTAGCCTTGCGGATATCCCATTGAGTGAGCCTTTTCCTGGCTCTAGCTTCAAAAAGGTCCATTCTTTTTTCCTCCTTGAATAGGTTATTACATAAAACGCCAAACATCCTTATGAATGTCTGGCGTTATGTTAATTATAAATTTTTATGTTGTATAATGGTAAAAAGTTTACCTTAATGGTTAAATTTTTACCCTAAACCAAAAATAGGGGATTAAAGGAAAGGTGGGATCAAACGGAAGGAGTTTTTTTTGATGTTTTAATTATTCCCAGGAAAGAGCTATATGATTTATTAAATTCACCTTTTGTGATTCGGCCATGAATACAGTCCTCAACAGCCTTAGTGAATTTGTCTTTTGCCTCATTAACTTTCTCAAAATTTTTCCTGTTGCTTATGTCTTTTGCACGTTTTCTTTGTTTGCGTACCTCTTTAATCCTCTGCCCTAATGCGCTATTCGAAAAAAAATCACTCCTCCCGAATTCTTTTATAAAGGCCTCAACAAATTCATAAAAGTTTCCACTATACTCTTCTGTATTCTTAGCATAAGGGTTGCTTGTAATGGTGGCCTCTACACCTGTGGCGAATTCGTATATATCAGCTAAGTTCCATATATACGCATCAAGGGCAATGACCCCTGAAGGGCGTCCTATTTTCCCCTTTGAAATATCTTTAAAAGCCATCTCGGCGGCAGCATTAAGTAGTTTCACCTTCTCAATAGCTATCTTATCTGGAATCAAATCGGTAAGGGAGGCTTGTAGCCCGATGAGCCAGTCCAGACCACGATTTTTTAAATTATCCCCTAAAAGATTTCTGCTAGTTGAGTCTAGTTGGTTGAGGATCTTTTTGAGTTTATAAGCTTTTAAAAATGCGGTTGAAGTATCCTGAATCTCCCTCAAGGCTGCTTTGGCTTCAGCTGGAGATACAGGATTGTTAACAACCTCTTTTGTAGATAGATACCTACTGGTAGCTTCCATTAATTGTGATACGGTATGTTCTTTGGGGATAATACCTAGTTCTTTCAATATCGACTTGACATCTGCCTTTTTTATAGGTGTAGCATCTATGATATTTTCAAAGCCGTATCGAGGTTTTATCTTTCTTGGCATAACACCCCTCCACCAGGCAAAGGCTCCACTTTGGGATTATGGGGGAAGGCCGACAGTGGAGATCTCGGCTTTTCAACTCCGGAAGTCTATCCCCCAAGAAGACAAAAGGCCATGCACCCCCCTTTGGAACATGACCTCTGACCGTTTAATCTTACAGATAAGCATATATTAAATATCGGAATTAATCAAGGGAATTCTTTTTTGGACATAGCTCCTTCTAAAAAGACGTTTAGATTTTCCCGAACATCTATGATATATTTTGACAATATATAGTCTAGAAACTTATATGATCCTAATATCGGTTTAGGCGGATAGGAGTACACGCTATGAACGTAAAGGACACACTGGTCGGGCTAGGTGGTCTGCTTATCATGGGGGCATTCCTCATCGTGGGGCTTATAATCGCTGGCATCTTCATCTTCGGCGCCGCCTGGGCGAGCACAAAGCTCTTGCCATGGTTCTCCATTCTGACATGGGTTGCGTTCGCCCTTGTCGTTTTCATCCTTCTGCCGCTCGCAATTCCAAAGGCGACTCGCGGGTTTTCAAGTGTGGCTCTGTTTATCGCGTCCTACGTGTTTGGGGTGACACTCTGGATGGAAGGGCTTTTGTTTACGCTGGCAATTTGGGGTATTGGTGCTGTGTTTATTGGTCTCTTCCTCGCGGGGGTCGGCGTAGTACCGATCGCGATGCTCGCAACCTTAGTCAAAGGTATGTGGGGTCCGCTCATTGAGCTTGTGATGCTGACGATCATGACGTTCGGAAGCCGAATTGGTGCTATGTCCCTTGCGGAAAGCCTTGAAAGCTGAGCCATGAAGCTAGATTCCGCAACTCGTAGCTGTCGCGCGCGGTTGTTTAATGGGGACTTGGATTCATGCCTTTGACCGATATAAGGTCTTTAACTATTTCGACCATAGACAGCCGCTGATCAGAAGGCAATTCTTGGGCGCGTCTTAATATGAAAACTGTACACTCCAATGCTATTAGTACCTTTTTGTTGTCCTCACTCACTGATTGCTGTAGTTCGGAAAAATCCATAGACATAACCACCTCTTGCAAGATCTTTCTAGTTGAAGTTAATTGTTGCGATTCTTGTGCCAATGGGAGGGATCAGCGGGATTTTATCTTTGAAAGCGGGGAATCCCCATTGATAAGGGTTCTTGGCGCTCTTGTGTGACTTGGATTTAATTGAATGAATATAGATGTGGATTGGGAAATGACTAATTTTCTGTGCATCAATGCACTGTTTTGAGGGAAGAAGACCCATTGATGGGTTTTGGAGTATTGAGGAGGATATAATTAGGTTATTAGAAAAATAAATAAGTACTATTTATGTATATCGTTTATCAACGGGATATATTTCATGATCAGGGTCCCACCATAATACTTTAAAAGTGCTTCTTTCCCTGATTCCCCATATTCTTGATGAGCCCCCAATCGTAAACGAGTACAAAACATCAGTATCATGTTGGTTTATTTCTTCTAATCGTTTTTGAGCTTCTGGTATTATCTTACAAACATCAATAGGATGATGATGCTTTCCAATAATTTCAGACCATTTCATAGTCTTAAAATCGTCTCTCGCCTTACAAATATAGTCCCACCATATCTTTGGATCAATATTATTCCATGACCATCTTCCTCCACAGTCTATATAATTCGTATTCCAAGCACAAAAAGCATTTTCAGTATTTTGGGCTTTTTTAATTCCACGAGCTTTTTTTCTGTTAGGTGGGGAATGTTTTTGATGAGGCTTTTTAGTTTTTTTCTTGGTGGGCATAAAGAGAGAAAATTATTCTTCTTCAGGCTCTAGGCTTCCATAGTATTCTGCGATTGACTCAAGTGTAATTTCTTGATCTGAGCGGCTATCATCTGGAATCCCCTCTCTTGCTAATCGCCAAGGATCTTCCATATGAGTAAGATCGCTCAGATATTGAGATGATTTATCGCCATAGTATTCTATTACTGAATCAATAGTTTCTTTTTCTGTAGGTGTTAAATTTTTGGGGTGTCCATCTGGAATACGTGAAACAATGTATTGACCCCTATGTATGTCAAATAAACGACGAACCACGGGACCATTAGACCACGCTTCAATTTTTTCGGGAAACATAATGGCATCATCCCATACAAGAGACCATGCCTGAGAATAGTAAACTAATTTCTGTAATTTCCAAGAGGTGAGAGGACCCTTTTTCTTCAATACATAAGAGGCAACATCAAGAACATTTGCCATTGGCTCTTGCCCCCTTTCCTATTCAAAATAATAAAGAATTTACCAAATAATGTCAAGTTATTAATTCTTCAAAGTGAATCAGCCCCGCCAGTATATGAATAATTGACGTTTTCGATTAACGAATGTAATATAAAGGGCCATGACTGAAGAATGGGTAAATAAACTTTTCTTTGGGGATAACCTCTATATCCTGCGTGAACACGTGCCGGACGAAAGTGTTGACCTTATATACCTTGATCCTCCCTTCAAATCTAATGCCACGTATAACGTCCTTTTTAAGGAAAAGAGCGGAGAACAGTCAACGGCTCAGATTACCGCCTTTGAGGACACTTGGCATTGGGGCATTGAGTCAGAAAGTGCCTACAGCGAAGTCGTCACCGCTGGGCCAAAGAGTCTCAGCGATCTTATGCAGTCTTTCCGTGCTTTCTTGGGTCAGAATGACATGATGGCATATTTAACCATGATGGCTATCAGGATGCTTGAGCTACACAGAGTTTTAAAACCAACGGGCAGCATTTTCTTGCATTGCGATACTACTGCAAGCCATTATTTAAGAATTCTCATGGATGCAGTTTTTCGTGTAGAGAATTTCAGGAATGAAATCATTTGGAGAAGGACTGGCTCTAATAAAGGATTCAAACGTTTTGGGCCGATCCATCAGACAATACTCTTTTATGCTAAATCAAAAGATTCATTTTTTGTGAATCCAACAGGCCCCTATACAAAGGATTACATTAAGGAATATTTTGTTGAGGAAGATGAGCGTGGAAGATATAGGCCAGTTCTTCTTACTGGCCCTGGTATTAGAACTGGTGATAGTGGTAAGCCGTGGAGAGGGTATAATCCCACTGATTCTGGCCGTCATTGGCAACCCGCCTCTTATTTATATAGAAAATACAAAGACATGACCGGAGATGATCTGGCTAATTACTCATTGCTAGAAAGATTAGATAAACTTGACGAAATCGGTATGATACACTTCGGGCCTCGCGCCCAAGTTCCTCAATATAAATATTACCTTTTGGACGCTCTAGGGGTTCCTTATCAGGATATATGGGCATACCAACCTGGAACTCAAGGCAGTGTTTACGAGCAATCTGATATTGGTATTGACCAAGATGTTAAGTGGCTTACCACTAAAGATAAAGAAAGGTTGGGATATCAAACACAAAAACCAGAGGGAGTTCTAGAACGTATCATAAAGGCTTGCAGTAAGAAGGGCGATATAGTTCTTGATCCGTTTTGTGGTTGCGGTACCACTGTAGCAGTAGCCGAACGCTTTCACCGCAGATGGATAGGTATTGATCTCACCCATCTTGCTATCTCCCTTATGGTATCCCGCCTTAAAGACACTTTTGGGCCCGAACTTTCTCCTTATAAAATTATCGGTGTCCCCAAAGATCTTTCCGGTGCAAAAGCGCTGGCAGAAGAGAACCGTTATCAGTTTGAATGGTGGGCGTTACATCTTGTAGAAGCCCGACCGGCGCAAGACAAAAAGAAGGGCGCCGACACTGGCATTGATGGATATATCTATTTTTTTGACGATAAGAGTGGCAAGGCCAAGAAGATCATTGTTCAGGTTAAAAGTGGCAAGGTTCAAGTGTCACAGATCCGTGACCTCAAGGGTGTAATTGATCGAGAGAAGGCCGTCATAGGCGCATTCATAACCCTGAACCCACCTACAAAGCCAATGAATACCGAAGCTGTTTCAGCAGGATTTTATGAACCCGATCTCTTACCAGGAAACAAATACCCTCGGATTCAGATACTCACTATTGAGGAATTATTAGACGGTAAGAAACTTGAATATCCCCAGCTGCAAAAAGGCACCTTCCAGAAAGCCCAACGGAAGGCCAAGGAGAAAGAAGATAAGGGACAGACCAGCTTTATCGATAAATAAACCGTACCAAGGCCCTCGTTTGCATTATGATGAATTAATGGTGGAGAGCGTTGAAAAATGATGAATTAATCGAATTAAGGTTCGATTGAGGCTTTTTGAGATAGAAGCCGCCGCTTCCATGTTCCATCTGTTGTTAACAAACTCCACAAGGCGACTATTATACTCAGGACCAACCTTGCTTGTCGAACCTAGCGACGGAGCAATTCCTTCCCGTAGTCTCTTTCGTTTGCTCAAGCGTGCAAGCGAAACTAGGAACTCCTTGGGTTTAGATATACTATCGGGGTCTTGAGGTATTCTGGATACCGGGATCGACAAAAGGTCTGCTATCCCTTTACGGTCAGCCATAATCCAAGACTCCACTTCCATTACTGCTACACGAAGAAAAAAATTGGGATTATGTTTTC
>Ga0315546_1000994_pt1 | contig 18888 bp, 15 predicted proteins | sample SalMarSW160170MG_FD_203833 | JGI IMG/M metagenome (GOLD analysis project Ga0315546, IMG submission 203833) | Salt marsh sediment microbial communities from the Plum Island Ecosystem LTER, Massachusetts, United States - Salt Marsh Sediment SW1601-170 ... | reverse complement strand
GAAACTTGGGCTTGGGTTTCTAAAAAGTGGGTGGATCACCGATCCAAATGTGGTTATGTACTGTATCATCGTAGCCCTCGTATGGCAATTTGCTGGGTACTCAGGGATGATCTTCTTGGCGGGGATAAGATCTATCCCTGGATCTCATATAGCAGCGGCGAAGGTGGATGGAGCTTCCACCTTCACCTTATATAGGCGTATCGTCCTTCCCCAATTGAAAGCCTCGTTCACGACCGCATTTATTGTCTTCATGTGTTTTGCTCTGAAAGCATTTGACTTCATTTGGGTATTAAACAGAGGAGGTCCGGGATACTCCTCACATATCTTGGGCGTGTCGATGTATAAGGAGACCTTTGCCTTGGACAAATTCGCCTACGGAGCCGCCTATTCCATGATAATACTCGTGCTTAGCCTCGTTGTCGTTGTACCATTCTTGGGCCGAGTATATAGGAGGGAATAAAGTGAAAACTCCTAAACTTGGCCGTATAGTACTTTATATCTTGCTTGGACTCTTTGTTATTTTAAGTCTTCTTCCCCTCTGGAGTTGTGTTGTAACCGCTTTAAAGACGTCAAAAGAAGTGATTCTCACAACCCCTGTAACACCTCCCTCACATCCGACTCTAGCCCCCTTGATAGAATCCCTTAACTATCTAAAAAGACCTCTGACAAATAGCCTTGTGCTCGTGGGATCAGGCATAATGGTCTCTTGCTTTTTCGGTTCCATCCTGGGATACGTTTTCTCCAAGCGCAGATTTCGTGGATCCACGCTCTTGCTTATCCTGGTTATCCTCTGCCTGTATATTCCACCCCAAGTGCAACTTATACCGATGGTCCAAACTATGTCGAAGATGAGATTGCATGGCAATTTGGGTTCGTTGGTTTTATTGTACATGCTATTTGGTATCCCTATGTGCACCTTCATCTTCAAAACTCTTTATGATGAAGTTCCCGACAGTTTCATAAATGCAGCCAAGGTGGATGGGGCTGGGACATGGACGATATATCGGCGTATAATGCTGCCCCTTTCCGTGATTCCTTTTGTAGTTGCAGCGCTTCTTCAGATTACTGTGATTTGGAATGATTACATCTGGGGGTTGGTGCTAACGGTTGGAAAGGCAAATTTGCCCGTCACGGTAGCGATGGCAAACCTGAGGGGATCCTTTGTGGCCGAGTGGAACCTCCAAATGGCGGGAGCTTTGTGGGTGGCATTGCCCACATTGATAATTTTTATGTTTTTGGGGAAATACATAATGCGTGGATATGCTGGAATGTAGGAGATGTTAAATGGCTAGTTTGACCATAAAGGGTTTGACAAAAAAATATGGAGAGACGGCCGCCGTCGAAAATTTAGATTTAGAGGTAAAAGATAAAGAGTTCGTAGTGTTGGTAGGTCCCTCTGGGTGCGGCAAGACGACGACTCTCAATGGCATCGCTGGCTTGATCGAAATAGATGAGGGAGAGATATGGTTTGGAGATGAGTTAGTGACCTCTCCGGAGCACGGCATATCTAAAATACCGCAAAAGAGGGAAGTGGCGATGGTATTTCAAGACTATGCCATTTACCCGCATATGACCGTATTTGGCAATATCGCGTTTCCCTTAGAGATCAGGAAGGTCAACAAGCATGAGGTCGAAGCGCGAGTTAAGAAAGCCGCTCAACTCTTGGAAATCGAGGAGCTTCTGAATAGGAAACCAAAGGCGCTCAGCGGCGGCCAGAGGCAAAGAATAGCGTTGGGGAGAGCGATGGTCAGGAACCCTAAAATCTTCTTACTGGACGAGCCCCTGGCAAATCTCGATGCCAAGCTAAGAGTCCACGCAAGGGTAGAACTGAGAAAATTGCAACAGGAGTTAGGTGTAACCGCCATATTCGTCACTCATGACCAGGTAGAGGCGATGACGATAGGCGATAGGATCGCTGTCATGAACGACGGCCACTTGGAACAAATGGGCACACCAGCGGAATTATACCATAACCCCGCGAACAGATTCGTCGCTGGATTTATCGGAAGCCCACCTATGAATATGTTGGAAGGGAGGCTGGAGGAGAAAAATGGGAATCTTGTCATTGATCTGAAACTTTGCATCTATGAACTTCCTAAAAAGGCGAGAGATTTGATAAAAGAAACTATCTCATCGAAAGTAATCCTAGGAATACGCCCAGAAAATATCGTGATTACGAAGGAGAGCAAAAGGAACTCCTTTGAGGCAACAGTCGTCCACATAGAGCTAACAGGGAAAGAATCCAATGTTCACTTAGAGGCGGGGGGATCCTCTCTCATTGCGATAAGAAGTTCCACCCAGGATCTAAGGGCCGGGGACAAGGTTTGGCTCTCCTTTGATGAGGAAAAGATCCACGTTTTTGATCAAAAATCGGGGAAAGCGTTGCTCTGATAGGTGGAGAGGCCCATGAGGATTTCGAGAAGGATTTCGAGAAGGATTTCGAGTTTGGCTATCAGCATGGGGGCGTCTGGTACCCTTTTTTATTATTTATCTGAAACATTGATTCAATGGAGAATAGTGCTATCCGTCCTTATGCTCCTCGCTACTTACATCATGATCGATGGTTTCCTGAGGCGAGAATAACACAGGTTGGAGATCTTAGTTTTGCAAAACGATAAAGGAGGCTGAAGATTGGCCAAGGAAAAGTTGAGGGTGGCATTGATCCAGATGGGGTGTGTGATAGGCGATAAAGTAAAGAACATATCGACCGCTCTTTACCTTTTGGATCATATTGACGGGAAAGCTGAGATGGTCTGCTTTCCCGAACTCTTCACCACCGGTTACAACCTGGACGTCCTGGGCGATGCCCTCTTCGACCTGGCTGAGCCAGTTCCGGATGGTGAAACCACGCACTGGCTGGCCGACGCAGCCCGTCGCTTTGACCTGGCCATCGTAGCCGGCCTGGTCGAGCAATCGCCCTCCGTCACCGGGTTGCTCTACGACACCGTCGTGCTGATCAACCGGCGCGGGGAATTTGTCGGCCGCTACCGCAAGTCCCACCTCTACCCGGCCGAGCATCGCTTTTTCCGCCCCGGCGACGGATTGCCGGTCTTTGACCTGGACGGTTTGCGCGTCGGCGTAGCCATCTGCTTCGAGGCCGCCTTCCCGCCCATTTTCAGTACGCTGGCCCTGCAAGGTGCGCAGGTCGTCTTCAATCCGTCGGCTGTGCCGGTGGGGTTCGACTATCTGCAAGACCTGCGCACCCGCGCTCGCGCTCAAGATAACCAATTCTTCGTCGCCGCCGTCAACCACGTGGGTGACGAGGGAAACGTGACCTACTGCGGCCGCAGTCAGGTGGCCGATCCCCGGGGAGAGGTAGTAGCCCTGGCCTCCGACGACGCCGCTGAAATCCTCGTGGCCGAATTAGACCTCTCCTTGATCCGCGATCAGCGACTCCAAGAACCAGTCTTTCGGGGCTTCCGCCCGGGGATCTACCAGTTCTCCCTTTGAATTTGTGTTTTTCCCCCCTTGACAAAGGCCCTTTTTTGTAGTATAATCTACACGTGTAGACAACTCGTGTAGAATCACTCGTAGTCTTCCCCGCACTGCCAAGGAGCGCTAATGGCTGTCACCCGTGATGATGTGGCCCGTTTGGCCGGTGTCTCTTCCGCTACCGTCTCCTACGTGATCAACGACGGCCCCCGTCCGGTCTCCGAAGAGACACGCGCCAAGGTGCTGCGGGCTATTGAGCAACTGGGCTACCAGCCTAACGTTATGGCCCAGAGCCTGCGACGACAGCGCACCAATACGGTGGGCCTCGTTTTCACGACCATCGAACGTCACCTCACTCACCCCTACTTCGTTGATCTGCTCACCAGTATCGGCGAGGAGTGCGCCAGGCACGGTCTCAATATGTTGCTCTCCCCCTGCGCGGATAGGGCGTTGGAACAGAGCATCTACGAGCGCATGGTCGGGGGGCGGCAGGTGGCCGGCATCATCGTCACCGGCGTCCGGCACGACGACGCCCGCATCGCCTATCTAAGTGCAGAAGCGTTTCCCTTTGTAGTTCTGGGCCGGCCTGAACATGACGATGGGGACTTTCCCTACATTGACGTGGACGGCGCCCGTGGTACAGACGAAGCCGTGCAACATCTCGTTGACCTGGGGTGGCAGCGCATTGCCTGCATCGGCCTATCCGCCGAACTGGTCTGCGCCGATGATCGTCTGGCTGGATATCGAAGGGCGCTGGAGCGAAACGGACTGGCTTATGACTCGAGGCTGGTAGCGAACGTGCATACCACGGAGGCGGCCGGGCATCAGGCTATGGCCCGTTTCCTGGCCCTCGACGAGCCACCCGACGCCGTGCTTGCCTGCAGCGACGAATTGGCCCTGGGGGCCATGAACGCTGCTCAGGAGCAGGGGCTCGTTGTCGGCCAGGACATCGGTGTGATTGGCTTTGACGACATCCCTTCGGCTGCTTACTGCCGGCCGCCTCTGACCACTATCCGCCAGCCCATGTACGAGATCGGCACCCGGTTGTGTCGCATGCTCATTCAGATTATCGAAGGAGAGGAGCCCGAGGAGAGGCAGGTTATCTTGCCGCCCACCCTGGTCGTCCGCGAATCCTGCGGCACCCATCGTCACTTGCCCTAACCCAGACAAGGCCGCTTCGCTTCCAAGCCGGAACCAAAATTCTTCGTTGGGTGAAGGTCTCCGACCGAGCCCAAAGGCCCATCGGCGGCGGTCAGGAGACCTTGCCGAACTGTTGAGAGGGGGTGTTATGGAAGGAACGCTATCCACACCACGCAGGTTGTCGGCCTGGCAAAAGTTGAGATGGCTCATCCGTGGCAAGGGGGCTCAGAGAAGTCAGGCTCTATGGGCCTATGCCTTCCTATCGCTGAGCGTGTTGGGGTTGCTCATCTTCACGATACTGCCCATTGTCGGCGCCTTTGGGCTGAGTTTTGTGCAATGGACGCTGCTGTCGCCCCCGAAGTGGGCCGGCCTGAGCAACTTCCAGCGCCTGCTGAGCGACAAGTATTTCTGGAATGCTCTCAAGAACACCTTCTATTACGTGGCCGGCGTGATGCCAGCCATCGTTATTTCCCTTTTCCTGGCCGTGCTTCTAAATCAAAAATTAAAGTTCACCACCACCTACCGCGTCCTCTATTACCTGCCCACCATCACCATGTGGACGGCCATTGCCCTGGTCTGGAAATGGCTCTACAGTCCCCAGTACGGCCTGGTCAACTGGGCATTGGGCCTGATCGGAATCAACGGCCCTTCCTGGCTCAGCGACCCCCATTGGGCCATGCCGGCCCAAATCTTTACCAGTTGGTGGAAGGGGGCAGGATACAATATGGTTATCTTGCTGGCTGGTCTGCAGGGCATCCCCCAGATTTACTACGAGGCCGCATCCATAGATGGGGCCAACTGGTGGCAACGGTTCCGTCACGTCACCCTGCCGCTGCTCACCCCAACCATCTATTTCGTGGTGGTGATGACCTTCATCGGTTCCTTCGGCGTCTTCTCCCAGATTTACATCATGACCGAGGGAGGGCCCGGTCAGGCGACAACTACCATCATATACTACCTCTACAGCAATGCCTTCAAGTACTTCAAAATCGGCTACGCCGACGTCCTGGCCATCGCTTTCTTCGTCGTCGTCTTTGCCTTTACTCTGATCCAGACGCAGTTGCAGAAGCGGTGGGTGCATTACACGTAGGAGGAGGATGGTATGCCAGCCGCAACAAGAGATCCATATCAACGGGTATCGCAGGCTATGAGCCGCACCGTCATCCACCTGATCTTGCTGGGTGGGGCCACCACCATGGTGGTGCCCTTCGTGTGGATGCTGTCCAGTTCCCTGAAGACGAATCTGGAGGTGTTTCACATCCCGCCCACGCTCATCCCGACTGTCCCCCAATGGCATAATTACGTGGAAATATTCAAGGTCGTCCCTTATGGCCGCTGGTTTCTCAACAGCGCCTTCATCGCCATCGTCCAGACAGTCCTCTACCTCTTCGTGGCTTCCCTGGCCGGCTTCACCTTTGCCCGAATGCGCTTCCCCGGCCGTGAACTCATCTTCACGCTCTATCTGGCCACCCTGATGGTGCCGGGCGAAGTCACGCTCATTCCCAAATTCATCCTGATGAAGGAACTGCACCTGATAGACACCTTCGCCGCCGTGATCCTGCCCGGGGTGTTCAATGCCTACGGGGTTTTTCTCCTGCGGCAGTTCTTCATGACCCTGCCGGAGAGCCTGGAGGAATCGGCCATCCTTGACGGGGCCTCGTATTTCAGGATCTACTGGAACATCATCCTGCCCCTGGCCGGGCCGGGCCTGGCCACCTTGAGTCTTTTCTCCTTCATGGGAGCCTGGAACGACTTCCTGTGGCCTCTCATCGTCATCAACTCTGAGAATATGAAGCCTCTCAGCGTGGGACTGGCCAGTTTCCACGGCCTCTACGAGACCAACTGGCCCTACCTTATGGCCGCTTCGACGGTGGCCCTGATCCCCATCATCGTTGTCTTCGCCACCGCTCAAAAATACTTCGTGCGGGGCATCGCCCTGACTGGGCTGAAGGAGGGCTAAGCGCAGCAGTGATGGGAAGGGAGGTGAATATGTAAGGAAGACAAAAGATGATAATCAATGGCGCTCTATGCCTCGGAAGGAACGCTCCTGCCCCTGGACGACTATATGGCCAAGGACCCCGAGATGAGCACCGACATGTTCTTCCCCGCCCTGATTGACGCCTTCATCCACGAGGGCAAGCTCTACGGCGTGGCCAAGGACTGGAACACTCAGGTGCTGTACTACAACAAGGCCCTCTTTGACGCGGCTGGCGTGTCCTACCCCGACGAGAACTGGACCTGGGACGACGTGCTGGACGCAGCCAAGAAGATAGTGGCCGACACCGATGGCGACGGCGTGACCGACCAGTGGGGCTTTGTCACCGACACAGGCATGAACCGCATCGGGGCCTGGATCTACGGCAACGGCGGCAGCATCCTCACCGAGGACAAGACGCAATGCACCCTCACCGAGGACAAGACGCAATGCACCCTCACCGACCCGGCCTCGGTGGGAGCCCTGGAGTTCATCACCGGGATGATGTTCGAGCACAAGGTGGCGCCCAGCAAGGTCGAGTTGGGTGAACTCTCGGCCATGGACACCTTCGCCAGCGGCAAGGCCGGCATGTACGTCTGCGGCGGCTGGCGGGTGCTCCCCTTCCGCGCCATTGAGGAGTTCGAGTGGGACATCGCTCCCATCCCCCTTAGCCCCACCAGCGGCCAGCGGGGCACGGTGGTGGACTCCGTCGCGTGGTCCATTGCCAAAGACACCAAGTACCCTGACGCCGCCTGGGGACTGCTCAAGTTCTTCACCGGCGAGGCAGGCCAGGTGCGCATGGCCAAGGGAGGAACGGCCACGCCCTCGATGATCGAGTACGCCCGCACCGAGGACTTTCTCGACCCCACCCAGCCGCCGGCGCACCGGTCAGTGTTGATTGACTACACCGTGGACGAGACCAACTACTACCCGGCCATCCCCAAGATGGGCGAGATGTGGGACGCCTGGGGCCAGGAACTGAGCGAGATGTGGCTGGGCCAGAAGTCAGTCGAGGATAGCGTCGCAGCCTTCTGCGAGCGCATCGAGCCCGCTCTGCCATAGCCTGCGCTCGGCTCTGTCAGTCAAGAAGGGCACATATGTCTGCCCTGGCAATGTGCCCTTCATTCTAATAGCCATGATTGGAGTTCCAGGAAAACAATTCTCCCAATAGGAAGATGAATCACTATGAAACTCGAGCGTCACAAAGCAAATCCCATCCTGGAGCCCAGGGGAGATGGCTGGGAATCCCTCGAAGTCTACAACCCGGCCGCCGTTTGCATTGACGGCAAAATCCACCTGCTCTACCGCGCCACAGGAGAGTACGTCAAGTACATCTCCAGGCTCGGCCACGCCGTCTTCGACGAGAACCTCAACCTGGTGGAGCGTTTTGACGAGCCATGCTTCACCCCCGACCTGGAACTGTGGGAGATGTCGGTTGAGGATGCCAGGCTCACACCCCTCGAGGGCCGGCTCTACATGACCTACGTCATCACGCCCACGCCGTGCCCCCCCTACTCCGTCCGTAGACGCCTCGGCATGCCCCTCCTGCCCCAGGCACGTACCCGTGTCTCCCTCGCCGAGGTCATCTACGAGTCCGGACGCATGAGTTTTCAAAGGTTGGGTATCATCACTCCCTACGGGTCTAACCAGCGGGACACGGTTCTCTTTCCAGAGAAGATCGGCGGCCAGTACGCCGCGCTCCACAGACCGAGCGCCTGGATCGGCCCGGACTATCCCACCGACACCCCTGGCATCTGGTTCGCCTACCTCGAGTACGGGCGGGGTTACCCCGCCCCTACGATCAGGATGCACGGGCACAGGCTCGTGATGAAGTCGGAACAGCGCTGGGAGGCCAGGAAGATAGGGGCCGGACCGCCGCCGGTGAAGACCGATAAGGGTTGGCTCCTGATCTACCACGGAGTTGACCAGAACCGGGTGTACCGGGCCGGCGCTGCGCTGCTTGATTTGGAGGAGCCGTGGAAGGTCATCGCCCGCCCGCCGGAGCCGATCCTGGAGCCGGAGGAGGAGTACGAGCGGGTCGGTGACGTGCCGGACGTTGTGTTCCCGGAGGGAACCGTCACCATCGGCGACGACCTCATCGTCTTCTACGGTGGGGCCGACGTGGTCTGCTGCGCCGCCAGCGTGCGCCTTGACGATCTCGTCAACTATGTCATTATTGCCCCAGGATTGTGAATGACATTCAGAATGTTGGGCCGCTTTTGTCATTGTTCATTGTCTCATTGTTCATTGGAACAAAGTTCCCTATGGATTTACCGTCGCTTCTCCCCCAACCGATCTTGCCCGCCCATCCCGATTGGGTGGAGCTGTACTGGAAGGGACGAGATGGCCGCCGAATTCCGTTCCGAAATAGAGGAGAAAAATGTCGAACGTCATCGTCATCCCAACCTATTGGACCTGGGGCAGTGAGCGGTCCGATGGGCTGGTTGAGACCATCTACGACCATCCCACTCCACTGGACGGCGAGAGCACACTGCCGCGCCTGTTGGAGAGCCTGGCCACACTCGAAGGCCCGGAGTTTAGCATGCTCGTCCTCACCGCCACGACACACCCCGAACTGGAGTAGGCCGCCGCCAGTCAAGTCGAGCGTCTGATCACCCCCTTCCGCGCCTATTACCCCATCGCCCAGGCGACCGAGGCCGATGCTGCCTTCATCCGCGACCGCCATCCCCGCCTGGCCGACCACGTTCAGATGCGCGGCTATGCGGGCATACGCAACCTGCAACTGCTGCTCCCCTGTGCCCTCGGTGCCGAGGTGATCGTCGCCCTGGACGACGACGAGGTTGTCGCGTCTGACTATTTGCGGACCGCGCTCTATTTCGTGGGGCGTGAGCACGGGGGCGAGCGGGTGCTGGGCCTGGCTGGCTTCTACCTCGACGCCGACGGCGACGTGATGCTGCCAGAGCGCCCGCGCACAGGCAACATCTTCCTGGACAAGAGCGCTGTCATGAACAGGGGCACGCGGACGTTGCAGGCCACGCCGGGCCGGTTGGTCCCGACGCCGGTAGCGTTCGGTGGGAATATGGTCTTCCACCGCGACCTGTTCACTCGCGTGGGGTTTGACCCGGGCATCACCCGTGGCGAGGACATTGATTACTTGATCAACGCTCGGCTGGCAGGCTGCCGCTTCTGGCTGGACAAGGAACTGGTCATCACCCACCTGCCGCCGGAACCCTACGGCGCTCTCCCCTACGCCAAATTGGCGCAAGACGTCTACCGCTTCATCTATGAGCGGGAGAAACTGCGGCTGGCCGACACAGGCCCGGCACCTCCCCCCTTCATCCCCCCCAGTGGGGGGGAAAGAGGGGGGGCGTACCCTGGCCGCTTCCTGCGCGACGACGTCGAAGAGCAGGCGCTGGCGGCGTTGCAGGCCGAAGCCGCGCCAGAGGCGATCGCGCGTTTTGGCTCGCCGGAGACTGTCGTTGCCCAGGCCCGACGCCACGCCGTGGATTCTGCCCCCCTCTACTTCGAGTTCGCCGTCCGGTGGCCCGATCTAATGGGGGCCCTTGGACAAGATGCGAAGTTGCGCGAGCGGCTGCTTGCATGCTTTGACCAACTGGTATAGAATACACTTCAACTTTACCTGTGTAATCACAGCAACTAAGAACTAGACCGAGGAGGGAGACAATGCGATATGAAATTCACGGCACGTTGTTACAATCAGTTGACATCTACCTGAGCAAGGGGGAGTCCGTCTATACCGAGTCGGGTGGGATGGCCTGGATGCGCGGCGACGTCGAGATGAAGACAGGCGCTAAAGGCGGACTGATGGCCGGCCTGGGCCGGAAACTGGCGGGCGAATCACTTTTTATGACCACGTATACCTGCCGTAGCAATGAGAGCTTGGTGGTGTTTACACCTGAAGCGCCAGGAAAAGTGCTCGACTTTCAACTGGGGCCCGGTCAGAGTCTCATCTGCCAGAAAGACGCCTTTATGTGCGCCGAGGCTTCAGTGAAACTGGAGATGCATTTCCGCAAGAGGCTGGGGGCAGGTCTCTTCGGTGGTGAGGGCTTTATTTTGCAGAAGGTCACCGGTCCGGGCACGGTCTTTCTGGAGATTCCCGGTGAGGTACGCGAGTACACGCTGGTATCAGGAGAAATGATGCAGGTAGATCCTGGGCATATCGCCCTGTTCGAGCCGACGGTCAGCTATGACATCGCCGCTGTGAAGGGAGTGGCAAACGTTCTCTTCTCCGGTGAGGGGCTTTTCCTGGCGAAGTTGACCGGGCCGGGCAAGGTCTGGCTGCAGAGTCTGCCGCTTTCGAACCTGGCGAGGAAACTGGTCAGGTATATGCCATCGAAGGGCAGCTAAACTTCTGTGTAAAGTGACACAGGTGTGGAAAAGCCCTCGGTGAAAAGTCTGGGGGCTTTGGTCCATCTCGTTCTAGCCGAGAAAATCCTTTAGTTTGCGTCTGTAGCCCGGGTGGCGCAACTTTCGGAGCGCCTTTGATTCGATCTGCCGCACGCGCTCACGTGTGACGCCGAAGGCTTGTCCGACCTCTTCCAGCGTGTGGCTTTCTCCGTTCTGCAGCCCGAAGCGCATTTCCAGCACTGCGCGCTCCCGCGCACTGAGCGAATTGAGGATGGAGTGTAGCTGTTCCTTGAGCAGTTGATTGGAGGTTGCATCAGCCGGCCCTGGAATGGTATCGTCCTCGATGAAGTCGCCTAGTATGCCGCTGTCTTCCGACCCCACCGGCATCTCCAGTGACATCGGCTCCTGCGAAATGCGCATGATACGTCGCGCTTTGGTCGCGGCACGACTCAGCCGGCGCTCCAACGAGGGCGGCAATGGGCCTCCTCCGGCCTGTGCGTTGAGGATAGCTGCTTTCTCCGCCGAATCCAGCATGTCCGACTCCAATGTCAGTTCCTCCATTGTAGGCTCTCGTCCCAGTTCCTGCACCATCTGCCGCTGAAGGCGGAGTAGTCGGTTGATCGTATCCACCATGTGCACGGGGATGCGGATGGTACGAGCCTGGTCTGCGATGGCACGGCTGATGGCTTGCCGGATCCACCAGGTGGCGTAAGTCGAAAACTTGAATCTCTTGGTGTGATCGAATTTCTGGGCCGCTCGTAGCAGCCCGATGTTTCCTTCCTGAATCAGGTCGAGGAATGAGATGCCACGCCCGACGTAGCGCTTGGCGACATTGACCACCAGGCGCAGATTCGCCTGGGTCAGGAATCGCTTGGCATGCTCCGCGCGTTCCTCCAGGTTGTCCCACGTCGCTGTGGTCTCCTCTTCGTCTGGCATCCGGGGATTGATCTTGCGTGGCGTTGGGAACTTCTGCCGCTTGTGCCACTCCGCGCGGATGAGGTCCAGTATTGGCTCAGGCAGCAGGTAGAGTAGGATGAATACGTCGAAGAGACGACTGGTGAGCGCTGTCCACGTCCTATCCTCTGACTCTGACCAGCCTGGCTGTTCCAGGAAGTTATAGAGGTGCGAGGGAATTTCCGGTATCGGTGTACGGCTGATTGCTTCGGCTTCATCGGCCAACGTGGCCAGGTTGGGCGCAGGCAGGTTCAGGCGTCTACAATTCTTGCGTACAGCCGACCACGCATCACGGAGCGAGTCCAGCAGAGCGGTGAGAATCTCTTCTCCTGTTAGAGTTTGCCCGCTCCGCTCGCTCAAGCGAGTCTGTAGGCCCTCAAGATAAGTAGCTGCCTCTCGCTGGGTGGAGAGCCATATCTCCTGATGCGGCTCCAGGAGCGGTACTCGCCCAATCTCGCGCAGGTACATCCGCACCGGGTCATTGGTTGCTTCAAGCGAGGCCTCGCGCTTGGTGTCTTCCGGCTCTTCTTCCTCGATTTCTTCCAACTCGCCAGGAGATGGTTCGGCTACTTCATCCAGGATAGCGGCCTTCTCTTGGTTTTCTGAGGGTTCCTCATCTGTCTCTAACAGGATCGGGTTGGCCTTAGATGGCACTGGTGGGGTGCGTTCCGCTGCATCAGGAGCTCTTCCTGTCTCCCATTTGACCGGCTCGTCTGCTGTGCCAGTCTGTGTGGCTTTGTGTTGCTTGTCTTTGCTCATCGGTGCTTTGGTCCCACAGTGAAGGTGCGCTTGAAGTGTGTTCCTATCCTCCGCTCACCATCCCCATCGCTGCGCCAGTGCCTGTTGTGTCCGCAGCAGTGTCTCCTTGTATGATCGTAGGGCTCCGACGTATTGTTCTGCCCGTATATCTCCTGCTTCTTGAGCTTCGATGGCCAGGAAATTCAGTTCCTCGCCCAGGCGTTTGAGATTGCGTTTCCGCAGTCGCAACAATGTCAGCACTACATCGCGCACCAGTTGCTCTTCAGCAAGTTCGGCTTCGTTGGGGGTGAGCAGTTCTTCCAGCCGCGCGTGCAGGTCGGTGGGCAATTGTGTGTGCAGTGCCTCGATGGGGACGGGATGCTCTGTCGTCAGGAGCGCTTCCCACGCTTCGAAGATCGCTCGACAGCCCACGTCCTGGAAGTCTTGCCCTCCCAGGGGTTCCAGTTGGCTTTTCCTGAATGCCTCGTTGATCTGCGAGAGAAGGGCGGGCCTCTGCAAGAGTACCGACAGGCAGTGGCCCTCCAGGTCGGCCTCCACGTCCCGCGATGGCGCTCTCTCCTGAGGACGGGCCGCACCACGCCGAGCTCGCGCAGTCCGGTGTTCGGCACTGCGCAGGCGGGCCAGTACCGCACGTGCATCCACCCGCAATGCCCTGGCTATTTTCTGAACGTAATCCTCCCGCTCGACCGGGTTCGCCACCGCCCGCAGGACTGGTAGCAGTGTGTCCACCACGCGGGCCTTAGCCTTGGTGTCGTCCAGGTCGAGCTCCTCCAGCAGAATCTGGAGGTAAAAGTCCACCACGGGCATCGCCCCTTCGACCAGCGCGGCCCAACGCTGCGGGTCTCCACGGATCAGATCATCTGGGTCCTGGTCGCGAGGAAGCCGGAGGACGCGGATCTCTGCTCCCAGCCGGGCTTCGTATCCCACCAGCCCTCGTGGGTCGAAGACCGGCTCCCATTCCTGCTCCAGTGCCTCACGTGCCACCTCAACACCGCGTAGCGTCGCCTGCACGCCCGCCGTGTCCGGGTCGAGCGCAAGCACGAAGCGTTTAGTGTAGCGCTGGAGTTGTCGCAGTTGTGGTTCCGTGAGCGCCGTCCCCATCTGCGCCACTACGTTGGCGAACCCGGCCTGGTGGGCCTGCATCACGTCCATGTAGCCCTCGACGATGACGACCCGGTCTTCGTGGCGGATGGCCCGCCGCGCCAGGTCGAGCCCAAAGAGCGTGCGGCCCTTGTCGAAGAGCACCGTCTGGGGGGAGTTAATGTACTTGGGCACTCCCTCTGGGTCGAGCGTCCTCGCCCCGAAGCCGATCACGCGCCCTTGCGCGTCACGGATGGGGATCATCAACCGGTCGCGAAAGCGGTCATAGGTACTACTGCTGTCCTCCCGCTGCACCAGTAGCCCGGCCTTAACGAGTTCCTCGACCGTGTATCCGCGCCCGGTCAGGTAGGCCCGCGCATTATCCCAACCCGGGAGACTATAGCCCAACAAAAATTGCTCGACGGTCTCATCGCTCAGGTTGCGCTTGGCGACGTAGGCCCGCGCCGCTTCAGCCTCCGGGGCGTGGCGCAACAGGTGGTGGTGGTACTGGACTGCCGCAGTCAGAAGCCCACGCACCCGGTCGGCCTCCTCCTCCGCCTGCACCTGCGCCGGGGTGCGAGATGGCAGTTCGACTCCCGCCCGCCGCGCCAATTCCTCCAGTGCGGTGCGGAAATCCCAGCCTTCCCGCTTCATCACGAAGGTGAAGACGTCGCCCCCCTCACCGCAGGCCCCGAAGCAGTGCCAGTGTTGGCTGTCGGGAAAGACGACGAAGGAGGGGGTCTTCTCGGAATGGAAAGGACACAGGGCTTTATAGTTCCGCCCTGACTTCTGCAGCGGAACGTATGAGGAGATAACCTCAACGATATCTAGCCTGTCCTTGACTTCGTCAATCACGCCCATTGTCCAGCACCATAGACTATTGTACTCATCTTTGACGTTCAGGCAAGTGAGTGTACAGCAGTTAGCGATCAGCCGTTAGCAGTCAGCGAGCTATGCGCTAATGGCAAACGGCTATTGCTCACGTGCGTTTGGTATCAACAGCGTGTGGCAGGCAGCCTGCACCACCTGCCACACGAAATTACTCTCTGCGCTTATTATCTAAACCGCTTCAGATACTTCTCCAGATCTCGGCGATGAATGATCTCGTACAGCACGACGATCTTTGCCTGGTCATATTGCTTCGTAATTGCCACCTGGCTCTGCTGCATAATGTGCTTTGGCCTCGGCGATGCGACGACGGAGAGGTCCACTATTTTCTCCGCTCATCGGATGTGTGCCGGAGCGTCGCCTGGGCGGCCGCCAACCGGGCCACCGGCACGCGGTAGGGGGAGCAACTCACGTAGTCCAGACCGACGCGGTGGCAGAAGTCTATTGAGGCCGGGTCGCCACCGTGCTCGCCGCAGATGCCGATCTCCAGGTCGGGATTTGCCGCCCGGCCTTCCTTCACGCACAGTTCTACCAGCCGCCCCACACCGACCTCATCCAGCGTCTGGAAGGGGTTGGCCTCCAGGATCTTGAACAGGACTTTCTTGCCTTCTGGGTCCACCTTGCCTGTATCAATGCCATCCACGTATTTCATCAGGAACTTACCCTCGGCGTCGTCGCGGCTGTACCCAAAAGTCATCTGGGTCAAGTCGTTGGTGCCGAAGGAGAAGAAGTCGGCATACTCAGCGATCTCGCTGGCGGTGAGGGCGGCCCGGGGCACCTCGATCATCGTGCCGAACATGCTCTTGACCTTGATGCCTTCTTCTTCCATCACCTGCTCCGCGACTGCTTCCAGTTTCTCCCGTTCCAGTTTCAGTTCGTTGACGTGGCCGACCAGCGGGATCATTACCTCTGGTATCACCTGGATGCCCCGCTTGGCGCAGCGGCAGGCGGCCTGAAAGTAGGCGCGGGTCTGCAACTCGGTCAGCCCGCGGTACATGATCCCAGCCCGGCAGCCACGCAGCCCCATCATCGGGTTCACCTCCCACAGGGAGTTAACCGCCCGGAGCATCTTTTCCTTCTCAACCAGTTCAGGCGAGTCAGGGTCGGTGCAGCGCAGGCGGGTGACCTCCTCGATCAGTTCCTCGCGGTTGGGCAAGAACTCGTGCATGGGGGGGTCAATCAACCGCATGATGACCGGCAGCCCGTCCATGGCCTCGAAAACGCCCTCGAAGTCCTGTTCCTGGAACGGCAGCATCTTATCCAGCGCGGCCTGGCGCTCCTCGTCCGTCTCCGCCATGATCATGCCCACCACTGCATCGCGGGCGCGGGGATCAAAGAACATATGTTCAGTGCGACAGAGGCCGATACCCTCGGCCCCGAACTGGCGCGCTCGCCGGGCGTCCTCGGGGAGGTCGGCGTTGGTGCGCACGCCCAGTGTGCGAATCTCGTCGGCCCAACTGAGCAACTCGATCAAGTCCTTCTGTTCCTCGTACTCGACCTCGAGCGTGCTGAGTTCACCCCAGAAGACCTCACCGACGCCGCCGTCAACGGAGATAACGTCTCCCTCCTTGACCACGCGACTGGTATCCTTGATTGTGAATTGGCCCCGCTCGACGTCCACCCTGATGTCTTCGCAGCCGGCGACGCAGGGCAGGTTGTTGCCCCGCGCCACGACTGCTGCGTGGGAAGTCGCGCCGCCATGCTGGGTCAGCACTCCTTTGGAGACGAGCATACCTGGTACGTCATCAGGGGAGGTCTCCGGGCGCACCAGGATAACCGCCTTGCCCTCGTTGGCCAGTTCCTTGGCTCGCTTGGCGTCAAAGACGGCGATGCCCGTGCCAGCACCGGGGGAGGCGTTGAGGCCCTCTGCCAGCAGGTCCCCCCGCTCCTCGGCGCTCAGTTTCGCCTTCGGGTCGAAGAAGGGATGCAGGAGTTGGTCCACCTCCTCTGGTTTTACCCGCATCACCGCCTCCTCTTTGGTGAGCAGCCCTTCGCGGACCATGTCCATCGCGATCTTGGCCGCTGCAGTGGCGGTGCGTTTGCCCGTGCGGGTCTGGAGCATCCACAGTTTGCCTTGCTCGACGGTGAACTCCACGTCCTGCATATCGCGGTAATGGCGCTCAAGCAGTTGGGTCACTCCGACGAACTCGTCGTAGATGTCGGGCATCACCTCCTGCAATTGAGCGATCTTGAGCGGGGTGCGGATGCCAGCGACGACATCCTCGCCCTGGGCGTTTTCCAGGTACTCGCCGTAGAGTCGCTCCTCGCCGGTGGCCGGGTCGCGGGTGAAGGCCACACCCGTGCCGCTCCGCTCGCCCATATTGCCGAACACCATGGTGCAGACGTTGACGGCGGTGCCCCAGTCGTGGGGGATTTTGTTGAACTCGCGGTAGGCCACCGCGCGCTCAGCGTTCCACGAGTCAAAGACTGCCTTGATGGAAAGTTCCAATTGCTTATAGGGATCAGTAGGAAAGTCCTCTCCGAAATGATCCTTGTACATGTGTTTATACTCGGCTACCAGCCCCTTCATTCCCTCCAGGCTGACCTCGGTATCACCTTTGACGCCTTCCTTCTCCTTGAGCTCCTGGAGTTTGCGCTCAAAGTGTTCGCGGCTGTAGCCCATCACGATGTCGGAGAACATGGTGATGAAGCGCCGGTAGGCGTCGTAGGAGAACCATTCGTTGCTGGTCAGTTGAGCCAGGCTCTCGCGCGTCTGGGCGTTTAGCCCCAGGTTGAGGACAGTGTCCATCATACCAGGCATTGACTCCCGAGCGCCGGATCGGACGGAGATGAGCAGCGGGTTGGCGGGGTCGCCGAACTTCCTACCGGTATCCCGCTCAATCTCCTGCAGCGCTTCCAGTGTTTGCTCCCACATGCCTTCCGGGAACTCGCCGGTCTTCATATACTCGACGCAGGCCTCGGTGGTGATGGTGAAACTGGGGGGCACGGGCAACCCGGCGCTGGTCATTTCGGCCAGGCCGGCCCCTTTGCCGCCCAGGATGACTTTGCGTTTGAGCAGATCGGGTACATGGCCCAACGTTTTGACCAACTCTTCTTTGGCGTTGCTCGCCAGATAGACCCATTTCTTTGTCACGGTATTCTTCCCTCCTGTAAAATTAGTCGTGAGATCTCAGACAACTGTCTCGCGCGTTGTACATCACGCTCCAAACGGAGTTCGCTATGCTCTTCTATCGTGCCAGCAGAACGCGAAACAGATTGTACTTCCTGATCAACTGGCTAGCAATTATACTCATCTCGTGGGGTAAAGTCAAACCTGGCGACACTGGGGATTTCGAAGCAGTGGTTGACTTCACCCCGTTCCGCTTCGAAATCCCTATCTGGGATTTCGTAGCAGATTCGCATAGTAGTGACCACCATCTGTGGCAATTCAGGCCCCAAATCACCCGTCTCGGCCACATTTGGGGGTTTGGGCATCTGGGAGCGGGGGTTGATGAAAACAGTTCTAGGTGCGAAATCGCAAGAGTGCCCCACTCAGGGGCAAGAAAGTGCCCAAGAAAGACTGAAACGCCCCACCTAGATGGCAAAAACCGAGTGATTATGGACGCGTCGCCCCACCGTTCTGCTACGAAATCCCTATCTCGGCGCGATTTGCGGCCTTAAATACTATGTGTTATAATATCTCCCCGTTAGGCCATATTACATGAGCGTCATCCGATTCAAAGAGGTATCCCAGTTCAAGATGGCTACGGCTGTGTTCCCCGCTGTGCCCTGGACGACGGCCGATTGTACTCGCCAAGCGAGTCTACGCCACAGATTATGTATCTGCAAGGAGAACGCTTCATGGAGAAATCGCGCCCCGCTGTAGTTACGTTGGTGGCTATCCTGCAATTCATCCCGGCTCTTCTACTGCCACCAGAATTGCTCCTGTCCGTCAATCCCGTATTGCTTCTGGTCCCCATTGCCTTCTTTGTATTCCTCGGCTGGGTCATGCTGGCGCTCAAGCGATGGGCCCTGACATTGTGCATCTTCGTGCAGGGACTCAACGTCGTGGTTCGATTTCTGATCCTGTTCCCGCAGGCATCCAGTGGAGAGAACAGCATGGACTGGCTGTTTGTGATTACCAGCCTGGCATCTATTTTGCTGTCCACCGCCATTCTGTATGTGATAGACAGACCCAAGGTCCAGGTGGCCTTCAGGGCATAACCTGGAACTTTACCGTCAGCAATGCGGCGATGTCATTGCTCAATTCTATGGAAGGGAGGTGATAGTGCCTGCGAGAGGGGTAGGCACCCCAGTGATACGCCGGTTGAAGCGCAGAGGAGAGGCGCTTCAGTCAACACCGTTTCTACACATAAATTGAGGAGGAGTTG
>Ga0315546_1000985_pt1 | contig 18978 bp, 17 predicted proteins | sample SalMarSW160170MG_FD_203833 | JGI IMG/M metagenome (GOLD analysis project Ga0315546, IMG submission 203833) | Salt marsh sediment microbial communities from the Plum Island Ecosystem LTER, Massachusetts, United States - Salt Marsh Sediment SW1601-170 ... | reverse complement strand
TGTGTGGGTAAAGGTACTGGGCCAACCACGATAGCCCCGGTACGCTCCACTGCATCTATTATTTGCCTTACCGCCTGATCAGCCAACCTATGATCGAAGCTTTTGATTTTGATACGAACTTTTTGCTCGGTCATCTGGTTCTTCCCATTCTAGCCGCAATTTGCTCAGCCAAATCCTGAGGCAATTCTTCATAGCGATGAAAGCACATAGTATGACTCGCCCTCCCTTGACTGAGCGACCTCAAATCTCCAGCGAAACCGAATGTTTCCGCTAGAGGAACAAGACAACGGATAGTGGATAACTCGGCGCGACTCTCAATGCCTTCGATATGAGTTCTCCGAGAGTTTAAATCGCCAATGATATCTCCGAGGAACTGATTGGGAGTTGTTATTTCCACTTCCATAATTGGCTCGAGAATAACAGGTTTAGCTTTATCTATCCCATCCCTCATAGCCATGAAGGCTGCCATCCTGAAAGCCACATCTGAAGAATCGACCTCGTGAAAACTCCCGTCATACAAAGTCACCTTTACATCTATTACAGGGTAACCAGCTAATCCTCCGCTTTGTAAAGCTGACTTGGCACCGGCTTCTACTGAGGGAGTAAATCCTTTAGGTATGGCCCCACTTCGAATCTGGTCACGAAACTCAAATCCGCTCCCACGCTCGCCTGGCTCAATTCTAAGCCAAACGTGCCCATATTGTCCCCTGCCACCGGATTGACGGATAAATCTCCCTTCAGATTCCACAGGAATGGTGATTGTTTCCTTATAAGCGACCTGAGGCTTACCAGCATTGACCCTTACACCATATTCGCGAAATATACGCTCCATTAACACTTCGAGATGAAGTTCACCCATCCCCGAAATCAGAGTTTGACCTGTTTCTTTGTCATGGTAAACCTTGAAGGTGGGGTCCTCCATAGCAAGTTTAGCCAGGGAATCATCTAACTTGTCCTGGTCGACTTTACTTTTGGGTTCAACAGCCATGGAAAGCACCGGCTCAGCAAATCGTATAGTCTCAAGAAGCACCGGCCGTGTGGGCTCGCAAAGGGTATCACCCGTCGAGGTCATCTTAAGTCCCAGACTAGCTACAATGCTTCCGGTCTCAGCGTGGTCTACCTCCTCGCGGTGATCGGCATGCATAACATATAGTTTTCCCAATCTCTCTTTCTTATCTATGCTGGAGTTCAAGACTTGTGCTCCAGCCTTTACCCTGCCTGAGTATACACGCAAGTAGACCAGTCTACCCATAAACGGGTCAAAAACCGTTTTAAACGCCAACGCAGAAAAAGGTTCATCATCGCTCGCCAGACGAAGGATTTCCTCTCCTCTTTTAGGATCTGTAGCCGCGATGGGAGGAATATCTAGCGGCGAGGGGAGGTAATCTACAATAGCATCAAGCAATAACTGGATTCCTCTATCTCTCAAGGCACTGCCACAAAGGACAGGCACAATGCAGTTAGAAATAGTCAGCCTTCTTATAGCTGCCTTAATTTGAGATGCGGAGACGTCTTGCCCATTAAGGTAGAGCAGCATAATCTGCTCATCAAGCTCGGCTAAGTTCTCAATTAATGCTTGGCGATGCTTGGCCAGCAAAGTCTCACTACCCTCCTCAATTGAAGCTGAATTAGAATCAACCGGGAAAGCAATGACTTTGTTTTCCACAAGGTCGATGATGCCTCGAAAGTCCTTTTCACTTCCTATGGGGAGCTGTATAGGTAACGCCTTGCTCCGCAACCTTTCGTTAATCATGGTCACCGTGTAATGAAAATCAGCACCAATCCTGTCCATTTTGTTAATAAAGCAAACCCTGGCCACGCCATATTTATCGGCCTGGCGCCACACGGCCTCTGACTGAGCTTCCACCCCAGCTACACCATCGAAAATCACGACACCACCATCTAATACACGGAGGCTACGCTCCACTTCAGCGGTGAAATCTACATGCCCAGGGGTATCGATGATGTTTATACAATGTTCGCGCCAGTGACATGTGGTAGCCGCTGAAGTAATGGTAATACCTCGTTCTCTTTCTTGCTCCATCCAATCCATTACTGCAGTCCCCTCATCTACGCTTCCGACCTTGTAAGTACGCCGTGTGTGATGTAATATCATTTCCGTAGCCGTGGTCTTGCCAGCATCTATGTGAGCGATGATGCCTATATTCCGTATTTTTTCCAAAGGGAAAGTCCGCGACATAAGTTTATCCTTTACCTCAAGTACTGCTTTTAACACGACTTCTCACCATCGATAGTGAGCAAAGGCTTTGTTAGCCTCTGCCATCTTGTGAAGATCATCACGTTTCTTGATTGCTGCCCCCCGCCCATGGACAGCATCAACCAACTCGCTTGCCAGCTTTTCTTCCATAGATTTGCCACTACGAGCTCGCGCTGAAGCAATGAGCCACCTCATGGCAAGAGCGCGCCCCCGATCTTCCCCTACCTCCATGGGAATTTGGTAGGTAGCCCCACCAACACGGCGTGATTTAACCATGAGAAGCGGCGCAGCATTTCTAATCGCCCGCTCTAAGGCTTCTCCAGGATCGCTATTCACTTGCTGAGCAGTGAGTTGCAAGGCATTATAGACAATGCGCTCGGCTGTAGCTTTTTGCCCTCGTAGCATAAGCCTATTAATAAATTTAGCCACCGTGATGCTGTTATATTTAGCATCGGGTGGTGGTATTCTTTTTACTACTTTTCTAGCTCCTCTTGGCATTTGACATCCTTGCTATTTTTGTGCCTTGGCCCCATACCTGCTGCGACCTTGCTTGCGATTAGCTACTCCTTCAGTATCCAAGGTGCCACGGATAATATGGTAGCGAATTCCAGGAACGTCCTTAACTCGGCCACCACGAATCAAGACTACCGAGTGTTCCTGCAAATTATGTCCTTCTCCAGGAATATAAGCGGTCACTTCCATACCGTTGGTCAGCCTGACGCGGGCAACTTTACGCAATGCCGAGTTGGGCTTCTTGGGTGTAACCGTCTTTACCAAGACGCATACACCTCTTTTTTGAGGCGATCCTTGAGCCCATCTAATTTCCCCTTTCATCGTATTTCGGATGTAATGCAATGCTGGGACATCGCTTTTCTTTCCCAGCTTCTGCCGCCCTTTACGAACAAGTTGATTAACTGTTGGCATTCCTATATTCCCCTATTTTAGGCAATCAAAAAGCCGCCTGGTTATGTGCCGGTCTACTCTAGGAAAATCTGCTCGGCTTCAGCCAGCCGGCTTTTATAACTCTCTACGTTTTTACCTTCTAGTAGACGCCAATTTACTAATTTAACACAAGGTAATCAGGATGTCAACTAGGGCAGTTGAGGTTGTTTTTGAGAAGAAGATATACAAAGCTAATAGATACTCTTACACTAAGTTCCGGCTTAACTCTCTTTCCTTGAGCTTCTCTCTATCTACCTTCCCCAAGCTAGTTCTAGGTATGTTGTCTATAAATTCAATTCTCTTAGGGAGCTTAAAATCAGCCAGGTTTTGGCAACAAAGGTCGGATAGCTCTTCTACCGTGGCATGTCGCCCTTCTTTAAGCACTACAAAGGCTGTGGGTATTTGTCCCCCGCAACCATTGTCACTACCTACACAAGCTGCCTCAGCTACGCTGGGGTGGCTCAGCAGCACGAACTCAACTTCTGATGGACTGATCTTAAGTCCAGAAGACGTGACTATTATGAACGATTTCTTCTCTATGTACTCCAAGTAGCCCTCTCCATCCATCCTTATTAAATCTCCTGTATAAAACCAGCCATCCTTAAGGACTTGAGCTGTGACTTCAGGCGCTTTATAGTATCCTTTCATCACCCAGGGGGCATTGAACACAGCCTCTCCTATTTCGCCCCGGGGAACTTCCTTGCCGCTGTCATCTAGTATCTTAATGCCGCAAATTGGCTTGCCGATAGTTCCCGCTTTACGGCTGTTAAAGGTGTTTATGGAAACGGCTGAAGTTTCCGTAAGACCGTATATCTCATAAAGGGACAAACCGAATTTGTCCTCCAACGCTTTCATTATTTCAGGGAAGGACTTTGCCCCGGCGGCAACAGCCGATCGCAGTGAACTCAGGTCATATCTTCCCAAAATCTCGTCACGTACCATAATCAGGGTATTGTACATGGCAGGGACTCCAAAGATAATGCTCCCCCTCTCTTTCTCCACAGCCTCCAGGAAAGCCCTGGGAGTGAAACTAGGGATAAGCACGATGGTAGAGCCTGTGATAATCGAACCAAAAAGAACTTCGAATAAGCCATAAAGATAGGAAAAGGGAACAAGGTCTATGACAACATCTTCTCTCCTCCGCTGTATGCTTGCGGAAATTATGGGGGGAGTTCCCATAATGGAAGCATGTGTATGTACCACTCCTTTGTGCCTCCCCAGGACGCCAGGGGTGTAAAATATAGTAGCTACATCCTCGTCCTTTATATCGATAGTCGGCGATCTGGAAGAGTTGTTGGCTACCATATTGATATAAGAATCCGCATCAACCTCAATTACGTGTTTTAGCGAAGGAATGTGAGGCAAAACTGAGGACAGCATCTGAGAAAATTTCTTCGCCGTTATCAGAATTTCCAAGTCGGAGTCTCGCAGCAAAGAATCAAGTTCAGGAGCCTTAAGCGCATCGCTTAGCAGCACAGCTACGCCCCCACCCTTAATCACCCCGAAATAATTGATAGCCCACTCAGGGCTCTGGCACATTAAGATAGCCACATTGCTACCCTTTTTCATCCCCAACTCTAGGAGAGCATTGGCTACTTTGTTAGAAGCCTCATCCAGCTCCCCATAAGTAACCCTCTGAGCACCAAGAACAATGGCTTCTTTATGTGGTATTTCCCTAGCAGTATTTTCTAGAGCCTCTTTAATACTCATCTTTGCCTCCGGAAAATCCTTGTGAAAGTATATTTTAATAAAGTATATCGCAATAAAAAGTATATCGCAATAAGAGGTATATGGCAAGCCCCCGCTATGGTGGCTGTGGGGGGAAAATCAAAATAAGATTACTTGGCAATAAGGAGAGGCTGAGGTATCGCTAATATAGCAAAAGAGTACGAGCTATTGACAACTTGAGAAAGCATACCATTAACTAGAAAGAGCAGATTGTCCTCAGCACAACTGAGGTTTCAATCTGCCTCTCGGGGATGTTCCAATATGTCCGCAAGAGCCTATCCTTTTCCTTGGACGACACCAGTTTGAAACCATGTTTCTCGTAGAATCGAATAGCCCAGGTGGCATCGGCCCAAGTCCCTACCAAAATTTCCGGAATCTCGGCTAAGCCCATGAGATATTCAAGCAGCCTCGTGCCAGTTCCCCTTCTCTGGCATCTCGGAAGCACATAAGCATGCCTGATCAACGTGGTATCTTTAAGAGCTTGGATTCCTGTTACTCCGAGCAGATGCCCGCCTTCCACCCACCCAAAGAATCGTACGCCAGCTTCAATTTCTCCTTTTAATTCCTCGGCTGACATATACGGTTCCTTCCATCTATCATCCGGGATTACTCCTTTGTAAGCTTGCGCAGCATCATTTATGACATTGAGTATAGCATCGAAATCTGAAGGCAATAGGCTACGAATCATTTCTATGCCTTTCTATTTGTCAACGTGCCATAATGGTTTACGTCTATTTGAAATCTTGCGTAGCAAGAAGCAAAGAACCTAAGTTCCAGTTAGCGCATACTGTTGGGCAGAGTTTAGCCAGCTCTTTTCAAATTTTATAGCTAAGCTGAAGCTGCTTCCCTCGCCTCGGCCCGCCGCTTCCTTTCTGCTGCCACTATTGCTCCTAAACCAAAGATGACGACGGCCACTCCAACGACGACGCCGAAGTAGGGGATTAGGCTTAAGAGCTTAAGAATGGCGAGACCTATAGCCAAGGCTCCAACCATGATAGCTTTGCCTTCCACAACTCTGAAGCGGCCAATAATCCAGCGCCCGATAAATAAGCCCACAGGGATCTGAGCAACGTAAAGAGCTATCCCATAGAGAGCCAGGGTAATCAATCCCAGAGGTATACCTATGATGGTGAAGCACACTAATACGGCAGCGATAGGCGCAACAAAAACGATAAGAGCTCCCCAGCCAGCGCTTGGCCCGGGTCTGCTTCGTATAGCCTCAGCGATAGACGTCAATCGCCTCGGAGCCAGGAGAATGATAATTAGCCCTGTTACCAAAGCCATTAAGAAGCTCATCACCTTACCCAGCGCGCCAGAGAATAGGACGAAGGGGAAGACCTTAGCCCCATCTTTCTTCGCTTCGGGCAGCTTATGGGTAGTGACGCCGGCGATTTGGGCACCTGATTGAATATCGGCTTCCTCTTCACTGGTATAGCTTAGGTCACCTCCGATATTCGCTGTAGACAATATGGTTAGGCTCTCGACTTCGAGTTCAACATTTCCGTTTACCCCGTTGCTTATGGTGACTTCGCGTCCGCTACATTTGATGTTACCTTCAATATGTCCATCAATGCCGGCAATATCAGCTCCAAAAAGAAGGTCGCCACCAATTCCGGCTGTGCTGGCTATATTCACCTTTCCACAACCAGCTATCACATCGCCGCCAACATCGCCATTAATGTTGATGGTTTCAGCCACTGCCCGCACAGCGTGCGTAATATCACCGTTGATATTGACTATCCTGCCAGCAGCCATGACGCTGCCATTAACTATGCCATTAACGGTGATCGTATTACCAGCAGCCCAGAGGTCGCCGTTAACGGTGCCATCAATAATAATGGTCTCGGCAGCCACATAAAGGTCATCGTCCACTACCTCTCCACTAGCGACGGTGACAGCCATTCCACTGCGAGCATCAAATGCCAGAACGGATACCGCAGTCAATATCATTAATAATGTAACTGTAAGAATAGCGGCCAGACCTCTACAAATATGCTTTGACATACTCACCTCCTTACCAACTTCATATTTGGTTGACCACGATTTTATCTATTGAAGGGCCAAAGTCAACACCTGCTAATATAATAAATAGCATTCCAATAGTCAACTTCCTGCCAAATAACGGTTCGGCGCTTGTTTAAAACAGGGAATAGTGGGGTACATACTTCCCGGCTAATGTTACGGCTTCCGCGGCGGTTGTGGTTGTTGCTGGAATTGTATGGCGATTACTTCGCTTCCTGCCTCAAATAGCTCTGACCTGATTTCGTGTACCAGGCCCCAGGACTGCGCCTCCTCTGGATTCAAAGTTGTCCTCTCAATCATGGCATCAGTAATATCTTTGGCGTTTTTACCTGTATTCGCTGCGATTACCTTGGCAATATTCTCCATATCAATCCTCAATCCCTTTAACCTTTCCTCCAGCAGTTTCTCCTCTAAATTCTGCTCCCCCCTAAACTGCGCGCTAACGCCGTGAAATAGAAATCTCGCTTGGGGTACTGATAGCCTTCTCGAACCGGCACAGTATATGACAATACCTATTGAGTCCACACTGCCGAAATTGTGCGTAGTTATGGAAACAGGTAATCCCTTCAAATAATTATATGCGCTTAAACCATGGATAACAGAGCCACCAGGCGAAGAGATAAGTATGATGAACTCTTTCGTCCCTTGCTTCATTTTCTGGTCGACGGCACTCATCAGAGCATTGACAGTGGCATCAATCACCGGAGCGAAGAACCTGATTACAACTGGTTTCATAGTCATGTTCACATCCTCAAAATAATTCAGACTTTGCCCAATGTGTCACGGATGTGAGAAGTCAGAGCGACAAAAGCTGGAACTTCATATGTCCTGCTATCGCAAGTCAGACAAATCACTCTGTGAACCTCCCATTATCTTTCGATGCTGAAAGCTTATGCACATTTTTCTCTAGCCATCCTATCCTTTCCACTCCCCTTATGTCAAATTCGGGAATATAAGGTTTAATATCTAGAAGGGGGGTCCCATCTACAATGTCCACATCTTGAATATAGAGCATATTCCCTTCAACCCTGACAAGGCACACTACCGAGATGCCAATAGGATTGGGCCTACTCGGACCCCGCATGGCAAAGACTCCATGCGTTTCGTTATCCATGTAGGGCTTTGCTATCAATGTCGACCCTTTGGATAAGTGAAAGTGGTATAGCAAAATAATGTGAGAAAAACCTTCAACATCTTTCAGGCCTTCAGCATATTCCGGGAATATCTCGACTATCCCATTGGTACCTTTAGCACCCGCAGGCTGTATAGGCGTCCCGCTGGGTTCCTTGAACGGAGAATGAATAACTCCTATCGGCTTGTACTTGATCTCATTCATGCTTTCGTCCTTTTAGATATGCGAGCCTCGATGTTGCTCGACAGATGAAGCAAGGGAAATCGCTCCCATAACACTCCTCTAATTGTAACACACAGCATAGGCCTAATGAGTTGGAAAAGGGATAGCGACAAGGCAAGATTAATAGTGGGGAGTTTTGCTATACTATAAATAGGGATTAGCTTTATGGGGGACATAAATAAGGTCAAGCGGAGGATAGAAGAGCTACGGGAGGTAATTAATCACCATAATTACCGCTACTACGTGCTGGATAGCCCTGAAATCAGCGATGCCGAGTACGATGAGCTGATGAGGGAGCTCCAGCAGCTTGAGGCTGAGCATCCTGAGCTTATTACCCCTGACTCTCCAACGCAAAGGATTGGAGCACCTCCTGTAGAAGCGTTCGGAGTTGTCGAACATCCCCAGCCCTTGTTGAGCCTGACCAATGCTTTTTCTTACGAAGAACTGGCAGCCTGGCATAAAAGAGTAAGCAAACTTTTAGGCGGGCGCCAGTTTGACCTTGTTTGCGAGCCCAAAATTGATGGGCTGGCAGTAGCCTTGACTTACGCTGGTGGCTTGCTCATCACAGGAGCAACCAGGGGGGATGGCTACCGGGGTGAAGATATCACCCAGAACTTGAAAACCGTCAGGAGTATTCCCCTTTCCGTGCCCAGAGAGGCGCCGCCCAGATTTGAAGTCCGAGGCGAAGTTTATCTTCCTAAGGCTGGTTTTAAAAAGCTTAACGAAGAAAGGGCCAAAGAGGAGCTGCCGCTTTTCGCCAATCCCAGGAATGCCGCTGCTGGCTCGGTAAGGCAGCTCGATTCCAGCATCACTGCCAAGCGCCCTTTGGATATATTCATCTATGCTCTCGGTTGGGCCGAAGGCAAAGCAATGCCCGACACTCACTGGGAGATCATGCAATACCTCAAGTCCTTAGGCTTCAAGATAAACCCAAATATTGCCCTACGCCACTCCCTCGATGAAGTGGAGAAATATCATCAGAGCTGGGTAGAAAGCCGGGAAAAATTTCCCTACGAGGCTGATGGCATAGTGGCAAAGGTCAATTCTATTGCCCTTCAACAAGAGCTGGGCACTGTGGCTCACGAGCCAAGATGGGCTATTGCTTATAAGTTTCCCGCCATCCAAGGCGTCACAAAGCTAATTGATATTGGCATAAATGTGGGGAGGACAGGAAGCCTTAACCCGTACGCTATCTTGGAGCCAGTTCGAGTAGGTGGTGTAGTTATCAGTTCAGCAGCGCTGCATAATGAAGAAGACATCCATCGTAAAGATATCCGTATCGGCGACTGGGTTGTTGTGCAGCGGGCTGGTGAAGTTATTCCCGAGATTGTCGAACCTGTGGTCAGCCGCCGTACTGGCAAGGAGAAAATCTTCTCTATGCCCAGCCGCTGCCCTGTGTGTGGAAGCGAAGTGATAAAGCCCGAGGGTGAGGCTATGCACCGCTGCACCAACACTGCCTGCCCCTCCCAAACCCTGGAGAGAATCGAACATTTTGTTAGCCGCGGGGCAATGGATATAGATGGCGTAGGTGAAAGGCTCTGTCAGGCTTTGTTCGAGGCCGGCTTGGTCAAGGATGCTGCCGATTTATACTACCTCACCAAAGAGCAAGTTCTCAGTCTGGAAAGAATGGCAGACAAAAGTGCCTCCAATGTGCTTAATTCCATCGAAGAAAGCAAGCACAGACCCTTAGCCCGGGTTATCTTTGCCCTGGGAATCACCCATGTCGGTGAGCAATACGCCGAACTACTGGCAGAGAGCTTTAATAGCATAGACGATCTAGCTAAAGCCAGCGAGGAAGAGCTTTCAACTATTCCCTCTATCGGCCCCAAGATAGCTGAAAGCATCGTTGCCTTTTTCAGCCAGGAAGAAAACAAGCAACTTGTTAAAAAGCTACAGAAAGCTTTGAAAGAGCCGGAAAGAAAGAAAGCTAAGGAAGCCAAGCCTGAGGAGCTACCTTGGGCCGGACGGGAATTTGTTTTTACCGGGAAGCTGGAATCTTTCTCTCGCGCAGAGGCAGAAGCAGAAATAAAGGCTCTTGGCGGCAAAGCTGGCTCGGATGTCACTAAGAAGACGTCTGACGTAGTGGAGGGCGCCGACCCTGGCTCCAAGTTAGCCAAAGCTAAAAAGTTGGGGATAAAGACAATGAATGAAGCTGAGTTCTTGGACTTGCTGCATAAGGCTAAAGGTAAATTTTAGAAATTCTCTTAGCTCTAAGTTTATCGAAATTGCATTTACTAATCTTATCGGGCTGTAACGCTCTAGCTTTGCTTTCAGTTCGTTAAATCCAGGACGGAAGTTCCCAAACTATGATACTTGGAATATGGTTCGCCTAGGCTAGGGGTCAGTGAAGCTTGGGGCTTTATCAAAAGATTGAGCCATTTTTGAGAAGTGCTTGGCCTCCGTCACAAGCATAACAAAACGTCAGATTGTGTGGCAAACACCTTCAATAACCGAAGTAGGCTGATATGATACTGGATATGTGATAGACTCGGGTATTGAAAGGAGATAGAGGCGTCCTAATATCTAATATGCGGCGTTGTTATACTGTGCGTGAAACGCTTCCCATAAATCGCGATTCTGGTGCGTCGTTTCAGAAAAAACGAGAGGCATTTAACGCTCTCTGTCGTATGTGCTACACTGAAGCCAGAGGTTAATAATTGTTCTGTAAGTGATGAATACGAGGCTTCAGTGGAAACAAATATGCAGAGCATCGATGAACTAGAAGAACAAATTAGGGACTTTGTTAACAACCCGAGAAAACGACATGCTCTTATGCAAGACACTGCAGCATGGAACCTGTTATGTAGTTGTCTGGATACGGTCGGTGATACAGAATTTGCCATCAGCGCCTACGAACAATCTCGTAAACCACCTACAGCCGCTGACCTCTACTTGCTGGTATACGGAGTATTGCAGGCATTGTTTATCCAACAGGATGCGGTTGAAAATCTGTGTCAAGCGCTAGTTATCCATTATGTACCCGACAAGTTACTAAAGGAAATTAGAGACATTCGCAATGACAGCACTGGTCATCCGACCAAAAGAGGTGGTGGCAAAGGGCGGGCTTATAACTTCATAGGACAGTCTAGCCTTACGAAAGAGGGATTCGACCTGATGACAACATACCCAGATAATAGGCGACCTCTTTTTCGCCACATAAGCATTGAATCTCTTATTAAGAACCAAAGAGATATGATTCAAAAGGTTTTAACGGAGGTGCTCAGAAGATTGAAAACAGAAGAGGCAAATCACAGAGCGAAGTACCGAGACCAGAAGCTCGAGGATATCTTCCCGTCAGCGCTTGGCTATTACTTTGCGAAGATTGGTGATGCCATTGATGGAAGCAAACCTAGGGAATTTGGAGCAATGCATATTCATTGGGTCGCTGAAGTAATAGAAGCCTTCAAAGAACGCTTGAAAGAACGAGGAATACTTCAAGCCCATGATTCAGTTGTCTATTTGATTAATTTGATTGAGTATCCAATCGAAGAGCTCATCATGTATTTTACCGATGCTGCCCATACCTCTCTCAATGCGAAGAGTGCCCATATTTTCGTTTTCTTTATTGACAAACATATTGAAGAATTGAAGAGCATAGCGAAAGAGATTGACGAGGACTACAGGAAAGAACCGTAAGCAAGGCCACGTAATAACTCCCCTATTTCCATTAGTCAGACTACTATTACCACTGCACAATCAGCCAGAATGTTCCCTCTCCAAAGCCGCTTTAATTCTCATTTTCCGGGATGGTTTGAGTTAGCGCGCTTTATGCAGCCTTTCCAAAATAGGATATTCTAAAGTGTTAAGGCTATAAATACTGGCGAATATAGGACCATTGAGCCAATCAAGCTTGAAAGTAGAAGATTAAAGCAGATTAAGCCAATCGGTTCTTCTTGGTCGGCTGTAACTAAATTGCACAATAGTCGGAAACGTTGGGTAACAAAACAGGCTAATGTGTAATTTCACCTTTAGGCATACTTAAGAGCTCAGCCTCGCCACCCCTACGATATGGGCTAACACCCGCTTTGTAGCCAATTGTCTATTTACTCAGTTTTGATATGTATTCTTTTGTAGATCTTATTAATGTCTCTAGTTTGTCCAGTACAGCCATCCTGGTTTTTTCTGATAACTGTTCGTTTGGGATATGAGTTCCCAGCCAAATAGTATCATCTTCTTCTTTAAATTCGAATCCATTAAGGTTAATGTTCTTAAGAAAGGTCTGTAACTTCTTGACATGTTCTTCCGTAAAACCTCGCGTTAATAGGTGCTTTTTGGATATGTCTAAATAAATGCCGAACTTATCCCAAACCTCCTTATCAGAATAGTCTTTGTTAAATAGCCACACCTTGTAGCTGTTCCCCCAATTATCCCATATCTCCGAGCTATACCAGAAATGATAGTATCGATAACCAGTGCCTACACCTGCCCACCTACTATACTTGTCCGGCCTTAGATCATGGTCAAGTCGGTCCAAGAGCTCTTCGCGTAGGCTTTCAAAGAAGTGGGTGACCTTATCATCCTTCTTGACAGGGCCAGTCCGTGTCTCAGGATGACCCGATGCTGAGACTATGATACCTTCTACACTTATCACAGGTAGGATCTCATTTGATTGCATGTAGTAAGCTTCTTTGTCACTGTCATAATACGGAATGAGCTGAATGCACTTGATATCAATCTTGTAGCTATCGATTAACCAATTGACTGCTGAAATGACCTCCCTAGCATACCGATGTGAAACAAGGATGATTCTCTGTTTGACGTTTATGTTATCGAGTGTACCATCATTGACGAACTCTGTAATCTTCTGACTTGCGACGTCTTCTTCTGAGTCACTGCTTACCTTTGCTTTTCTTTTTAAGTAATCAGTGTAAACTTCAATAATATCGTCTAACTTGAACTTCGACCAATATGACGCGTATTTGATCGCTTGCCATTCTGTATTTAGTCCCGAGTCATCACGTTTGAGTTCTATAACGACCACATTTCCCATTTTATCCAAGGCGATCAAATCAGGCCTTTCCCTAGTACCTTCGAAATAGGATTTTTCCTTAGCAATTATCAAGAGTTCCTCGCCTAAAACTTCTGGAGTCGATTCGATCCATTCTTGAATATCAAACCTCTCCTTAAATCCGAAATCGGCAAAATTGATTTCTCTTACACTCTGCAGGATTTTGCTTTCAGGATGAACTCTGTATAAGGTGGACTTACCCATATCCCTTACCTCCTTGAAAAATGCATTTCCAGCCTCAGCTTTCCGACAAATCCTGTTTTGTCCATTGAGAGCACGAAAATCCTCAAATTGAGAAGATTGCTCGTCGTCAATGTCGACAAACCTAAAGCGTATTATATCAAATTACCGAATTTGTGGTAGGCCTAATTGGTATGGTGTCCTTGGAATTCACGCTAGAATGCGCCTGAGAGACCTGAGAAGGGGCATAGAATCCTTCTGCCATGGGGGGGGGATTCCCCTACCAACCTAGTTCCTAAATAACTTCTCTCTTAAGCTACCCTTACTTAACATTTCGACATTCATTAAAGTGTAAAGGCTAAATTGCGTAGCATTTAAGCATTCTCCCCAACCCCAGCTTGAAAATAGAAGATTAAAGCAGGTTAAGCCAATTAAGCTTGCTCTTTAAGGTGAGGAGCATTTGCTTAGCGTCAACAGAATCAGCCATAATATCCGGAGACTGAATTCCCATAAACTCTAAGTCAATGAAACTCATAGTTGGTTTGGGCAATCCCGGTAAGATTTATGCCCATAATCGCCATAACGTTGGCTTCTACTGTTCAAATGAGAAAGAGATATGCCACCGGCTTCCATTGACTCTGATATACTGATATTCGAAAGTAATGGATATTAACGACATTAAAGAGAAGGTCAGGAATAGCAAGTATAAAATCTCCTTCACCCATACAGAAAGACTTAGGCAAAGGAAAATTGCAGTACGAGAATTAGAGGAAGCGATATTTACTGGCGAGATAATAGAGAAGTATCCCGCCGACCCACGAGGACCAAGCTGCCTAATATTGGGGTATACCCAACGAAATAGACCATTGCATATAGTGTGTGGCATAATAGAAGGAGAGTTGCTTATTATTACGGCATATGAACCTAGCCTTGAGGAGTGGAAACCTGATTGGAAGACAAGGAGATAGTTAAAATGGCTAACAAATGTTTTTTTTGTAAGGGTAAGGTAGCTCAAGAAAAGGTTAATGTAGATTTCCGCTGGGGAAAGGATTTGATAGTTATTGAAGGTGTCCCTGCGATGGTGTGTCGCCAGTGCGGTGAGAAATATTTTGATGCCGAAGTATACAAGGAGATGGAAAAACTGGCGAAAGGCAGAATAAAGCCACTCAAACGTCTGACCATTGACGTTATCAACTTTGAGCATCCTGTGCCTGCTTGATGGTAGCGAAATCTGATGAAGCTCATTGTCGGGTTGGGGAATCCTGGCAAGACCTATGCCCATAATCGCCATAATGTTGGCTTCCGATGCCTGAATTACTTCGCCAGGCTTCATTCTATTCGCTTTGACCACAGGCAATGCCGGGCTAAAGTAGGCCTTGCTGAAGTAAGGGGTGAGAAATTGCTGCTGGCCAAGCCCAGGACATTTGTGAATCTCAGTGGCGAATCCGTAGCTGGCCTGGTGCATAAGCATGGCATTCCTTTGAGCGACCTCTTGGTGATATACGATGACCTCGATTTGCCTCTGGGCAAAATTCGCCTGCGCCAGAGCGGAGGCTCGGGAGGACACAAGGGCATGAACTCTATTATTTCCGCCCTGGGAAGCGAGGACTTCCCCCGAATTCGGGTGGGGATTGGGCGGCCCCAGGCGGAAGAGCAATCCATGAACGAGGACGCTATAGTCAATTATGTGCTCAGCGATTTTTCTCCTCAGGAAGAAGCGATAATTAAGTCTGTAATTGACACGGTATCTGAAGCCATTGACTGCTTTCTTACCCAGGGGATAGAGGCAGCAATGAGCAAGTTCAACTAGCCGCTTGACGGCCTAAATATGTTATAATACTGAAAAGAAATATTATTCATAGAGTCGCTGATTAAAGGAAGCGTACAATAAATACTCTTGATCGCACCACGAAGAGAATCTTGGTAGTCGAGGACGAACCAGTGATTGGCAATATGTGCCAAAGAATCCTTACTAGGGAAGGATTTGAGGTGGACATTGCCGTCAATGGAAAGTTAGCTCAGGATATGATAGAGGAGAGACAACATCACATTTGTCTGATTGATATCAGGACGCCGAAAATGAACGGTACGGAACTATACCAATGGCTGCAAAAAAAATATCCTCAGTTGGCAAAACAGGTAGTATTCACTACTGGGAATGTGCTAGACGAGAAAACCATGCCTTTTATAAAGCAAAGTGGTAGGCTATTTTTACCCAAACCATTTACCCCCGATGAGCTAATAGCGGTAGTGGAAGAAGCTCTAAAGCAGCTAGAAAAATAGTGGCAAAGCAAGAAAACATACTGATTGTTGATGATGAGCAGACAATCAGGTCTGAGGTAACTGCATGAGCCCGTAGAATTGACAAAACTCACCCTGTCCGGCAACTGTCAGCCCTCTACTTAGCGGTAGTGGGCGTTTTTATTGCCAATCTTGCCCCAGCCCGGAGGATTAGCCACATACCTGCTTTCCTACCCGTTGTCGGCCTAAGAGGGAGACTCTTCCAGCGTGGCATTAGCTACTTTCTGTACACTCCCACGGTAATAGACAATCTCAACCTGGTCACCGATCTGATGAGAACCTATGGCTGAGGTCAGTTCTGCGGCAGTGCTGATATCTTCGTCGTTTATCTTAGTGATAACATCACCTGCTCTTAGTCCAGCCTTATTTGCTGGGCTACCGCTGGTTACACTGGTAATGAGAGCTCCTTTGTTGACTGACAGGTTGTAGTACTGCTGGATAGTTGAGGTAACAGTGATCACTGCCACTCCAAGCCAGGGGCGAACCACTTTTCCCTCGGTTATCAGGCTCTGTACTACGGGGATAGCAGTATCAGTACTTATGGCGAAGCCAATATTCTCGGCATTGCTGGCGATAGCCACATTAATGCCGACCACTTGCCCTGCCGTGTCTAGTAGCGGTCCACCGCTATTTCCTGCGTTAATAGCCGCATCAGTCTGAATAATGTCATTGAGCACCACTCCGGTGTTCTCTTCAATAGAGCGTCCCAGATTGCTGACCACGCCGGTAGTCCAGGTAGGACCTCCCGGCAGGGCTAAAGCATTGCCCACAGCTACCACCGGGTCAAGGACGCTAAGCTGCTCCAGAGAGTTGCTCAGGAAATGTAAGTAGGCAAGATTGCTGGCATCAATTTTCACTACTGCCAAATCAGTTTGTGCGTCTGTACCCACTACAGTTGCCGCAAAAGCACTTCCATCACTAAGAGTTACGGTCACTTTTTGGGCACCCTCTACCACATGGTTATTGGTCACAATATAGCCGTCAGAGCTGATTATTATCCCGCTTCCCGCTCCTGTCTGCGGGACTGCCTGCCAGAACCAGTTGTAGCCCACTGTTTCGGTAACGATGGAAACCACGGCAGGAGCCACCTCTCCTACTAACTCCTGGGTACTAAGCTCGGGGCCAATTCCTTCGTCAACATACAGATATCCTGAGGCGGAACTGGGGGGGTTAGCCAGGGTGCAGGCAACAACCAGGCTGATACTAACAAGCAAAACGACACCTATTACAATGTACTTTAGCTTATTCATTTTCCATACCCTCTTATTATGAAAGCATAGTACAACTTCTCATCGACCCTTTCCTTTAGTTGAGTGCTGCTCTTCGTATTATTTCTTATTCTCACTCTTTTCCTTCATTTCGGTTCGAAGTCTATTTTTCTAGACTTGAGTCCTGGTTACTGCAAAGGAGAGGGGGGAAGACCCACCCCCTCTCCCAGATAGGTTCTGCTTCACTGTCTTACTAATCGCCTGCTTCAGCGGAAGCATCAGGGCCACGACATGGACCACCCCACGGCTGAAAACCTCTGCCCCACATCATGCCGCCGCCAGGAGCGGGTCCGTCAAGCCCCGGTAATGGTACTTCGATGTCGGGCCGGGACTGCCACCATTGCAGATACTGGTCAGCTTCTTCCTGGGTCATCTCGCCCTCGTCTACGAGGTTTTGCAGCCGGCTTTCTAGAGCTTCATCCTGTATCTCGCTTCGAGCCTGGTCCAGAGCTTCCTTTAGTTGCTCCGAGTCAATGGCCACACCCGTCTCCTCCTCGTAGATGGCACACGCTCTGTCCAGAAGCGCCTGGTGTCGATTGGTAGCCTGGCTCTGGTCCTCAGTATTGCTTGAGCTATCATCCGCGGCAGCAACTACTCCCCTAGCTATACCTCCGCCAGGCCCTGGTAATGGTGGTCCGATGTCGGGCCGGGACTGCCACCATTCCAGGTACTGATCAGCTTCTTCCTGAGTTATCTTGCCCTCGTCCACGAGGTTCTGCAGCCGGCTTTCTAGAGCTTCTTCCTGCATCTCGCTTTGAGCTTGGTCCAGAGCATCCTTTAGTTGCTCTGAGTCGATGGCCAGACCCGTCTCCTCCTCGTAGATGGCACCAGCTCTATCCAGAAGCGCCTGGTATCGATCGGCAATCTGGCTCTGGTCCTCAATATTGCTTGAGCTATCATCCGCAGCAGCAATCACTCCCCCAGCTATACCTCCGACCGCTATCTCAGGTTCTTCCTCGGAGGGCGCACAGCCAATAAGACCCGCGGTGAGAGCTAGCACCACCGCTAACGAGATAAAAAGCATTCTATTCTTCACTTTTTCTCCTCCTTTCTTAAAGTTTCCAAAACTGCATCACTTCTTTCTGTTACCAAACCACACATATCCCTCCTTCCTTTCCAGTTAGTCCCCATCAGTACAAATCAAGCTTATCACACCATGATGAACCCACCGTGAACTGGAAGTGAACGGCAGAAAAAGTATACAATCAAGCCATTTCATCTCATGTTCATCTTGGTGTAATATGATGTGTTTAGGGAGTTTGTCATGCGAATTTTGGTTATTGATGATGACCGGCGGCTCTGTGCTGTCATCAAGCGGGGACTTCTTGAAGAAGCCTACGCTATTGACTTAGCCTACGACGGAGAGGAAGGAGAATACCTTGCCGAGGTCAATCCATACGACCTCATCATTCTAGACATCATGCTACCCAATAAAGATGGCATCGAAGTTTGCCATGAGCTTCGTGCCAAGAAGATTAATACCCCCATTCTGATGTTGACGGCTAAAGACACTGTGGAGGACCGGGTCAGAGGGCTAGATACAGGAGCCGATGATTATTTAGTTAAACCTTTTGCCTTTAATGAGCTTCTTGCCCGAGTCCGGGCGCTCCTGCGGCGAGAGGGAATGTCTAAATCGCCAGAGCTTCGGGTGGGAGACTTAACTCTGAACGCTCTTACCCGCCAGATCTGGCGAGGACAAAGACCTATTGAATTGACTACCAAGGAATACGTCATCCTGGAGTACTTCATGCGCCATCCCAACGTGGTAGTTACGCGGACCATGATCGAAGAACATGCCTGGGATTACGACTTCGATAGCCTGTCTAATCTGGTAGATGTCTATGTCCGTAGATTGCGGCGTAAGATTGACACCGAGGGGGAGGATAGCCTGATTCAGACGGTGAGAGGAGCCGGCTATCGGCTGAAAGGACCATGAGCTTCATTCATAGCATCAAAT
>Ga0315546_1000980_pt1 | contig 19024 bp, 8 predicted proteins | sample SalMarSW160170MG_FD_203833 | JGI IMG/M metagenome (GOLD analysis project Ga0315546, IMG submission 203833) | Salt marsh sediment microbial communities from the Plum Island Ecosystem LTER, Massachusetts, United States - Salt Marsh Sediment SW1601-170 ... | reverse complement strand
GTTGTTAATCCTGGCCGTAAACACTGATTCAATAGATGAAGTAAATCAGGATAATCGCCTATCAGCCAAAGAGATAAGCATAATTCCAGGAACAGAATACATGTTAACACTAAGCAAACCCGATCCGGCAACAGGAAAAGATATAGAAATCATAGTTCCCCTTACCCGCGGCGTGAAATACAATCTGAGTTCATCAGCAAAGTCGGATACTGAATTTAAAGAAGCGCTGGCAGAATTTTTAATTGGCAGGCATGAGTTAAAGCTCGCTGACGAAGAAGTAATTGACATTACTATCCTTTCCAAAGAATTGGAAGTGCAGCCTGGAGAAGATCTCTCATTTCGATTGCTTCCGGTAAAACAACCTGGTAAAAAACCTCCTGTGGCGGAAGATATCACATCAAGTCTGACACTCGACGAGAGAGCTTTTGAAATTTCCCCTTATGAGAAATATACGATCAATATACCCTTCAATCCGGATCGAAAGGTTAATTTTCATACTGACCTTGACTATGTTCAGGAAAACTTTGAAGCCGATGCTTATAATTTAAACCTTGACACCATTTCATTTTTCTCAGAGATTACAGTAGATACCACCGGATTAGGAGCCCGAAGAGATTCCGGCTGGCTAAGCATGAGTGTCAATACCCATTCGGCTGAAGAGGTCGAAAGCAAGAATCAGCTTACTGCAAGAGAAGTAAGCATTATTCCTGCAAAAGAATATATTTTAACAGTAAGTAAAATGGATGCGGAAACCGGAGAAGAAGAGGAAATTATTGTACCGTTAACAAGACATGTTAAATATGATTTTACTGCACATCCTGCTTCCAGAAAGGAATACAGGAAGTCTCTCAATAAGTTTCTCGCAGAACAGGAAGATATTAAAACCATAGACGCAGAAGTGATAGATATAACATTGTTATCGAAGGAACTTCAGATACAGGAAGGTGATCAGATCTCCTTAAGTTTGCTGCCGGTGAGAGATCTGACCGGCAAACCTCCAACGGAGCTTGATGAAAAATCGAGTTTATACCTCGACAATAAAATTGTTGAATTTACTCATATTCAAAAGTATACCATCAATGTACCGTTGGGTATCAGTCGACAGGTAAATATGCAGACAGATCTGGAGCATCTTAATGAGAATTTTGAACCGGGTTCCTATACCCTTAACATTGATACAATTGAATTCTTCGCTGAAATTATCATAGATACCACCGGATTAGGCGATCGTATCAGTAAGGAGGAAGAGGTAATCAAAGATCCTGTATTCGATGTTGTCATTGTCAATTTTGATCTGAATGACTATTCACTTTCTTCCGGGGCAAAGAACATCATTCAGAAAAGTGTTATTGATGAATTGGCAGGTGACAACAGGTTGTATGTTACCATCAAAGGATATACCGATGCTCTGGGAGATTCTGATTATAACCTGAATTTGTCCAAAAAACGAGCTGAGTCGGTAAAAGAATTCCTGAAAAGTAAGGGCATTGGCGATAACAGGATCAGGACGTTCTCTTTTGGTGCGGCTCAACTCCTGGAAGAAAATGTAAATTGGAAGGAAATGGACGAATCCGAACTCCGGAAGTACAGAAAGGTTGAGATAGTAATTTATTTGCCCGAATAGGACGAAGTTTGTCTGGTTTGATTAATGATAGCCTGTTTAACATTCTTTTTGATTAACCACTCTCTTGCATAAGGCGTTTCTGAATCAATTTTACGATTGAAATGTCTGCACTTTTGCATGCATTCTCAAGTGGGGTGTTCCCGGCATGGTCATACCGATCAATATTGGCTCCTTCTTCTGAAAGGAATTCCACTAAATGTATATTATTCATTCATGCTGCCCTGGCTTCCGCTAATTATCGAACTGATATTCAGAAAAACATTCGGAGTTAATTTTTCAACCTTTCTCTAACAATAAGGTTACTGTCTATTTATAAAATATGTCTTTGTTAATTACTAATTCATCTGTATTTTATATAACTTAATACTTGTTTTAAACCATCATACAATAATCCAATGAAAAAGATATTTATTCTACTGATTTTAGCAAATATATCTCACATCACATTTGCATCTTCAATTGATGTTTCCGGAACAATTGCTTCCAATACACACTGGACAGGTGTTGATACAGTGAAACTAACGGGTAATATCACCATCAATGATGGTATTACTCTGTTAATTGATCCGGGTATAGTCATTGAAGCACAAGGAATGTACGGTTTTGATGTACAGGGAAGAATTGTTGCTATTGGTACCGAGACAGATAGTATAAAATTTACTGCTCTTGATAAAGGAACAGGCTGGAATCGCTTTTTATTTGTTGGTACACCTGCTTCAAACGATTCTTCATATTTTAATTATTGTGTTTTTGAATATGGACTTCCGGTTAATGGTCCCGATGTAAATAAAGATGGCGGCGCATTTTATGTAAATGGTTTCTCAAAACTATACATTGGAAATAGTCTGTTTCGATACAATCAGGGAACAAATGCAGTTGTATACATTGTAAACGGACAAATAGTAATTGATCACAATATATTTACTGATAATACCAATTATTGTATACTTACCACTGGTTCCTATAGTTCAATTGTTTCTAACAATATGTTCATAGATAATTCAGGTTCAGTAATATATTCAGGAAATAATGATAATTCATATTTTATAAACAATGTTATTAAAGGAAATTCATCTGGTTTTTTCGGGTATGAATCCGGAGCAATTCTGGTTAATAATACAATTGTCAGTAATTTAGGATCCGGATTAATATTGAATTCGAATTCTAATATTACTATATATAATACAATCATATGGGATAATACTTTTCAGGTGAATCTTCTTAATGATAATACAGATCCGAATTTTTATTATTGTAATATAGAAGGTGGCAGTGCAGGCTTTACAGGAGCAGGATCAGGGGCACAGTATACAGGTGCCTATGTTCAGAACATCGATGAAGATCCCTTATTTACAGATCCGATAGTCAATGATTATAGCATACCAATTGCATCACCCTGTTACAACCGGGGTGTTTTGCATACAAGTTTGCCTTCTTACGATGTGACTGGTCTGCCAAGAATATCAGATGACTTTGTTGATATAGGTGCTTATGAATACTATGTTGGTACCGATACGATATGTGATGAAACATGGACTGCTGCAAATTCTCCTTATATCATCAATGCAAATTTAATTATACCGGATGGATGCTCTCTGACCATTGAGCCTGGTGTAGAAATAGTATTTAATGGATTTTACAAAATGAGAGCATTTGGTTCAATAAATGCAGTTGGCACTGAAGAAGATTCAATTAAATTTTATGCCACGAATACAATAGAAGGCTGGCAGGGAATAAAATATGTTGACAATACATCTTCTGATGTTTCTTTGTTTAAATACTGTGTTTTTAAGAATGCCATAGCATCCAATTATACGCACACAAATCATAGTGATGGAGCGGCATTTCAATTAAATGATTTTCAGCATGTTAAAGTTTCGAACAGTATGTTCAGAAATAACCAGGGATACAATGCCTGTATATTTATTTCCGGAACATCCAAAATTGAACTTACAGATAATGCTTTTATCAACAATGATGGATACAGCATGATGACAATCGGTGACATTCAAAATATTGTTTCTAAAAACAAGTTTTTTAATAACAATGGAACAGCAATCTATTCGGGATATGGTGATACTACCTTTTATGCAGGAAATTTACTGACAGATAATACAAGTGCATATTTCTGCTATGAGTCAAAAGCCACTATTGTAAATAATACAATTGTAAATAATACATCATTCGGAATACGTATGAATAGTAATTCAAATATTAATATTTACAATACTATTATCCGGAATAATGTACAAGATGTAAGTATGTTGAATGATAATACTGATCCTGATTTTTACAATTGCAACATTCTTGGAGATTCATCTTCTTTTGAAGGATCGGGTGCTCATGCTAATTATACGGGTGTATATGAAAATTGCATAGACACACTACCCTACTTTGTTGATGAATTGGCTAACAATTTCCATCTTTCTGATTCTTCTCCATGTATTAATACCGGATATACGGATACAACAGGGCTGCTTTTGCCTCCAACGGATCTGAACGGCTATTTTAGAGTAGACGGTGGCATTATTGATATCGGAGCATACGAAAGAGATATAACTTCTCCAATTCCGGTTATTGATGCTGGTGTTACAACTACCGATCTTATAACAATAACAGCAAATATTACATTTAACGAAGGAATTTCAGGATTAGAAATAGTGGATATCCTGGTATCTAACGGTAATTCTTCAAATTTGACACCTATTGCAGAAGGATTGGAATATGAAGTTGACATTACTGCCACTGCAGAAGGTAATGTAACTGTTGAATTGCCTGCAGGTTCTGTCATTGATAATTCCGGGAATGAAAATATAGCTGCATCGGTAAATTATTCATACGATATTCCATCAGGAATACAGGAAAGTATACAAAATCAAATACACATATTCCCTAACCCCGTGAAAGATGTGTTTACTGTTATATCAGACGATGAAATGACCATCTCATTTACAGATATTACAGGAAAAAAATTGTTTATTCTTAATAATTGTTATGAGAAAACTTTGAATATCAGTGATCTGCCATCCGGAATTTATTTGCTTAAAATACAGATCAAAGATCAGATAGTGATTTGCAAGATTATCAAGGAATAGTTAATGAATTTTTTATTATGCTTCATACCGAATGGTTAGGTATGAAGCATAATTTATAATAATTCTTATCTTCTGACAATTATAAATTCAAGAATCGTTAAGATTGTTTTCATTGTGATTCAAATTATTTGGCAAGAATGATCTTTCTGATTATCTGCCTGTCCTGAATATATACTCTCAGTAAGTAAATTCCCTCATGGAAGGATAATAATTTACAGGTGAATGTATTTTTATTAATGTTATCCCTGGTTTCTATTACCCGTCCGGTATACTTAGCAGAAAGACAGACATTCAAAAGATACTGCAATGGATAGTACTATTCTGTTATTTATGGTGAGGAATGTTACCTGTTATCGGTGAGCCTGATATCCAATAAGCGATGACGCAAGCTAATAATAAATTGTTTGTCAAATACTTAAGCAATTTCGTGGAATAAAAATCACCTATAAATTAATGCATCGTATTACTATACATATTGATGTTCTAAAATTTTACGCCATGAGAACTTCAAATAAACATACCCGTGAAAAAACAAATCGTAAAAACAATTTGTACCTGACATTCGTATTTCTTGGCCTATTAAGTTATTCGCTATGTTCTGGGGAATGTAATCAAAATGTTCTGGCGAATGATGCAGAATATTCATCGTATACTACCGAATTGATTCAGACAAATTTAAAAGGCTGTAAGAATAAGGTAGTCTGGCTGGACGGTATTGAATTGCAATCGGCTCCATTGATTTGTAGTTTTTATGAAAACACTCATTATATTCCTGTCTGGACATGTGGTAATGAATTGACTGAACAATCGGAAAACATACTAGATCTCTTAAAAAATGCCTATAAATACGGATTTGAACCGTCCTATTTTGATGTTGAGTCACTTGAGCAGTTCAGACTTAAGCTTTTAAAAGAAACGAACACAAAAAAATCGGCAAAACTCAGAGCACGTTTCGAATTTCTTATGACCAATTCAATTTTTACCTTTATGTTGCATCTTACTCAAGGTACAGAATATGCTACCACGAAAGATGTTTTCATTAATGGAGATATTTTTATTTCAAAACTTCCCGAGTACCTGAACAGAATACATGCCTCAGACAATATTCAGGAGGAGATACTGATTCTCCAGCCTGATGATGCAGAATACATTGCCCTGCAATGCGAAATGGAAATGCTTGTAATGGATATGGTAATATCTGAAAATATGATCGTTGTTCCTGATGATAAGGATGATCCCGAACATTTTTTTCATTTGTTTTCTTACGTATTTGAGAAATCCGGGATAACCAATGAAGAAACTGTACTATCAAATTCAAAAGTTTTCAAATCGTTGCTGATTAAATTTCAAAAAATTGCCGGAATAAGAACAACAGGAAAGATAGACCATGCAACACTAAGAGCTGTTGCCGGTATTGTCAGGTCAAGATACCAGGAAATAGCCTTAAGTCTTGAAAAAATAAGGAAGAACACCAATTTTAACCAGTCTTTTGTCGCCTCAAAATCCTGAGGAAGATACTATTTCTCTCACATGCCGGTGGTGTATGATAAGACGGTTCTTGTATGAGATATAGATTCATCCAGGCAAGGTTTTTTGATAATGCACAGCTCCAGACTTTCTCACAAAAAGAAATTATTGCATTACAACTTTTCAATTTTTTTCCTTAATGCAGGAGGGATATCGCTTTCATTCAAATGGCAACTCATCTGATCGCTATACATTTTTGCGATACAATAATTGCATACCGTACACTCGGATTTGCCAGTTGATTTTTCTTTAAGATCATTAATAAATCCGGGATTTTCAATCAATGCTCTGGCCATGGAAATAAACTCAAAACCTTCTTTCAGGGCTTTTTCAATGATTGTTGCACTATTCATGCCTCCCACGAGTATTATGGGGAGATTTACGGCTTGTTTTATTTTTCTTGCATCTTCCATAAAATAACCTTCTTCAAATGCAACTGCAGGGATAAGTTGTCTTCCAAATGTTTTCACAAAAAACCGTTTAGCAGGATTTTTCATGAAATAGGCCATTATTGATGTAGGCATGCTTCCGCGAAGAATATACATGGGAGCTTTGCTGACAAAGCCACCACTCACAACAATGGCATCAGCTCCGCATTCTTCAATGATTTTTGCTGTTAATATTCCTTCTTCCCTGGTAATTCCCTGCTTAAAACCATCATAGGAATTCATCTTAACGATAAATGCCATATGTCCGGGTATCATTTCACGAACTGCAGAGAGAACTTCCTTTAAGAATCTGCTCCTGTTGCTGAATTCACCTCCGTATTCGTCAGTTCGTCTGTTTGTGTACGGTGATAAAAACTGGCTGATCAGGTATCCGTGGCCGGCATGAACTTCAACGGCGTCAAATCCACTTCTGTTGACAATCTGGATTGCCTTCCTGAAATCAGCAACAACTTCCTTTATATTGTTTTTATTCATTCTTCTGGGAAAAGTTGGTCCGTACCAGTTAATTCCTCCTACAGGGGCCATAGGCTTTCTTCCTGCAATCCGCATATCGGCCATGTTACCACAATGCCCGATTTGAATGGATATTGCAGCACCTTTGCGATGCACACTGGCGGACAATTTTTTCAAACCCGGAATGATACTGTCTCTTAACCACAATTGATGTTTGAAAGATAAACCACTTTTGCTGATTGAGGCATACGCTACTGTAGTCATACCGACACCTCCTTTTGCCACTGCAGTGTGATATTTGATAAGATCATGGCTGACTTCATGATTCATACTCATTCCTTCAAATGCAGCAGCTCTGATACTCCTATTGCGAAGTGTCAGGGGACCCAATTTGCCTTTGGTAAATAAAGTCGTTTCGTTCATTTTTATTTGAGAATATGCGATCTGTGTTTTTGAGTGAACCAATTTTAGAGGTAAAGCAGGAAATAAATATATTATAAAAATGTGATTTTCTAAGAAGAAATCTGAAACTGAATTGGTGTTTATACAATTTCGTTTTGCGGGTAAAGAAAGACTCCGGTATATCAAAGTGCATTCTTACCCTGTATCCGAGCTTTTCCCCGAAATAATCAATAGTAACATAAAACGATATGTTTTACTCTGTTATTTTATTAGCATTAGTTAACAAAACAGTTACAATTTATATACATTTCCCACAAGTCGAAGAGCCTGAGTCTGGCTATTTTTAGTCAAAACTTATTTCCTAATCAAATACACTTAATGCTATGAAGAAATATTTACTTTTTATTCTACCCTTTCTGGCATTTTCAGTCTTTTCAAATGCCCAGGAATTGGTTACTGACGGCAACATGGAAAATGAAGCGTCATGGACTGATTTTTGGCGATCAGATGGACCGGATGAAGGCACTGTAACATTCAATTTCAGTGATGATTTTCCTTCGGCAGGTGCAGGCAACTGCCTTGAAATATACAGCTATGGACAAACAGGCGTTCAGGTCTATCAGGCTGTCACGATTACTCCCGGTCACAGCTATTCCTTTACCGGTGCTTTTAAAAATACTTCGGATGCAGATCTGACAAATGCATGGGTTGAACTTATTCTTTCGAGGTCTGAACCGGCTGAAGGAGAAGACTTCCAGGCCGGACAGGGAGATTACATTTATGCCATGAATGTATGGATGACAGCACCTTATGATGCATTTAAGGTAGTAGGATTTGACGGCACATTCCAGGAAGATTTTCAGTTCAAATGGGTTGGTGGAGGAGCTTCAGGCGATTCGGTATTTACAGAAGTAACTACCTTTCCTGTTCCTGATACAACCTCAGTTACAACCTGGTATGTTGTAATGAAAGCAGGATGCTGGGGTGATGCCGGTGATTTGGCTAACAGTTTCAATCTCCTTTTCGATGAAATTAGTCTTGTAGATGAAGGCGAAACACCTTCAGCCCTGAGGGAATCAAACGCAAACAATAACCAATTGTTTGATATTTCTCCCAATCCATCGAATGGAGAAGTACATGTTAATTTATTACAAAGCGGAATCGTAACCTATAATATATTCAATAACTTAGGTATGATTATTGATACTGGTACTTTAAGTGGATCAACACCACTTGATCTGACGAATTGCAATGCCGGTATTTATTATATATCGGTTACAAAAGGTTCCCGTACTGAAACACAACGGTTAATTGTGAAATAGGTTTTTGAAATTAACTTTGATGAGGCTGCCTTATTGGTTAGGCAGCCTTTTTTATTTGCATTCCGTTTTTTATATCATACCCGATGATTGGTAGCTTTCAGTGAAATAGTAGCGAAAACAATGCTATGAAATCCAGAAATTAATCATTCCCGGAGCAATTTTCCATTCAATAAACAACAATTAATTCCTTTCGAAAATTTGAGAAATCTTCTCACTATACTTATTGCTGATTATGCTCCTTTTCAATTTCAGAGTTGGAGAAAGTTCTCCTGTATCAGGTGTCCATTCATCTTTCACCAGTTTGAAACGTTTAACCTGTTCATCATTATTCAAAGATTTGTTCAATTCGGATACAATTTTCTTGTAATGAGAAATCACGGAATCGTTTTTAACCATTTCTTCGGATGATGAACAAGATATATCGTTTTCAATGCACCATGTCTTCAGTTCTTCAAAATTTGGAGAAATTAATGCAGAGGTATGTTTCTCTCCTTCTCCTATTATCATCAACTGGTCTATGAATATGGATTCCTGAAAATGGTTCTCAATTGTTTGCGGTGAAATAAATTTTCCGTTCGATAGCTTAAACAGTTCTTTTTTTCTGTCTGTAATACGTAAAAATTTGCCATCGATCAGTTCACCAACATCACCAGTATGAAACCAACCCTCTTTATCAATGACTTCGGCAGTAACTTTTTCGTCCTTATAATAGCCAATCATAACGTTAGGTCCCTTGCATAGAATTTCCCCATCCTTTGCCAGTTTAAGTTCCACATTGTCTATTAAACAGCCTACAGTACCCAACATCATGTCTTCCGAATTTTCCCTGTTAATAGTAATTACAGGTGAAGTTTCCGTAAGTCCGTACATATTAAGCAACTTAATGCCGGCAGCCCAAAATACCTTTTCCAAACGTGGCTGAAGAGCGGCACCTCCAACGCCAATGGCTAACACATTTCCACCCATAGCCACCTTCCATTTACTGAAAATAATTTTTCGAGCTAACATAAGTTGAAATTGATACCAGGGACCATTTTTACCATCTCTCTCATATTGTAAACCCAATTCAAGAGCCCAGAAAAACAGTCTCTTCTTTAAGCCTGTCAGTTGTTTGCCTTTTGAAACAATTCTGTCAAATACCTTTTCAAGTATTCTCGGAACGGCACCAAACCCCTGAGGTTTAACATCCTGCAAATCACGTGCAATGGTACCAAGATTCTCAGCATAGTAAATGCTGCAACCTGAATATAGTGTCTGGTAAATGCCCATACGTTCACCTACATGACAAACAGGCAAGATGCTTAGATATTTGTGGTTAGGTTGCAGTTTAAATACACCGGCAACCGATACGGAATTACTCACCAGGTTTTTATGTGAAAGCATCACTCCTTTGGAAGTTCCTGTTGTACCGGAAGTGTAAATCAAGGTAACACAATCTGAGGGACTTATAGTTTGCTTTATTCTTTCCAGATCTTTGTTTTTGTCTGTGTTCTTTTTTCCCAGTTCCAGAACAACCTTCCAGCTTTCCGTTTCAAGCAGATTATCAAATGAAAATATCTTCTCCAGCTTGCCTTTTTTAGAGGAAATATGTTCGACTTTTTTCCATATTGCCGCATCAGAGATAAATAGCATTCTTGCTTCTGAGTGCCTGATGAATAAATCGTACTCATGGGGTTGCAGGGTGGTAAATAACGGGACATGAATGATTCCCATTTGAGCGAGTCCCATATCTAAAAAATTCCATTCAGGCCTGTTGTTCGAAATGCTGGCAACTTTATCTCCTTTTTTTAAACCCAGGGCCATGAGTCCATAGCTAATGTAATTGCTATTATCAATATATTCCTGAGAACTGTATTTAATCCAGATGCCGTTTTGTTTTCCTGCAAGGGCATCTGCTTTATCAGAAAATTTTTCCTTGTATCTGGCCAAGAAATCAAATGTTCTTGTTACTTCCATTTTTATTATTCTTTATTTCTCTGATGTTTCCATCTTCTGTGTGACCAGAGATAGTCTTCGGGATTCTTAATAATTATTTGTTCCAGAAAGCGCATGTATTTCTCAGTAAGTTCTCCTGATTCGGTATTGACAGGATCTTCTTCTAAAACATTAAGTTCAACAGTATAATGACCCCGTTTAATGCGCTGTACATCATAATAAACAACAGGCATCTTATATCGCCTGGCAAAGAATTCCAATCCTTGCATACAGGCTGTGTCCTGGTTCAGAAAAGTCATCCAGTAAGCTGCTTTTGGATTAGACGGACTTTGGTCAGCTCCGAAAAAGAAAGTCGTCGGAACATCACGCTCAGCTCTAAACGATTCACGTATGTCCTTAAGTGAAATCATCTTTGTTCCTAATTTACCTCGGCTATATCTTATGTATCTATCAAGGTACTTGTTAGATACAGGAGTATAGAAAGCATAAAGCGCATGTGAAATATGCAATGGTGCTATTATTATTCCCCATTCCCAATTAGCATAATGTGATCCAATAGAAACTACGTCAATTCCCTTTTCAAAATAAGAATTCATAAGCTCCGGGTTAATAAATTTATACCTCTTCAACAATGACTTTTGTGAAATCGTAAAACCTTTAATTCCCTCAAGCAATATATCGGAGAGGTTTCTGTAAAAGGCTTTCTCAATCCTTCTTCTCTCAGATACTTCCAAATCCGGAAAAGAATTTTCAATATTTTGCCTTACTACTTTTTTTCTATATCGAATAACATAATAGAAAATACAATAAAGCAGATCTGAAATCAGATAGATTATCCAAAATGGCAGAATGGCAAACAACTTGATGAAAACTAACAATATATAATAAGTTAAGCGCATAGTGAATTTGTGTTCATGTTGACTACTTCAATATGAAATGTGCACCTATTGTATGTTCGTTTTTAAAAACTATGACACCAAAGTAAGAAGTTTCCGGAATAAATTCTCTGAAAAACCAATTTTCCTGATCAAGTATTCCCTGTTGATTCACTAATTTAATATTTCCTTTCTCAATGGAGAACTCAAGATTATTGGGAGTTAAACGCATACCTTCACCAATTGCTTTCAAATAAGCCTCTTTGATGGTCCAGAATCTCAGGAAATTTAGATTTTTTTCAGCAGGCTTTTTATTAATAAGATTTATTTCCTGCTTTGTTAAGTTTTTTTGAATAAGTTCATCAAGGTCAGGTAGTATTCTTTTTTTTTCGATATCTATTCCAATTTCACTTGCCCTTGTGAAAGCAAAAACACAAAGCTCTCCTGAGTCAGACATATTGAAAAAAAGAGTGTTGTCATTATCAACAAAGGGTTTTCCTTTTCTTTGCCTGGAGATGCTAATTTCTGAAGTATTTATATTAAGATAATCTGCTAATAATAAACGTAATACACCTTTGCTTATAATATATTTGGTTTTGTCATACTCAAACTTCAACCATTTGACCCTTTTTTGCTCTTCCGTGTTCAAAACAGATTTGCAGAGTTCAAGGATTTGCCGGTTGGGAGTGAGAGATACCTGCCAGATATGCAAATCATTTTTTCGGAGTATCGTGTATTTCCGTCTTTCAGAAAGACTTATATGAGCGGTGACTATATTATCATCAAATAGCATTGCTATGCACCAGCCCCGTTTTGCAATTCTTCAGAAAGCATCTTTAGCAGCTCTTCTTTGTTATCTCTGCAGAACAAATGAGAGCCATTTACTTTGCGTAAATTAAATTTTGCAGCCGTATGCTTTTCCCAACCCCTGATCTGATCCTCCTTAATAACGGTATCATTTTCACCTGCAAATACAGTTAAAGGACAATCCAAAGGCTTATCATCGTAATATTTATATTTCTTGCCAAGCAGAATATCGGCTCTTAAAGAGGGTAGCATCTCATTGAAAATTTCCTGGTTTTCAAGCACAGAATCTGGTATTTCAAGCGATCTCAAATGGTTTTTTATATTCGGGATATTCTTTTCCTTATACACTTCATCATCGTTGATAGCATCCAGAAATTTAAACGGGCTGACCAAATGTGGAGCTCTCCAGCCACCTGCCATAAATTTCACAAGATTTACACCCATCTCCTTTCTAAGATACCTTGCGAGTTCAAGGGCTATACCTGCACCCGAACTGTGACTATAAAATGCTATTGGCACAGTTAACAATGGTTCCATAACCTCGGCAAGTTTTTTCACCAATACGAAAACATCATCGTAGGCTTTTTCATTGCCACGTTCTTCTCTTCCCGGAAATTGTACTGCACAGACCTCTATATCATCAGGCAGAAATTCATGCCAGCTGCTAAATACTGAAGCTCCGCCTGCAAAATATGGCAGGCAGAAAAGTCGCAGTTTTGGCTTTTGGACTATTTTACTTCTGATGATCCATTTGTCCAGTTCGATTTTTACCTCAGAATCACTTGCTGAGGAAGAACTTTGGCCCATAATTTCATCAACTACCTGAGCTGTTATTTCAAACATAGACGGGCCTCTCATAATTTTCATCATGGAGTAATCGACACCGACATGGCTCTGTATCCAGTTTCGAATTTGATTTGCCATTAAGGAATCCAATCCGTATTTAGTGACAGGCTCGCTAGAATCTAACTTATCTGCAGTAGTACCAATCACTCTGCCAAAAGTATCCTTCAATTTTTTAAGGAATATTTCCTGCTTCTCATCATCTTTAGCTTCTAAAATGGATGCTTTCAATGCATCATCACTCGTTCCGGCATCGGAGGAAGCCCCTGCAAGTTCTTTTTCTTTTACTAGATGCTCGAAACGACTGGATGTAGCAGAATGAGGGAAAAATCCACCAATCATCTCCCAGTCTGAATCAGTAGCTACTCTTTGCACCGGATTTGTCAGTAACATCTGCTCCAATATCCAACACGCCTGTTGCAGTGAAAATGCTTTCCATCCCTGCTTGTATAGCAGTCCTCCAACATTTCCTGACCTGGCAACAAAACCTACATCACCAATAACACCCCAGTTAATGGTCATGGCAGGCAATCCTAATGATCTTCTGAAATGAGCAAAATTATCGAGGAAACTATTTGCTCCAACATAGCTAACCTGACCCGGGTTGCCATAAATTGCCGAAATGGAAGAATAGTTGACAAAGTGATCCAATTCCATATTTAATGAGGCTTCATGAAGTAACCAGCAACCTATGGCCTTCGGTATAAATACTTTCATGTACCTTTCGTAATTGACTTCAGGTATGCTGCAATCATCCAATACCATTGCCGCATGCTGTATGCCTCTGAGAGGCGGCATATTTTTCTTTATATAAGCGAATACCCTTTCGATATCCTTTTTGTTGGCTACATCACCTTTTGCCATTTCAACATGAACACCTTTTGATCTCATTTTCTCGACAAGAGCAGCTTCTTCATCGGTTTTGGTTCCGCTTCTGCTAAGAAGAACAAGATTTTTACATCCTTTCTTTGTCATCCAGTAGGCTACTGATAAACCAAAACCTGATGCTCCGCCGGTAATCAGATACGTAGCATCTTCATGGAAATTAATTTCCGCAGGAGGAGCAATATTGAGATCTCCCTGCACTGAAATAATGATCTTCCCTATATGTCGTGCAGCAGCCATATATTGAAAAGCATCGGTGAGCTTAGCTATCGGGAAGACTTTTATAGGATGTGCTGGGAATTTATGTTTTACAAAAAAATCAATGGATTCCTGGAATAGTCTGCCGCCAAAAAATTCTTTCTGTTTAAACAAACGATCGACATCGACTCCAAAATAAGTAAGGTTATTACCAAAGGGTTGTAACCCCAGTTTGCTATTCCGGTAAATATCAGTTTTGCCAATTTCAACAAATCGGCCATATGAAGCCAAACACCTGATGCTTTTGTAAATGGCTTCACCTGATAACGAATTCAGGACCACATCAACCCCCTTGTCTCCCGTTTTTGCCATAATATCATCAGCAAAATCGAGAGTCCGTGAATTCATTATATTTTCAGGTTTTACACCTATACTTACAATGTAATTTTTTTTCTCTTCGTTGCTGACTGTTGCAAATACCTCTGCGCCAATAGAGTTGGCGATATGAATTGCTGCAATTCCAACACCACCTGCCGCTGCATGTATCAGAACCTTCTCTCCTTTCTCAAGCCTGCAGTGGTGAATAAGTGAAAAATAAGCAGTAGTGTATACAACAGGTAAACCAGCTGCTTCTTCCCAGGAAATATGTTTTGGTTTTTGAATTACATGGCAGGCTTTTGGGTATGCAAATCCACCCAGACATGCCGGAGCAGTTGCCATAACTTCATCACCCACTTTAACAGTCTTCACATTTTTTCCAACAGCCGAAACCACGCCGGCACATTCCAGTCCAAAAGTTCTTCCAAACAGACCACCTTCAACAGCTGCATCGCTAAGTAATCCCATAGCGATCATAATGTCGCGGAAATTCAGAGCTGAGGCCTTTATTTGAACTTCAACCTCATCAGATGCAGGGGATTTTCTTTCCGATTCCCTGAGTACAAGATTATCCAGTACACCATATTTTGAAATACTGGCTGTATATGCCCTACCTTCAGCAGAAACTGTTTTAAAGGCCCGGCGTATGATGTTTTCAGTACTAATTCGCTCAAGCTTATTTACGAAACGTTTTCTTCCTCTGAATGCCAGTTCATCCACACGGTCGGAGGCAAATACCTCGTCTATGAATACTTCTATTTCAATATCCTGAACCGGACTGCTGAAATCTACCATGGTGGAGATATAATTTGGAAATTCATTTACCACTACTCTGCTTACTCCCCGCAATCCTTCCTGTGCCATATTGATAGTTTCCGGCACTCCTCCAACAGATTGTGCTCCGCTTGATAATATCCAGATGGAAGGATTTACATTGAAATTGGAACTATTGAGTTTCCTCATCAGGTTCATAAGCATAATGGATCCTGATTCTTCTGATTTGATAATGCTTTCTGTATTCAATTCATCATTGCTTATAGCATCCAAACCCCATGCATAGATTATACCCTGAAATTTTGAACCTTTCATAGCCAGATCAACCACTTTGTCTGCATCTTCCTGCGAAAGCATATCCACCTGGTATTCAGTATCAGAATTCTTTTTAAAGCTATTTCCTTTTCGGACAAAAATGCATTCTTTATTTAATGCAGAGAGTTTTGATGCAATTTTTACTGAAATTCCCTTTTCATCGGCAAATACAAGCCAGCTAGCTTCTTCAACTTTTGCCTTAATTTCTTCTTCTTTTTCTGATATATCCAGTTTTCTTGCCCTGGCCAGAATTATACTCTGACAGGAAGAATCGTTCTTTTCAAAATCACTGTAACAGGCTACTTCAGAATAGTTAGTATTCTCCAGTATAGCTTTCCACTTTTCAGGAGGCATAGTAGCATGATCGGTCCTGATAGCTGAATCTTCAAAGAGCCACCATCCTTCTGTCATCCCAAAGATAAAATCGAGGTAAACCGGAGAGTTGGTAACTTCGAGCATCATTAAGATTCCTTCTGAGGCCAATAGTTTCTGGACATTCCCAAGGGAAACACTTAAATCGCGAGTCGCATGAATAACGTCAGATGCAATGATAATATCAAATGAATTCAGGTTGAAACCCTGGTCGGCCGGATCCTGCTCAATGTCAAGAATTTTATATTGGACAAAAGGGTAATTTGTAAACCTCTGCTGAGCTTTTAACATAAACATATGTGAAAGATCAGTGAAAACATATTCCGTTCTGTCACCTGGCAGTAATGGCAATATAGCTTGTGTCATGCCCCCGGTACCGGCACCAACTTCCAGAATTCGCAAGGTCTGATCTTCAGGAAGATTTTTAATTAATTCCGAAATAGATCTTGCTGCAATGTCATTGTATTTTCTGAAAGCAAAACCTTCAACATAGTACTTAACAATGGCATCCCACTGGTCTTCAGGAAAAATTAACTGGATTGGATCAACATGACCCTGAAGTACACCCTGAATTTCAGGTCCGCATCTGCCAAGCAGTGTAGATTCATGATGAAATTGAGGATACTGCTTTTTCAGGTCATTCATCCATATATAAACATCCTTTTTTGCCGGGGTTTTAATGATTTCATATTCACCATTTTTACCTGCAACAATTCCTGCATTTCTAAGAAGAATGAACATATGGTTGAAGAGACGATGATGGTCTTTGATCACATTCATCCCTTCAATCAGCCTGTCGACGTTTATTTTAGTACCTTTTTTAAATTTCATTCCCATATTTTCCAGTGCATGGCATATATAGGAAATGGTAAGTTTGTATTGTTCCGGTTCATACTGCTTGTAATACTCTGATTGCTCATGCCTATCAAGAACCTCCTGAATAGTCTGCTGAATTGCTTTTTTAATCAATGGCAGATGAGGAAGATAATTGCCGGGATTTCTTTTTAAAAGTTGATCAGCACGGGGTTTCATGTTCCACTTGTACTCATAAAACCATTTGTCATGTTCTCCGCCCTGTTCTCCTCTGGATCCTTTCAGGTATTGAGATTTGAAACCATGAAATTCTGCGATCAGGCTTCCATCGGCATCAAAAATCCACAGTTCGCCTAAAGCATATTCATCTGTCCATTCACGCAATCTTCCATGAACATACATTTTATAGGAAGAAGGTTTCTTATAGAACTTAATTTTATCGATATGCCTGGGAACATATACTCCCATTTTTCTGCTCAGGTCACTTCTTTCATTGAAAATACCAAATACAGTCTGGAAGCAGCTGTCCAGTACTCCGGGGTGAATATTAAACTGGAAAAATTCGGAATGTATACTTTCATGCACTTCAATCTCACTTAGTGATTCCCAATGCCCGTTACTTCTCCATAATTTTTTAATAGCTCTGAAGGTGGGTCCTAAATACAAACCGCTTTCCAGCAATTCATCATACATAGGTTTTACCTCAACAGGTATGATAGTCCTTGTACGAATATCATCAAGATCAACCGGTATGGCTTTAAATTTATCGCCGATGTGATTCACCTTGCCATTTGAACACATGGTCCACTGGGCCTCCTTTCCTTTTGGTCTGGTATATATAAAATAATCACCGCTGTCATGCGAAATATCAATCTGTATTTGTGGTGGTTCCCCGGAATCGGGAAGGAATAATGCATTTTCAAAGTTTACATCTTCGATAAATTCAAATTTTTCTCCGAACGAAGCCTGTGCTGCCCCAATCACGAGATCAACATGACCTGCACCGGGGAAAACAATTGGCCCCTGGACCTTATGATCTTCAATATAAGGGTAAGATCTTTTATCCAGATCAACTTCCCATATTATATTGTTACTTTCCCGTACCGAGCTTACCTGCTTCTTTAAATGAGGATGGTATTCAATTTTGCCCAGCCTTACTTTTTTTCCTTCCTCAGTTTCAATCCAGTAAGATTCTTTTTGCCATGGATACCTCGGCAATTCAACTCTGCAATGCTCATCACCGTATAATTTCTTCCAGTTGATTTTGCAGCCCCATGTGTGTAAAGTGGCCACTGAAGCAAGAAATATCCTCTTTTCAGGTTCTTTCCTTCTGATGGATGGAATAACAAGTCCTTTAACTTTATGAGAGTTTATTAAATCATTCATGCCAATAGCATGGATAGGATGAGGACCTAATTCAATAAATGTATCAAATCCATCTATTAGTTGTGCTTCAATAGCTTTCGTAAACAACACGGGCTCACGTATGTTCCTGAACCAGTATGCAGGGGTCAGATTCTCTCCATTAACAATTCCGGCTTCCACAGTAGAGTAAAACGGGATTTTTGAAGGCTTTGTTTTGAATGTTCCCAGGGAAGAAAGCAGTTCGTCTTTCAGGGGTTCCATATGATGACTGTGAAACGGAACATTCACAACAAGTAACCGGTGAAAAATATCTTTTTTATCGAGTTCTTCAGCAATTTCTTCTATTGCATCAGTATCGCCCGAAAGAGCAACCATAGAGGGACCATTTACTGCCCCGACTGTTACTTTATTTTCTTTGCCATTGATCAATTTTTTTGCATCTTCATAGGACAAACCGACTGCCAACATTCTACCTTTATCAGTTGCTTTAAACTGTATACGGCTGCGATGAAAGATAAGAAGTACAGCTTGTTCCAAAGTCAGTGCTCCGGATGCATAGGCAGCAGCAACTTCTCCAATACTGTGACCAACA
>Ga0315546_1000976_pt1 | contig 19077 bp, 19 predicted proteins | sample SalMarSW160170MG_FD_203833 | JGI IMG/M metagenome (GOLD analysis project Ga0315546, IMG submission 203833) | Salt marsh sediment microbial communities from the Plum Island Ecosystem LTER, Massachusetts, United States - Salt Marsh Sediment SW1601-170 ... | reverse complement strand
AGGATAGACAATTATACATACTGTGCCAAATAAGGAAATTTTTTCAAATATAAGGATTAAATTATTTTGGAGTTAGCCTGTAAGCCGGGCACTATTCTGGATAGGATATAATTTCTTAGTTTGCGTTTCAAAAAGAGAATAAAAGGATATGAGAAATTATATCGACAGCTTCCTTAGCTATATGAAAATTGAAAAAATGGCTTCCCCTTCGACTATTTATGGCTACAATAAGGAAACTAAAAAATTCATTGATTATCTAAATTATATAAATATTTCAGATATAAACTTAATTAGTACAAGAATAGTAAGGCAGTATTTCTATCATGCTAAGGAGAAAAGAAATCTTGGGTCAAGTACAATATCAAAAATAATTGCAATAGTAAAAAGCTTTTTTAATTACCTTGAGGAAGAAGATATGATAATTAAAAATCCAACCAGGAAAATCAGGGTACCTAAAAAGATGTATAGAATCCCCTCTGTAATGTCCAAGTATGAGGTAGATCTGATAATTAAATCCGTAGACTTTGCCCCATTAAGATGCAGGAAAAATAACACAAGAGATAAACTGGTACTATCTCTACTCTACTATACCGGTATAAGAAAAAGCGAACTGCTTAACCTAAACTGGACCGATATTAATCTGTCCAAGAGTACTTTAATTATAAGGCGTGGCAAGGGAGGAAAGGATAGATTAATTCCTCTTCACAAGGAAGTTACCAGGTTACTTGATAAATATTTAGATGAGAGACTTCCCTTAAAAACAGAGGCCCTTATAATTGGTGAGCAAGGCAGGAGATTGTGCAATAGTAGCTTTGTATACCTTTTAAAAATGTGTCTTATATTGTCCGGACTTAAGAGGAAAGGTTATTCTGCACATACCTTTAGACACAGTTTTGCTACCCACCTAGTTGAAGCAGGAGTTGATTTATTTAAGGTCCAGAAATTACTTGGTCATGCAAGTCTTGATACTACAAAAATTTATATTAATTTTAACAGCTCACAGATGGCAAGGGCTATTGATAGGTTATAGGTAATGTATGTGGTTGCTATATCATTTAAAAGATATTGAACTTCCTAGAAGTATCATAGCAATTTAGATATAAGCTGGATTACTAACATTTTAAGTGGACTAGTTTTTAGGGGACCCTCGTAAGTGCTACCACCATTTATAACACTTTGATCAGCACTAACATAAAAAATGGCATAGGATTCCTTAAGAGATTTTTATAAATCACTTTTTAATGTTAAAATTTCTCGCATAAGATAAAAATATGAATAATGCAAAAAAAGATTTTTATATATTGAATTTAAATAATATGTTAGAAAAAGGTGAACAATTTTTAATAAGAGAATATGAGCAATTTTGGTTACACAACAGGCATGTTGAAGATGAAATAAAGAATTACTTTCACTTCTTTATTTTATTAATCGCAGCTCTTATTAGCTTAATTGCAGTATTAATAAGGTTCACCATTGGATTAGAAGAAGAATTTAGTACTGATAACTTTATTGAAATCTTTAAATCCCATAATTTAGTTACACTTACAATTTATATATTAATAGGTATTTGCTTAGTCTATGGGACACTGTTAATCCTCATCGAAATAAAATTTAGATATGAATGTATGTCACATATGTGGCAAATAAACTCTATTAGAAGATATTTCCTAGAGAGAAAACATGAACTAAGCAGTTATCTACAGTTTGAAGCTAGAGAAGGTCCTAAAAATTTAAAAAGTAGTTTTACACTTTTCCTTTTATTAATAATATCATTTGTCAATTCTGTTTTACTAACATTCTTTCTTATTATTACTGTTAAACCAATAGATATATTAAATTTTATATATATTGCTCTTCCGACATCTTTTAGTGTTTATGTAATATTAGTATTAGTAAAACTATACTTTAATGATCGAAAGCTGAGAAAGAAAATAAAGATTAAAATACCAAAGGAGTACTGCAGTATTTTAAAATCACATCAAGAAAGTACAATTGATATGGAAAAAATTGAATTAATAAAACCAAAATCTAAAAAAGGAAATTCTGAGATTAGAAAGTACTTTTTGGACAAGAAAAAACTTTTAATAGATTATGTAATTACTGAATCTGATAAAAGACACAAACAGGAAGTACATAGGCATAAAAAGAACATGGAAAAAACAATAGTACTAGATGGCGAAATTATTGTTCATTATGATAGAAAAAAAATAAGGTTAAGAAAAAACCAAGGCATCATAGTACCTCCAAATATTTGGAGAACTATAGAATTCCCTACCAATTTGTATACTAGATTAATTACAATTAAGTCACATCCCGGAGAGGATGATAAAATTTTACAGTAATGATTTTTTTTATATATGTATCTAAAAAAGTTCTTAAAGATAATATTTTAACTCATGAATTTACTATATGTGTCATATAAATGGGAGAAAGGTCAGGAAGGCTAACTTTCCTTAATAATCCTACTATCCAACTATAGCAATGCAACGTACCTTTTTCAGTCAAAAAAAGCAAATTTTAAAAATAGCTTAATAATTATCCTAGAAACAAAACTGAAGAATGAGATAAGGATAATGTTAATTTACATACTTTTTAAAGTCTGGTTTAATTCTATTTTCTCTGACCCTCAAAATTCTATCTTGTATTGTCTTACTACTTATTATAAATTTCTTAAAAAAATTATTTTTCCCTTTTAGATTAAGCATTAGACCAGCTAGATTATCTAAAGCATATCTTTCAAACATATTATATTTATGAAACTCATCTATTTTATCTATTTCGAAATCAGGCATACTATCATAATTACTCAATAAATCACGACTGAACACTAAAATATTCATTAAATTATCTTGATTTGCATCTTCCTGAAATACGTCTTTATTATATACAACATCTTTCACATTACTAACTTTACATGCTAATCTTCTTATTACACATCCAAAACAAGTACCATCGTGGTTGCCAAACCTTTGAGAAATACATGAATGAGTAATACTAAAGTCTTCTATCCCAGAATTAGAAATTATCTCAGCCTTGGTTAAATTCTCAAAAGGAATTATTATCTTAATTTTATACCCCAATAAAATTTCTAAAACTTCTTTTGCCGCTTTCAGTACATAAGGGTGGGTTGTATATGTAATTGAATCATATGGTGAAAATGAAGGTTGGTACATCGTTGGCCCACATTCTGTTACAAGAATTTTACAAGCTTTACATAAATTCGCATACATTCCACCAGAAAGCATATATAAAAAACCTCTTAGTTGAGAATAACCAAATATACCCATACCTGGAGCGTAAACTGTCCGAATTTTAGTAGATACAAAACGCTTTACTTTCTGGACTATTTTTATAATCCTTTTTTGGTCACTATGCGCAACAAACACTGCTAATAAATTATTATATTCCTTCTCAGCAATTTTTATACCTGCATAACTATCAATACCACCAGAGAATAATATAATAGCTTCTTTTTTAGGAAATTTTTTTTCTTTCCTTACTCTTCCTTTAATATCCTCTATTGGCTTTATATTAATTTTAATATCTTCTAATAAAATTAAAAGAAATAACTCTTCTAATACTTTCTTAAGTTTTTTAACATTTACTCTTTTAAAAGTCTGCTGTGACATAGGAATAGTAATTTTCTTTTCTAAGCTATTTTTCTTCATTTTTTTTTCTGCATCAAACATATAAAAAGCTACCCTTAATATATCTCTCTCTAAATAAAATTGTTTAAACCTAAGAAAATTAGATTCTTTATAAAATGAAAATTTTTTATCTCTTTCTTTTTTCATACCATATCCTTTTCAATTCTTCCTGGATCTTTTCTTTTATTCCATCAGGTGCAATCTTACCTCTTTTACTTTTATAATATTTTTCAACATTAGCTGCTACTATCTTTGATACCCTATATTTCTCTTTCTCATCTGTCCTTAACATTTTCCTATCTAGTCTCGATAGATCTTTATATATTTGTTCTGATTTTTGTATTCCAAATAATAATCTTACTATTCCTTCTGCTAGAACCATTTCACGAGGGCTACTCATTTTTACCCCCCAATACTTTATTAGCAGAATCTACAACATTCCTATTAGTTATAGCATCAAACTTCTTACCTTTTTCTTCTCTAAACGAAGCCCATTTTTTTGCCAAGCTTTTACGTCTATCTTTTGGAATTTTTTTTCTTAACTTATTATATTCTTTTTTAAAACTGTCCATAAAAACAAAACTATAAGCTAGGGACTCAAGTTTTTGTTCACTTTTATCTAATATTTTAGCAGTAGCCTTTACAACTTTCTTAATGTCTCTATCTTTAATACTTTTTAAAAGCTCATTTTGGTCTGCCTTAACTTTTCTAATGTCACCTACTATTTTTTTAAGTGAATAGCCCCTTCTACCACCCACTATAATTCCTCCATAATTTCAAATATATTTTTTGTATATCTCTTTTCTAAATTGTATACTTTAATAAGATTGTTAAAGACTAGAATAATAAATATTAAACTCGGGATTAAAGAGATGAACCTATATAGCGAGCATAATAGTAAGCAAATTACACCTGATATAAATAATGATACACTTGTATAAAATAATATCCAGAATCTCCAATTATATCTTTTATCAAGGGCTATAAGATCTTTATATATAATCTCAATCTTTTGGTAAATTTTAATATCTTTTTCTTTATCTTTTTTTCCAGAATATAGAAATTCAACAAGTTTCGAGAAAGACTCTTCAGTGTAATTACTCTTATTAATTATTTTTTTAAAATCAGGTCTTTTAATCTTTGCTTTTTCTAGAAATTTATTTTCAATTCCTTTTGTTTCTTTACTTTTTGAAGTTATTTGACTAGACCACCCTAGTAAGACAACCAGTAAAGCAAATCCCGATGCAAATAGAAATCCTGCTACATCCATTTTTATTTCTTCTTTTAATATATAAATGTCTTAAATTTATAACACTGACTTACTAATATTGTATAAATATTAAATAAATTTTTAGAATATTTTATCCTCCATAGTAGAAATACTTATACTTTCTATTAAATAATAGTTTAAGTATAATATAATTATAATAAAAAAGGAATTTGATATGACTAAGAGTAAAAAAATTATAAAGATTTACGCTTTTAGGAGCGCTAAAACTGGAAGATTTGTGAAAAAAAAATATGCAGAAAAACATCCAAACACTACTGTAAAAGAAACAATTCGCAAAACTACAAAAAAATAAAATAGGCAAAATCAAGGATGTTATCTAAAATTTAAAGGGTAATATTTAGTTTCCAAGTACTTTTTAATATCTAATAAATTTTCGAATATCTGACCCAAAGTTTCTCATGACAATGCATTCTTCTAAAAATTCCTTGGAGAAAGAATTTTTTATTGTAAATACATTTTTTGGATATTAAAAATTATCTATAATGAATGGATAGATGTGAACAGCCTCTGATTAAATATCTTACTCAATTTTATTTAGAAACTCTTCAACAGTTTCTAACTTCCCATGTTTATCATGAGGAAAAACATCCGATGAATGATTACTATCATCCTTATAAACTAGAAGGGCAGGTATTTCTCCAAATTGACACCCAGGATTTCTCTGCGTCCCAAATACTTTACGTATTTTATATTTTTTTAAAACAGAAGGTGCCCAAGCCTTTTGATATAACTCAAATCTTTTATCATCTGTAATTCCACTTATTTCATTAATTGCTACTTTAACCCCAAGTTTCTTAACTCTATCAAGGGAAGACAAAATATTATTAGTTTCCTTTTGATCGCTTTTATTCTTATCATAATAAAATTCTAATCTCATTAGTTATAATCCTCCGTTCTTAACTACTACTACATCTACAGCATATACAGCAAAGTATGAAAAGTCAAGACTTTTCTTACTTCTAGATAAAAATCTGTAATACTACATCACATAATAAATAATATAATGAAAAACTTTATATAAAAAAGTAAACCTGGGTTTACCTTTTCTTTATATAACTTCTAATAAGACATATAGAAGAACCTGCCTTTTGTAAATGTAGTATTTTACTTTGCGAGCAATTACTTTTAGAAGTAGTGATTTAATAATTTAAAATAATTATCTTACTTTCCCTATAACCTTTAATAAGCCTTTCCAAACAATACTTAAATCATCATTTATTTCTCTTAAATCATCCCCTAAAACAGTAACCTCTCCCAAATTAACTTTATGGGTTAATTGATTCAGGTTATTTCCGATCCTTTTTAGGTCTAATATAAGATCTCTTATTCCTGGTATTACAGTTATCTTTTTATCCAGTACACATTTTCTTATATATTCACTCTGGTTATAGTAAGTTTTAGACCTTTTATCTCTATAAGCCATATATTCTTTATCATCTAGGTAGCAGGATATATGATGTTTTCTTTTTCTTTCTGGACGCTTAGGCTTAGGATTTATATTTAACATATCCAATCCTTTCTACTTAAAGGGTTTGGGAATAATTCCCAATTAAAAGCAAGTGTGGCACACGTGCATATCTTGCCTATCTTTTTTATTTAATATTACTTTTTTGCCTGGTTTAAGGTGCTTTTAGACAGCATAAAGGGAAAGAAATCTTTTTACAACCACTAGTTAAATTGTGGCTAATTGTGATGAGATACCGGTATATTACTTCCGGGGAGTAATTTTACTTAGAACCTGTCCGCAGTCAAGGTAGTATTTTCCTTTGCGAGCATAAACCGCTAAAGCTATTTATCCCTCTCAATCCTTGCAAGGCAAGGACCGGAAAATCTCCACCTTGACTTACGGACAGAACCTTAGCCTATTTTCTCCCATGCGGAAGCAACATATTTTTTTAAAGGAAAGTAGTGGAGATTAATTAATATAATACTGGGATGTGAATATTATTATGCAAAATGATATTTCTTTAAGAAATATAATTGAAGAGGATTTAACTAGGATAATAAAAGGATTATCACCTGAAAAACTACTTGATGTCTATAGGAGTTTAAGTAGTATAAAGGTTGAAAGTAGTAGTAACTTACAAGTCAAAGAGAAAAACAGTCCATTAGAAAAAGACATCATCAGAGAATACAGTATATATCTTAGATCACAGAACAAAGCAGATTCCACCATTAAAGATTACTTAAATATATCAGTTAAGTTTAGCTCATATATAAGAAAAAATAGAATCAGTCTAGGGTCCCTAAGTATGAGTGATATTGACAAGTATCTATCTATAGTTAGATCCAGGAACCTTTCAAATAATACCTATGCTAAACTTGTAAACTGTATTAAATCATTTTTAAAATTCCTTTATGGAAGAGAATACATAAAGAAGGATTTTTCCTCTTTTATAAATATCCCAAAAAAAGTAGCATCAATTAAAGAATATCTTTCAGACATAGATATAGAAAATATTAAAAATTACTTATCTAGAAGAAAAGAAAAATATAAAAATGAAAATTTAAGGGATAAGATAATTCTTAATCTAGGAATTAACTGCGGGCTTAGAAGACAGGAGTTTATAAATCTAAACTGGGAAGATATAAACTTCAAAGAAAATTCTATTAATATAAAAAAATCTAAAGGCAGAAAAAGTAGAGTTGTATATTTTAATAAGGATTTAGAAGAGCTCCTATACTTATATAGAAAATTGAGTGGAAAATATATAAATGCTCTAATTAGAGGATCACACAGAAAAAGAATAACAAAATGCTCATTGCAAAATATAATATCTAGGATTTTTAAAGAATCAAAAACTTACAAAAAAAATCTTACCCTTCATAGCTTAAGGCATACTTATGCAGAAAGATTAAGAAGAAAAGGAGTAGATCTGCCAACTATAAGTAAGCTTTTAGGACATTCCAGACTTGATACTACAGATATTTACCTGCATGTAAATAAAGACGATTTTAAAATGGCGGTGTTATAGAAGCTTCAGGGATGATAACCCTGAGTGGCTTAGAGGTTTATATAAAAAATCCTAAACCCTCTCATTTTCCTTTGTGATAAATGCCTTTTTTTAATTTTTTTAATAAATGTAACATTTTATCAAAATCATCTCTGCCGGAATACAACATATGTCTGACTAAATTAAAGCTAGAATTATCAGAAGTTTCTTCGGTGATAATATTCCTCAAATATCTAAGGGTTTTATTTGTACAGATCTTGGCCATTCCTTTTCCTAACAATACGACTCCAGCTATTTGAACATCAAAATCTTCACTTTCTAGCAATGACAATTCTGATTCGTATAGCTCTTCAAGGTTCACTGCCATTTCATATTTTTTCATAATAAATAACAAGTCTTCTGCATCTCTAGGCCTATCGGGGTAACTATCCTTCCATGCAAATAACTTAAGGATTGCTAGACCTGGAAGTGTTGGTATTTTAACTTCCAGGTCAGGATTACTCTGCAACCTGACTAATGTTGAATAGTCATAGACTTCATTAAATCCCATAACCGACATGACCATTTTTTTTTCGGGTGGCCAAATTATCCTTTCATCTTTACCAGATATACCTCCGAATGGAACGATATCTATAATTATATTGTTATAAATAATCCTGTGCTTTTCTTCTAGTCTTCTAAACTTTCTAGTTTTCCCTAAGGCATTGATTAGCTTATTATATCTATCCCAACCAGAAACTTTGATTCCCAGATCAATATCCATAGTAATCCTCGGCGCTTTAATTCCATAAAAATATTCCATTATAATATCTCTTGCAAATGCACCGATTATGAAAAAAGATATTTTCTGGGAATCAGCCATCTTTTTTATTTCTCTGATTGCTTGAACATATGAACTATCAATTTTCCCTGATACGTCTATCAATATATTTTTCATAGATCATCCTAGCTGTTTCTATTGTTCTTTGATTGTCTGTATTAATTAAATCTGCATATATTAGAATCGGATCAACTATATCTTTGAACTTGTTATTTTCAACTTTCCAAAATTTCTTAAGAATAGCAATTTCTCCATAAATATCTTTCCGTAACCTGTTTTGTATTATAATATTTTTATACTTTTTATAATCAGTATAAATAATAATTTCCTCTGGTTTTATATGTTTTATTAATTTATTTGCAGCAACTTCACCACCCCACTGGGTATACTTGGGATTTAATTTTTCATGAATCCACCAGTCTTTAGGTCCAGTAAATCTATCTATTAATAGCTTTGGTCTTAAATTTTCATTATATTCTACACACCATCTATTAAGTAACTCTTTTCTCTTTAAAAGTTGCTTTCCCATTTTGCCCATTTTTACCATAAACCCCATATCAATTAAATCATTTATAACCAATCCTACTGTGCCCAGAGCGACATCAGTTGTTTCTGCAATATATCTGTAGGGTTTCTTTATAAGGTTATTGTTACATAACAAAGCATAAATCATCTTTAAGCCAGTAGCTTCAAAAGCACGATGTTTTTTATTTTTATAATATTTCTCTGGAGGCTTATTACCCTTAACAAAAATGTAAATAGGATGGTAATCTAAATAAGCATTTCCGGCAGTATCTAGAAATTGAATTCCGTTTTTTTTAAGTTCTTCTGCTTTAACGTTGTTAACATACCTTGTTATTAAAAGAATTGGATGTTTTAAATTTTCCTTATGCTGCAACAGAAGTGCAATAACTGCATTATTAATATTATATTTTATTTCGATATAATATAATAAAGTCTTTTTCTGGTATTTAAACTTTACTAATTTATCAAATACAAATCCATTAGCAATAGTTTCCCTTTCTTCAAATTCTATTCCCAGCTTAATTTTGTTATTTTTATTAAACTGATTAATCGCAAGATCAAATATATTTTCTTCAACATTATTAATCATTTTATATCCTTTGTTCATTATTTTTTAGTGTTCATAATTTATGAACATATCATAATAATGAACATAATGCAACATTTTATTTATGGTCTTCTTAATCCTGTGGTATATATACTATTGCGAATTCCGGCGCATTCGGACACCTATCCCAGACTTATCCAGACACCTTGTCGGAGCGCTGTCCAGATATGGCCGAAATATGCAGTAGAGTTCCTTATTACCGGATTAATCACCTTACTGGGATGAACAATGTAGTTTGTAGAATAACAAAATTATCAGATATTTGTTTTATCTAATCTATTGTTAGCAGAGATAAAGATAAGAATTCTTTGAAGCTTTTAAATAATTTAGGTAAGTACTCATCAAAATCAATATCAACTAGTAGTCTTGGCAAATTACCAAGGAAATAATACAAAGTTCCATATATATTAATTCTTTTGACCTTTGCTGTTATTGAATTATATAAAATAGTATTAATATTTTTTCTAACTTCTTCCTCTTTAAATATTTTATATACATCTAAATCTGAAAGTGTTGAATAATAACCATCTGTAAATGAAGAAACATCAGCTATAGATAAATTCCTTTTTTTAATAAAATTTAAATCAGTTGAATCTAAAATTCCTTGGTTATATCTTTCAATGCTATTCTGTTTATATTTTATTTGATTATTATCAGGTTCAAAATCTAAATCAATATCAAATTTCTTTAGCTTTTCTACCATAGGATTTGATTCAGAGATTTTTATTTTAAACTTCATAATTTTTAATGTTCGTACAATCCTTTTCCAAAATTTTGAATTAAGAGTATTTTCTATTTCTTCAAACTCAATATTTCTGGAATAGTGATGGTAATTTAATAATTTACCCATTGTATTATTAAAAATTCTTTCTGAAAATGAATTTATGAATTCCGTAGGTAAGTAAAACCAATTTACTTCTAAATCTTCAATATCATATTTATTCAAAATTATTTTAATAATATCTGGAGAATGAAGTGCAATATACCCATTTAATAGATGCCTAATTCCTTTTTCAGACATACTTTGAGTAAGCACTATTAATTGTATAGATTTTTCTTCAGAAATAAAATTCTTTTCTTCAAACGCTTTTAGCGCAACATTTAAATTAATTACAGAATAATCTTTTCTTTCATGATACATGGGCCAGAAAATAGAAATACTTGATAAATCTATCTCTCTTCTTTCTTTGAGCGATAGACGCATATAATTTAAAATTTCTACCCACATCTTAAAAGAGCCAATATTTTTATATTTTAAGATGAAATCTTTTAATTTTATATAACGATATTTATTCGGTTCTTTTCCATTGCCTAAAGATTCTATTTTATTTTTTACATCGCTTAAAATAATTTTTGCATAAAAAGACCTTATGTTATATTGAGGTAAAATATTTTCTAATATTTTAATTCCTATTATTTCATCGGTTTCAATATAATTTATAATAGCATTTTTCAATTCCTTAAATTCTTTAACATTGGTATCATTAATATAAATATTCTCTAAAATATGAGTAATAATTTTTCTAGATTCATGTTCATATTTATTATTCAATATGTTTCTTATTTCCTTTGTTAGATTTATGGGTTTTTTATGAATATCAAAATAATATTCTTCGGACTCAATGTCATAAAGAAGATTATTATGAAAATTTCTAGTATCATAATTTCTATTACTTGTAATAGTATAAAGCAAAGAAGAATCTCCAGTTTTATAATAGTAAAACATAGAAAACAGATATTCCGAGCTAGTAATATCTTCTTCGCTATATTTGTTAAATATTAGACATTTTACGAATGTATAGAAAAAATTATTTAATGTTGATACATGATCCCTATCAACCATATTTATTATAAGTGATAAATCATAATAATGAATAATTTTTAGATCTCTTGCCTGTAGTTCATTTAAAGCCTCTCTTATTTGAAAATAAAATGAGCGTATAGCCTCGAAGTCTATTGTATCTACTAAAATTGATTTAAAAGATTTTATAGATGAAAACTTTTTTATGATCCTTAATTTCATATCTTTGTCTAAATCAAAATATAAAAACCTAGATAAAAATCTTTTTTCTCCCCTCATTATTGATTTAAATACTTTTTGATTTACTTTTATTATTCTTTTTTTATTATTAATATTTTTTTTCAAATATGAATTAAGACTATCATGAAATAACGTGATTCTATTTAGTTTAATTTCAAATAAATATGGGTAGGTTGAAATGAATTCATTTACAACATTAGAAAAATCATCTTCTAAAAAATAAAGTATCTCAGATTTCATAAAGAAAGAGTGTGATGATATAAATAATGAAAGTGCACTTCTTGTATTTATATTTTTAATGAGTTTATTGTAATAGCCTTCCAGATTTTTTAAATTTTTTAGATTAGGAAGATTATTAAATTTCTTATAATGTTCTGCAATGTAACGAACTAAAATCGGATATCCTAATGTCATATCATAGATCTTATAACATATTTTGTAATCAACAATATGATATAATTCATCTAATACTTTCAATGTCTGATTTTTTGTCCAATTTCCAAGTACTTGTTTTTCCCATTTAACCTTTGTTTTTAGAGGCCTAGATAGGACAATGGTTTTACATTTATATTTTACTTTATTAATAAAATCAACATATTTATTAAGTTCTTTATCATTATAGTTTTCAATATGATCAAATCCATCAATAATTAGAACTTTTCCTTCATTACTAATTTTATGAATGATTTCTTCCTCAGTTTTAGAAACAAGATCTCCGAATAATTTAATTGATAAATCCGAAATGAAATTACTATAAATTAAGCGTCTGTCATAATCTTTATCCTGATTTGAAATCCAAAATCTATATATTATGTTATTCTTATATTCCTTTGTTAAACAATTTACTAAATGGCTCTTTCCAACTCCTGGCTTTCCTTCTATATGTAATAAGTTTTGAATATCTAAATGACTTTTCCCCATATCTATAGTTTTTTCTAATAATTTAGTGCTAAAAATTTTAATAATTGGTAAATCTTTTCTATGAATTATTAATCTTCGCTCATCTAAGAAGTTTTCAAAAAATTTACAAATTATAGGAAATCTATTTTCTTTACTTTGATAGTTTTTACCAATCTTATTAAAAATACTTTCTCTTGATAGAGAAACAATAAAAACATTTTTCTTTTTAAGTGAGGGAAAATCTAATATTTTTGAATTTGGATTTATCTTAATATTTTTCAAGAAAAGGATGTTATTACCCTGAGAAAGTGCATATTTTTTATTCTTTATTTTTATGCTGTTCTTTTCTATTTTTAAATCATCTAAAGAAATATTATCAATGTCTTTAATTTGACAATATATTTCTTTATTGTTAATAGTTATTTTAAGATCATCAAAATTATTGTTAGTGTCTGTTTCAATTTCAATTTTTTCTATAATTCGTTCGATGTCCATTTTTACTAAAAGAAAGAAAGCAACAGATTTTTGATACGTGTATCCTAGGAATGCGTTTATTGAAGGTTTAATTTTAATACTCAAAGCTCTTTTTTTGAAATTTTATATGGTAAAATTTATGTGATAATGAATATTATTTAAGTAATTAAGTTTTCCAAATTTTTTTTCAATATTATACTTTTTATTATATAAAAATATTATAATATAATACCAAATATTATTACACATCATAAAAGGTTAATCATGGAAGGTCGTATCGTAGCTGGAGATTTTGGCCAGTGGACTGCTTTATCGTTTGGAATATTCAAAGGTGCAACAATAGGAACCTTTAAAAGGATAAACTTGATAAAACAACTAGATAAAGTTCAAGTAATAACAGAAGAAAATAAGAAAAGTATAATCAGTGCAACTGGCTGGGGTATGCTTGGGGGAATAACCTTTGGTCCTCTTGGTGCACTTGCTGGCTTAGTATTTGGTGGTAGGCATAAAGAACATTATATTGCGTGTTACTTAAAAGATGGGCGTAAATTTTTAGCTATAGTTGACAATGAGGCTCTTATAAGATTGAAATCATTGTGCTTATAATATTTGATAAAGATTAAGTATTTTAATAATATATAAACAATAGATCTCACCACGCCTCTTAACAATGACCAGGGTGAGACTTTTCATTTGTTAATATCTTTCTTTTAACCAAATATTTAAAATTAATATAGTTTGGAAAAGAAATGAAGACAAAATTAAAAATAATTTACTGGAAAGGTAAAAAATTCTGGTTAGGTAAGATTCTTGAACATCCTGAAATTATGAGCCAAGGCGTAACTATTAAAGAACTTGAAGAAAACCTAATAGACGCATATAAGTTAATGTTAATGGACGATGTCCCTCCAAATTATAAGCTTAAAGAAATATCTATATGAAGCGCAGTAAACTGCTGAAACAACTAAAAAAGAGGGCTGTGTGTTACTTAGAAATGGTTCTAGGCATGATATTTATATAAGTCCCAATTTTATTCAAATTGACCAACTATCTAATTTTCAAATTGTGCAAATTTTTGTAGTCAAGGGTATTATTATTTTTTTAAACTAGATAACTTAATTTTCTTACTTTTGACACGGGAATTTTTTTTATTACCCTTCTCCTTTTCTATCATCTTTGGTGCCGGTTCTTCCCACTTAGTCAAAGATTGAACTATACCGCTATAATAATCTAAAAGCATTTCCTCTATTATTTCTACAAATTTTTTACAACTGGAAAATTTTCTACTGAAGTCCTTAATCATCATTACTTTAAATTCTTTTATTTCTCTATCTTTTATTTCACTATATATATTATCTAGGTTATCAATATTGACCCTCTCTGATTTACTGGTATTTTTAAGAGAAATATCAATAAGAATTTCCTGTTGAACTTTGAGAAACTTCTTTGTATTCTTCTTTCTACATTTTCTAAGTTGCCGTTTAATCCAAGATAATTGTCCTCTTATTGTTTTATCCTGCGGAGCTTTTAAAATAACAGACATTTCAACTGTCTTTTTTTCAAAAGAAGCATCTATTTTTATATCTGATACAGCATTTTTAACTTTTAAACTGGAACTTAAAATTTTTTCCTCTTTTAGTCTTTTCTTATCATCTATTATTCTCGAATCCAAATCACCTTTATACTTTGTTTCTCCAGAAGTAATGAAAACTCCAAGGTTTTTACTCAAAATTAATGCTAAATCTTTTTCTTCCTGCTCCCAGCTTATTACAGCCTCATCTAAATCAGAGTCACTTAATTTTACTCTTGTACCTAGATTGATTTTTTCTACAATTTCTCCCCATCCTTTTTTCATCTGAGTAAACCCGCATATACCAGATTTGTCATACTCAAAATATTTTACTACTTCTTTCATTAATTCAACCTGGTCAGGATCTTCGATATTTATTTCGTTATCAAACAATAATATATGAGCAAGAGTTAGAATATATGACCAGGAAAAATGATATTGATTAACACTTTTTATACTCTTAACATTAACAGGAGATTGTGTAGGTTCAGATACAAACTGATTTGATACAGTTACTATTCTAGGTATAGAGCAACTCTTTGCTAAATCTATGTATTTTTCTATTTGTTCACGATTTACTTCATTAGATCCATTCTTCATTTCAAATATAGCAGCATCCTTTATGACTCCCCCTGACTCTATTAAGATTAATCCATCTATTCTACAATTCTTAAACTGTGGGAAGACAACCTCATTATATGCATAAAAATGTCCACCTTTTCTCATCTTTAGATCTGATAGTATCATCTTTCTAAATTCTCTTATCATTCTCATTGATGATAAAAGAACAGATGCCAATCCAACCTCATCCCCCATTTTAAAATAAGGAATAAGACGCGCATCTCTTAGTTGAATAACTCCTTTTTCAACAAACTCATCAAAACCACTTTTTTTCTGGCCAAGGATTCTTATCGTTTTATTATACAATCTGGACCTCCTTTGGAGTTTTAATACTATAAACGTTTACTATCTATTCAGATAAACTATATCTATAATAGTAATAATAATACTACAAATAATTTTATATATTAAATATTACTCTTTATAAGTGATTTTAAAATAAGCTTAAAGACCTTATCCTGGAACATAAGAGAGAAGTCTGGTATTCCCAAGTTACATAATTTCGAACCGGATTTTAAAGGAACTTATTGATTTAAAATTTAAACTACCTACTAGTTTCTAAAATAATCTGGTTTTTATATATATTTACAAATTGCCCTTTTTTATCTCATCTCTAATTAGTGCATTGAAAGATGAATAGGATTTCCACTTTTTCTTTAATTCTTCTCCAGATAGGTTTTTAATATTATATTCCTCTATATATTTATTAATTCTATCTTTTAATTCATAAGGAAGCGGTTCATCTTTACCTTTAGATTTTGAAATATTTTTAGGAGGTGGTCCATAAATAGGTGTATATTTTTTAATATCTTCAATAGCTTCAATTTTTTCTTTTCCTGATTCTATTCCTTCTAATATTTTAACCATATTAAAATGATTATCATTTGCTATTATCATATATCTTTCTAAATCATTCATATTCCACCACTGTCTGATGTCATCATCAGTAGCACCTTCACTTCTCGCAAACTCTATATTGTCAATTATCCCATGAAAATCTTTTAAATTTCCTGATACTATATAGTCACCAAAATTTGGCGGTATCATATATGTTTTTTGTTTTAAAGAGGCTTCTTTAGCCCAACTCAACATATTCTTTACTATATGAGTTGCTTGTCTTTTAGATAATCCTATACTTAAAAAAGATTGCAAATATATTTGAAATAATTCTTTTTGTAATTTTCTTGGAAAAACACTCATATAAACCTCCTTTTATTAAGTTGAGGCAAGATTAAACGAAAACTTTTGGTACTATATTTTTTATTAAACTATCTATTTTATTATTCATGGTACTGATATAAAATATTCACTACATATTTTACATAATAATTTTTGTAATAGAAATATATTTAATATGAATTCAGAGGAAATCCAAAAACTTAATCTTATCTGTATTTCTTTAAAAGAATTTTGTTATGGCTTAGATTCTCTTGACAAATCATCACAAAATTCTGACCAAGGTAGTCCTAAGATGCGTTTTTATATGAACTCTTTATATAGTTATACCGCAAATTACTTTTTGTTAGATAATGGAATCAATGATCCTATTGGTGGTAATCTTTATCCAGCACTTGAAGAAATAGACCTACAAGATAATCTCGATGATATAATAAATATCCTGAATACAAGAATTGATGCATTAGAATTTAAAGAGATTCTTAGGACCTTTAGAAACAAAGTAATAGTTCATTATAATTACTCTTTCGATGCAGTAGATAGATATATTTATAATGTAGTAAATTTAAGAACAGAAGAGAATATTTTAAGATATCAGTTTTTATTACAGACCTTATATGATAAGGTAAAAGAATTATATATTCGTCTATCTTATATACTTTCAGAATGCGAGCATTAAAAGCCCCAAGTTACAAAATTTCGAACCAAATTTTAAATGAATTAGATACTATTTATAAATTTTTATTTTCTAAATAGATTTTTTCAAGTTCAGTATTACCTATAATATTATAAAAGAATTGGGTTTTTACTTCCTATGGTCTTTTTCAGATAAAATTTTTACTATTTCCTTAAGTTCAATTACTTCCAGAGGGCATTCTGGCCAGTCGTTAGTCCAACAAACAATCACATCACATTTTTCAGGGTCATGTCCATGGTCTAAGAAGCTTTTTGAGTTATACTCAAATTCAATTAAAACTGGACCCCATTTATTTTTACTCTTATCAATTAATCTAGTTCCTTCACAATCAGGATATCCTGACCTCAAAGCCTCAATATTAAAACCTATTTCTTCACTAATTTTTGCAAATAAAAAAATTACACCTTGTTCATTTATAGGTTCATATATCAATCCTCTAAAATTCATAGGAGGACCATAAAAAGTATCACTTTTAGATGGCCATACAAAGTCTTTTGATACTATAGTTTTAGTCTTAGTAATTTTAGGTGTTTTTATTTTTTCTTGATCAGGAATTAAATTTATGAATTTAGATGAAGGTTTATTTTCTTTTAGCCATTTTTTGAAATTTAATAATACATTATTCCAATTGCTATACCTTTTTACATATATAGTATCGGCAAAAGTTGAATTTCTATTGAATTGAAGTCTTCTTGGTATTTTGTTTAATTTATTACATACTCTTAATAATTCTTCCCATAATTCATAATCAGTTTTTTTTCTTCTAGAAGTGTCAATCTTTAAACCAGCACGTTTAACTAATTCTGAAAAAGAAAATCTATTATTAATTTTAGACATAGAAATATTACTATTATTTTTAAAAAGTCTTTGTGTCATGGTATCTGTATTTTTTTCTTTTGCAATTCTTTGTATATCAGCTATTACTTCTTTTGCAAAATCTTCTTTATCTTTATTCATAATATGCTCCTTATTTCATCTCTTTTTATATCTAAATAGATACCATTACCTATTTCTAAATTGATATCATATTTATTTTGACTTAACCTATTCAATTTAGGTATTTTAATATAGTATATTTTATCAAATTTAACGTAGTATGATAATTAGCCCATAGGGGACTCAAACCATAAACTCTATTATTAACATTAAATTATTTTTACCTTTTTCTTAAAAATAAGTTTGTCAGTAGTCCTACTACAGATATTGTCAGAGAATACCAATTACCTATAGGTATTCTATTTATATTTTTTTCTTTAAACAGTTCTTGTACTAAATAGAAAAATTAAATTGAATTAATACAGTTCACTTGTATAATAGTAACTATAAAAGTAAGCTAGTGCAGTGTGAAAATTTAGATATTACCTAAGAAATATACCCTATTTAGTCGGCTTATAGCACTAAAAATAGTTGGAGTTAGCCTGTAAGCCGGGTTCTGTAGCAACTGTGAACTTATCACAGTTACCAGTAGTCATCCATCTGGGATAAATATTACTATTTACCTCTAGCGGCCTTACCCGGAAGAAGGCGGGCCACCTTATACTTCCCTATTTGGCCTTTCTCCGGATGCGGTTTACCAAGACAGCCTGTCACCAGACTGCTGGTGAGCTCTTACCTCGCCATTTCACCCTTACCGGGACATATAGTTCCGGCGGTATATTTTCTGTTGCACTTGCGCTGAAATCAGCTTTTAAACTGATCCCGCTGGGATTTACCCAGCATCCTGCCCTGTGGAGCCCGGACTTTCCTCGCAGGCA
>Ga0315546_1000973_pt1 | contig 19098 bp, 15 predicted proteins | sample SalMarSW160170MG_FD_203833 | JGI IMG/M metagenome (GOLD analysis project Ga0315546, IMG submission 203833) | Salt marsh sediment microbial communities from the Plum Island Ecosystem LTER, Massachusetts, United States - Salt Marsh Sediment SW1601-170 ... | reverse complement strand
AACCATTCGAACAACAAGGTTTCGCAATGCGGTTGTTCAATCAGAAGGCTTCGCTAAATTATAACTAGACAACGGTGGGTTCATCGTATTGGGATAATGAATTTGCCGCCCCTCTGCCGATAGGTCTCTACTCCAATACATTTTGGTTTGGCAAAATATAACTTACACTTTTGTTTCAATTAAATCCAGTATCATACTTAATCCGCTTTTTGAAGATCACTAAAATGCAATACTGCTCAATACTTGTTGCTAGTATATCAACGTATTCAATCCTTCGTTTTATACTTATCTCTTTCTAAATATCGAAGAGCATAACTTTGGATATATCCGATGTTAGTCCAGACACTAGTGTGATGCCCAGCCATAATCTTCTTTTTTCTATATACATGCAACGCTCTCATAAATTCTCCAATAAAATCCCCAAAAAAGATTGACAGCAGCCTTGCATAATTTCTGGATCTTCTTCCATAAAAAGGTAATAAGCCGGACCACTTTGCCATTTCTATAGCGACGTTATCTTTGAAAAATTGAAGGTTGACCAACTTCTGACCGCCATATTTTTCATAACATTTTACAAAGTATTCGCCCAAATCTACTTTGGCATTCTCTCTTTCTAGCCTTAACTTGTGATATGTCCACCCTACATCATAAGCAGGGTCGCCTATACTTGCTTCTCCCCAATCCACTACAATGCAGCGTCCATTTAATACGAGGATGTGGTTAGGCTCATAATCCAAGTGGAGTAATGTGGAGTAAACTTTTTTTGGTACTATGCATGTCAGTTTCTTGACTGCTGCTATAAATCTCCTTTGATGAGGGGGAGAAAAACCTAAAAATCTCGGACTCCGTTTGTTGATAAAAAACCTTGCTTCCAACAGTTCTTGTTGTTTAAGCTCATATTGTTGCCGCAGAACGTTGGAGTTTTCAACATGCTTTGGATCGACTTTGTGTATGTTTACTAGAGATTTAGCCATTTTTTTAACAATAATTTTGCTATTTTTCTCATCGTTCAAGTAATTTGATGCATCTTTTGCCATAATTCTCTCCATGATCATAAAAGGTTTTCCTAACACTTCACAATGTTCCTCAAAACAGTAAGCAGTTGGAACGGGCAGATTTTGTTCTTTCAAAGCATTGAGTATTGCAAATTCTTTGCGTCCTTTTTCCGCATCATTTTCTTCTTTGTATACCCTCAAAATGAACTCTTTTGTTTGCTTATAACCCTCTGAAGCGAATGTTCCGAAAAATGAATACATTAAAGAAGTTCGACCTTGTTTATCAAGCCTGCGAATCCCGTGTACACTGACGTCTGCAGTAGCATATGACAAAGAGTCTGTCAAGCACTGCTCAAGTTTTGCAATTAATTGAGTTGAAGTTTTTGATTTTATTGGTTTTCACCTAATGAGATTTAGACAATTATTGGTGCAGGTATTGGGATAATGATTTTGCCGCCCCTCTGCCGATAGGTCTCCTGTTGCCGCAAGATCTCCTCTGCAAAATTCCATGCCAGTAACAGGACGTAGTCTGGCATAGTTTTTAGAAGTTCCGCTGGCGAGAAGATAGGTAAATGATTGCCCCCCATATAGCGGCCGTGTTTGAAGGGATTCAAGTCAACCACATAGTCCACAAGCTGCTTATCGATCCCAAAGTAGCTCAGTAGGGTCGTTGCTTTTGCTGCGGCTCCATATGCAGCGATTGTTTTTTCTCTTCGCTTAAGATCCAATAGTAAATCCATCAAGGAATTCCGTAATTCACGAACGCGATTAGCGAAATTAGCATAGTAAGAAAGCTTATCTGTGCCCCTTGTCACCTCTTTTTCCAATAGCAGTCTCACCGATTCACGGACATTCTCGTGATGCTCCACATATAGGCGCAATGATCCGCCGTGTACAGGAAGATGCCTTATGTCATTAATGTACAGGGAATGTTTTCTGAATAGATGATCCAGAGCTGTTACTGAGAAGTAGCAAAGATGCTGATGATAAATTGTATCAAATTCGCAGTTGTCGATTAGGTCAACTACGTAAGGCACCTCTATGACTGCCACACCAGCGTCTTTTAATATTATTCGAATGCCTTCTACAAAGCCGTTAAGATCTGGAACATGGGCTAATACGTTGTTAGCAATCACGACATCAGCCAACCGTCCCTCTTCTCGAAGCTGCCTAGCAAGGTTCTCCCCAAAAAATGTACAAAGGGTTGGAATTCCTGCCTTCTGTGCAGCTTGAACAGGTTCTTTGGCTGGATCGATTCCAAGAACGGGAATCCCCTTTTCCGAGAAGTTTCTGAGCATATAGCCATCGTTGCTGGCGAGTTCAACAACAAAGCTGTTGGAATCTAGATTTCGTGACTTGATCAGTTCCTTCGCATTTTTTCGCGAGTGTTGTAAATAAAATTTTGAGGTGGAGGAGAAATAAGGGTAGTCTCTGCAGAAGAGAATTTGCGGATCAACGGTTTCTGTTATCTGTACAAGCGCGCAGTTTGGGCAGAAAGCTAGGTCAAGTGGAACTTTCAACTCTGGCTTTTTTAGTTGTTCTTTGGTGAGCAATGCATCCGCCAGAGGTGTACACCCAAAAGACAGAATTGGCTTAAGATTAGGATTTCCACAAGAACGGCAGCCTAATATTTGTGTGTATGGCTTCGGGCTACTCATTTCTAGTCCTCTCTCCAGCGCAGATTTTTATCCAAACGGCCGTTGCTAAGGTTTTCTTGAAGGTGTTTAATACGCCTGTATCTAGGTCCTTCAAACTCTTCAAGGCTGAACTTCACTTTTTTATAGGTGTCATAAAGTTGTTTGGCTCCTCGGCGAGCATTCCATTGCGGCTTGAATTCAGGCAATGTTTGGGCTATCTTGCTGAAGTCGACTTTATAGGAACGTTTGTCTGGGCCAGCATCTTTCGAATATTCAATGCGGCAGTTAGGCACTGTATCTTTCACGATTTCAGCGAGCTCTCTTATTTGATAGTTCTCCTCAGTTATACCAACATTGAATACTTCGTTATGAACCAAGTCGCGGGGGGCGTTTAGGACAGATGCAAAGGCCCGCGAGATATCTTCGATGTGCACAATTGGGCGCCACGACAAGCCATCACTCTTTAGTAATATAAGCCCAGTGGTGTGGGCCCAAGCAACTAAGTTGTTAAGAACCAAGTCAAACCGAAGCATAGGAGATACGCCATAAGCTGTTGCAGAGCGTAGGAACGTTGGGCAAAAGCTGGAGTCTGCTAACTGCGAGATACCTTTTTCAGCGCGAAACTTTGATGTCGAATACGGGGTAATTGGATGTGGCTTCGATTCCTCATTCGCCAGATCAGATCCAGAGTCACCGTAGATACTACATGATGATGAGAAAAGGTAACGTTGGACTCCGGCCTTTTTGGCTAATTTCGCTAAGGTAACCGAGGCTTTATGATTGATTTTGAACGTAATCTCTGGATTGAAGTATCCAAGCGGGTCGTTTGACAGCGCGCAAAGATGCACCACTGCATCAAACCCTTCTAGGTCTGAAAGCTTAACTTCACGGATATCTTTTTTGATATATGGGATGTTTGGGATGTCTCCACAGATTGACTGATCACCAAAGATGCATCGTTCAAAAAGATCGTTATCAAGTCCTACAACTTCATGTCCTTCCGCTTGGAGCATAGGCAACATAACTGTGCCTATATAGCCTTTATGACCCGTTAAGAGTACACGCATGTTTATTTTCCCATCCTTTTTTATCAAATGCACTTAACAAAGTTCAATAACAACTGGATTTCTTCTACCGCTTTGCGAGTTCATAACTTGATTTTTTAATCTATTTCTATGTATATAGAATTGATGAATCTAGTCTATTTATCCACGTTATAGAGTTACGTTGATCACCCTTTCCACATTTTCCAAGGTGCCTTGCCACTTTTCCAGAGTCTTTCAAGAAGTAGCTTCTCGGGAAGTGTGTCCATGCACTGCCAGAAACCTGTATAACGGTAAGCCATTAGCTGATTATCGCTTGCCAATCTTTCTAAGGGTTTTCTCTCCCACTGAGTATTATCGCCATCAATATAGTCGAATATCCCTGGTTCCAAAACAAAGAAGGCGCCATTGATCCAGTATTCAGTAGTTTGTGGTTTCTCTTTGAACCGTATTACTCTGTCCCCGTCCAAAACAAGATGCCCAAAACGGCTGGGCGGTTGGATTGCCGTCAAAGTTGCAAGTCGACCATGCGAACGATGGAACTTCAGCAAGGCGTCTAGATTGACATCTGATACACCATCGGACCAAGTCAGCATGAATGTTTGATCGCCTAACCAAGGAGCCAATCGCTTGATTCGGCCGCCAGTTTGTGTTTTCTGTCCAGTATCGACTAAGCGTACTATCCAACCTGGTTGACCCCGCTTATTTCTATTAGGCGAGATGACTTCATTCGTATCTGTTTTTACAATTATGTTACTGTTCAAATTACTGTATTCCTGCATCCAACGCTTTATGCATTCACCTTTGTAACCAAGTGCTATCACGAACTCATTGAAGCCGAAATGAGAATAATGTTTCATAATATGCCAGAGAATTGGTCGCATCCCGATTTCCACCATCGCCTTCGGCTTCATCGAGGTTTCTTCAATGAGCCGAGAGCCAACGCCCCCAGCGAGAATGGCGACCTTCATTTAACATCACCTACCGAAAGCATCGAGCACCCGCCTGACATAAGGAGCTAACTTAATTCCTAACCTTGAACGACTAAGGAAGTTAATTCCCGCGTCCTTTCCCATCAAAAACCATCCGTGTGCGCGCTTGTGCTAAGCCAACTTGAGGCGTAGTAGTCGGTACTCATTTTTCAAGTCTTCGTACAGCAATGACCGTCCTATTCCTCTGGTTAGCCACTTACCAATTTCACGGTAACATGATAGTTTCTCAGACCACTTCAGTGAAGAACGATTTACAGATCTGAAAAACTCTATGCAATTCTTCCAGTATGGTAATGTAATCAGGGGTTTTTTGATATTTCCCGTCCACCAAAGCGATTCGGTTCGATAATCGTGGATTTTAACCATTTTTGAATAATGCCTGTTTGTGTATGACTGTGCATGATCCCTTCGAAAGAAAAGATATTCTGGAATTTCAAATATTCGGCCAGCAAGGCTCAGTTCCGCAAGCAAATTCCAGTCTGAACCAATATAACCTGCTAGTAAGGGCGTCTTTTTAAGTGCGCGTCTTCTCATAACTCCAAAAAGCGTGAATACTGGTTTCTTCTTCATTATTTCACTAAAACGAGTTTCTTGTTTCTTTGAGTCAAAATTAGCACAGTAATTATTGGTTCCTGTTTTTGTTCCATGTTGATTGATAACACCAATTTTAGAGTGACATAAAACGATGGAGGGATCATTGTCAAGCACACGGAGGCATTTCAGTAAGTAGTCTGGGTCATGCAAATCATCGTGTGCTGACCATTTAAAATAAAAGCTTGATGACAACCTAAAGACATTATTAAAGTTCCAAGCGGCTCCATGATTCTTTTCACTCCGATAATAAATGATTCTGCTATCTCTTCTTGAGTATTCACGACAGATTTGTGAAGTTTTATCTGTAGATGCGTTATCCGAGATAATCAACTCAAAATCCGTGTATGTCTGAGTCAGGATCGAATCTAATGTATCTTTGATGTATTTCTCACCGTTGAAGACGGGCAATCCGATGCTTACACGGGGGGTGTAATTTGCTTCAGGCACTAAAACTATCTCCATAGCAGTATCATATAATTGACGAGCCCCCAGTCGGAGGAATTTAAAATTGTATCTTTAAATATATTATTAGGAAAATAAAACTAAACAATCTTTTCGAGAAAATCTAGCTTGTAAGTCTATTCATATGCGACAATGTGAATGTCGATATTGAAGTCTGTTACGTCATTATCGATAAGATACCGACTGAATGATTTATCATCAGAAGCGGATAAAAACAGTGTCACTTGGATTATTTCATCAGTATTAAGGGGAGTTCCGTCGTAGTCCCAGGACAGGTTGAGGTATTCTGAAATGTTGGCAGGGGTAATGTTCGATGTGTTCAGGTGAAGGGCCGTTTTAACATTGCTGACGCTTCGTATGTATAACGTGACGTTTTTCGTTGATCCTGGCCATACAGTGTTCCAATCAATTGTTTCTGTTTTATTTTCACAGTTTGGGTCCCAGTAGGCTTCTACACCAATGGTCTTTATGGTTCCTATGGTTGGAAGGGTTAGGTTGTGGAAGTCGCTGAACCATATGGAGATGGCACTGCTGATTAGTACTGTTGCTGTTGATACAATGAGTATAAGCAGTAGAGTTTTCTTGTGTTGGCGAAGAAAAGTGAAAAAGAAATTAAAGAGTCTCATCTGTTTTGCCTTTTTACCATTTGTCAGATTACTTTCTATTTTGGTTATGTTTGATCGTTATTTGAGGATTTCGGAGATACAGGTGTAAAGTAAGTATGTAATAGAAAAATATGATGTTTAAATGGTGAGGTTTTGGGGGAAGGCGCATTTACTTTTTAAGCATTGTTGAGAGTTGCTGCTTTTTCTGCTAGTCCTAAGGGTATGTTTATTAATCTTGAGATTATTCCTAGGCCGGAAAACATAGTTCTCAGTGTTTGGATATCTTTTTGGTTGATTGCGCCGATAATTGGAGCCGTAAGTATGTAGACTGTTAAGAAGAGTGTTCCTCCGATTAGTAGCTTTATCCATTCGGCGGTGACGAGAAAGTTTAGGGACAGATATGTTGCTACGCTGGCAATAGCAGCGGCTAGGAGTATTTTGGCGGATATTTTGAAGTCTGGTTTGGTGTTGTAGTGTTTCCACAGCCAGTGAAGACCTAAAATTTGGTAGGGTATGTCGGCGAAGAAAGTTCCTAATATTACGCCTACTATGCCATATGTGGGGATTAGGATGAAAGCTAGTGGAATACCAAGTGATAATTTTAGGATGCTTAGTTTCAGGAGGATTTTTGTTTCTCCTACACCTTGTAAAAAGCTATACACTATGAATCCTCCAATCAACACAAAAAGATTTTGTGCAACATATAACGATAAGAATAAAGGTGCTTGAACCCATTTTTGTCCAAATACTGTTCCAACCACAGATTCCGAAAGAACAAGGGTTACCATCGTGGCTGGTACCAGAAACAAAGCAGCGTACTTCACGGCAGACGAAAACACCGTTCGTAGAAGCTGAAATTCCCTTTTTGGATCAAGTTTTGAGAAGGCTGGGAACAGCACAGTTGCTATTGGATAAGTGAAGAAGGTTATAAACATTGCAAAGTTGACTGCAATTTGATAGTTACCTATCATAACATCGTTACAGTAGAAAGCCATCAAAAAAGCATAAAATTGATAGAGAAAACTTACTAAGATTGATGATATTGAAAGGGGCACCCCGTAGCGTAACATTATTTTCAAGGTTTTGCTCATGTCTGCTAGGTGGAAGCTGGATTTTTTTAGATTTTTGAAAAGAAGGAAATAGAGCAATATTATTCCTATTACGCCTGCGATTAGAAAGGAGAAGGTATAGCCTAGGACTGCTCCCATAGCTCCGTATCCTACAAGAACTAGTAGTGGGCCTGCAATGCTTTTTATTATGGATTGGCAAATTAGTGTGAAGCTGGTGAGTTTCATTCTTTCGAAGCCGGTGAAGTTTGACTGGGCTGCAGTCAGTACTGATTCTGAAATAATTGCGATTGAGGCTATTGATATTAGGAATGTGGTTTCGGGTCTGTTGAAGATGGTTGTGGCAATGAAACTTGCTAGGAATAGGGAGAGAAGGGATAAAACCAGTCCAATTGTAACCCTAAATATTAAACCTGCGGCAATTATGTCATGGATGTTTTCATCTTTGCCTATGGCTTTATAGTGAGCGATGTATTTTGCCATAGCTTTTCCTATTCCCCAATCACGGAATAGGCTCAGTGTCATTGATGGAACTAGTGCGATTGCGTATAATCCGTATTCTGCGGGTGCCATGAGCCTAGCTAAAATTATTGATCCAACAGCTAGTATGATGGTGGATGCTGCCGTCCCAATGAAAAGTTGAAAACTGCCGGTTACAGAAACTTTACCCATTTTTAAGGCTTTTTCCATGTTGTTTTCCCTGTTTCAATGTTTTATGCGCTTGTTTAGCTATTGAGCATTTTTTCATAAATATTACAAAGCTTTTTAACAACTGCTTCTATCGAGTAATTGGTTGTTACCGTTTCTCTTCCAGCCTTGCCAAATTTTATTCTGACATCCTTGTTCTCTAGCAGATAGTTTATTGCTTCTGCAAGTTTGATAGGATTATTTACAGGAACTAATATTCCAGTTTTGCCATCTTCAATAATTTCTAAAGGACCTTGTGTACGAGTTGATATCACGGGGGTTTCGCACGCCATTGCTTCTAAAAGCACAACTCCAAAAGATTCAAAAGAAGAAGAAGATACAAAAATTGAGGCTTTTTGATACCTTTCAACCAGACTAGTTTGATTGGGGTCAAGCCGGCCCAAATACCTTATTTTATGTTTGCCTCTTTGATTTTCAATGTCTATTAATTTCAATATGTTTTGGCAGTAATCTAAGTTCCAATCTGTGGGTCCTATGATTTCCAAATTTACAGAGTTTTTTACATATTTCAGAGAACTTAACAAAATATGTAGACCTTTGCCTGGCGCTATTCTTCCGACATACAGAATTGTATTAGCTATTTTTTGTTCCTTTGGTTGGAAAATCTTTGGATCCACAGCATTGGGAACGCATTCAATTTTATTTTTAGGGATACCTAACGCGATCAACTCGTTTTTCATCTGGTTTGTTAAGGAAATGTAGAGATCTGCTACAGTTTTTAATAGAAATCTGCTTAAATGGTATCTTTTGAAGTAATCAAAATCAATTCCGTGTAAATGTAAGATCTTAGGTTTTTTAACAAAATATGAAAAAAGGGGAAAGCTGAAGTCTAGTTCATGAAAATGTATAATATCATAGTCTTTCATCAAATTAGTGAATCTTCCGGGGATAAGATTGATTTTAAAAGTTAATCTAGGAGAATGTTCAATGGGTAACCAATTTAATGCAGGAACTTTAAAGATCTTGATTCCATCGATTTTTTCGATTTTTTGTCTCCATTTCGGATTCCATTTTCGATTCATATTAAACGTCAGAATATCTACATTTACTCCAACTTTTTCGAGTTCTATTGAAAGATTCCGTACTATAGTTTCGGTGCCGCCCTTAACCGGATAAAAAGCAGGAGTAACCATCAACACTTGCATTTTGGACATCCCAAAACATCGCTTCTTGGTTATTGGCAGGTTTTCTTATTGTTTGGTGGGTGTTATATTCCATTATCACGCCTAACGATTCAAATTAATTATTTGTGTATATGCTTCCTTTTCTGCTTTGACTACATTATCCCAGTCATACGAAGTAGCAAATTTTTTAGCTTCTATTGCTAGAGTCTTTCTTTCTATGTAATTTAAAAGTTGAAGGACTGTATCTGCCATATTTTTCTTGTCGCCAATGGTGCATCTAAATACTGACTTACATGTGCTAAAGTTATGTCTAATTGCTGGAATGTTATAGGCAATGACTGGTGTTCCACAGGCTAACGATTCAAGAGTTACTAATGAGAATGAGTCCACATAACTTGGATAGACTGTTAGAAACGAGTTCGCAACAATATTGAGAAGCGTAGCATACTCTTGTTGACCCAAAAAATCTATATTATTGCTTAGATTATACCTCCTTACTTCTTTTAGAAATTTTTCCACGATTTCTGTTTCTTCTGAAATGCCGCAAATTGCAAGCTTTGCATCTGGTATTTTCTTAACCACAAGTTTCCAGATGCCAACCAAATCAAAGATGCCTTTCTCCGGGATTAGTCTGGCAAAAAAAACCGCGTGATAATCGAAGTTTTTTGGTAATTCTGTTGGGAACTTGTTTAGCTCAATTCCATTACCAGGAGTGATAGTTATGAAGTTTATTCTTGGATTCATATAACCAAAATCTTCAACGACTGAGTTGCTTACTGTTAGGATATTGGTTTTTTCTGCTACTTTCAATAGAGTTAACAGATCAATGCCTAGACCAATTTTAGATATGAGTGATAGATTACTTGCTGAAATTTTGCAATTAAGGTGCGTTAGGATATTCAACGGATTTAGTGGATCTAATGAGTAGGATGGTTGAAGTAGACGTTTTGTTGGTTGGAAAATTGCCGTCCAAGGTTTAGAGCAAAATAGGGAAGCAAGATAAGACGTTAGAACGCTTTCTGTTCCCTCACTTGGGCTGATAATCAAATCGGCATCTTCTTTTTTGGCAATTCTAGAAATCAACAAGGCATTATTGATTATTCGTTTGATCATGTGTAGTTGTTTGAAACCAAGAATTGAATGGTAGTCTTTCTTGACATCCCTCTTTATAACTTTGTATTGATCAAGTATTTCCATAAAATCGGGAAAAATATTGACCGCATTTTCGCAACTCTTTGAATCAGTTATAATAATATAGTTGATTCCATAGGACTTTCCACGCTTAAGGATTTCATATAGCCTTTTGTAACCTCCAGAAAGGGATGAGCAAGTAAATGTTACAAGAATGATGGGTCTAATATTCATTTAACCATCATCTAACTACAGCTAACAGTGGCGGTAAATGCAGGAAAGTCGCTTATGCTATGATTTTCTCTGTTTTTTATTCTATTGCTTCCATTATTTTATATATATCAAGACTAGTTTTGATATTCTTACATTTTTGGAAAAAGATTAAATATCCTTTATTATTGATCCATTTCGGAGAATGCTTACTTGGTGAATTTTGTAATAGTTATCGATCCAAACGCTAAGCGACGGATGCGTTTCGTAAAAAAAATAAAGCCACACATACCACCTGTTGACGGTTTGTCCGTTTTTACATGTTCTAACGGAGATTTAAGTTCCGTTTGGGCTGCTGGTTCATGGACGCCTATCAGCCAGTTAAGTGACAGCGAAGGAGTTGCTATGATTTGGGGAGATGCTATCAATCAGCTAGGATTCGAAAGAATAAACGCTGGAGAATTGAGAAGGCTTTGGGACAACCTCTCTAATAGTTTGCCAAATCCATTCGATGGATTTCACGCTGCTTTTGTATACAGTCGCGAGAAAGGTATTGTTGTTGGGGCTGATTTGTTGGGTCTTTTTCCTTTATATTATTATACAACTGAGGATGTTTTGCTGGTTGGGTCAAGTCCTGAGCTTTTCAGGTATCATGAAAGTTTCAAGATGGAGTTTAATCCCAGAGGACTCGTGGGGATACTTCTTACAAACGGTTTATTCGATGGACAAACCTTGTTGAAGGGAGTTAAACGCTTAGATGCTGGACATCTCTTAACGTGGCGTTCTGGGGAAGAGCCTAAGGAGTTAGAGCAATATAGGATTCCGGTATCAACCAAATATTTTGATTTATCTTTTTCTGATCACTTGGATTTATTAGATCAAACACTTGAAAGAGCAGTTGCTCGCCATGCACCTCCCGGAACCAAGTATTGCCTCACTCTTTCTGGAGGACTTGATTCAAGAATGCTGGGAGGGTACCTTAAACGCAGAGACGCAGAGGTCGTTGCATTGACTGAGGGGGTGCCCACAGACATCGAAATGAAGTGTGCAGTCAAAGTGGCTTCAACACTGGGCTTTGAACATCATAGATGCGATATTGCCTTTGAGAAATACTTGTTCTGTGCTGAACTTAAGGTTAAGTGGGAACATCTAGCTAACGGTTTTAGTGGTGTGACAAGATGGGGTCTTTATCCATGTCTGCGAGAATTGGCTCCACGGGTTGTTGTAGGGTATCTCGGTGATATGGTATTAGGATCGCGTGTACACAACAATTCATTCAACACAGATTTTAAGACATTGAACGACTGGGGGTTCTCCGCGAATGCCTTGAGAAAGTTACTTAACCCTAAGATTTTCGATAATTCTATTTCTGATACACTTTCAAGCATCCGAAAGGCTTACCACAAATATTCCAAATTGGAATTCCAAAGGGCATATTGTTTTTTCCTTCATCACAGAGCCAGATTTCACGTAGGAAGCACAGCTTGGATGCTTTCTTTTGGAGCGTGGCCAGTTTTGCCTTTCGTTGATAGTCAAGTATTGCAGGTTGCTGCTGGACTGCCGCTTACCACTATATTTGCGAGACGAGCACAGAAAGAATTATTATGCAAGAAATTTCCGCAATTGGCAAGTCTCCCCCTTGACCATAACTCCTACGATACAACATCTCTTGAACCCACAAGTTTGCAACGCCTTAAGCAGCTTATCTATGGAGATTTGGGGATATGGAGTCTTGCTCAGGCGCGCAAAATGCGTCGCAAACTAATGAAACTGGGAGGAGAAAAACGTTATTACTATCGAATATATGATTTTAACAGTTTTGGTTGGAAAAAAATAAGGCGAAATGCAGAATCTGGTCGTAGATTAGTCTCATCTATGTTTGATAAAAACATTTTAAGAGAATTGCTCCCTTTTGCAAATATTACTGTTAAATTTGAAGATGAAATAAGAGATTCTGCATGTTTAAAGACTATGACCGGATTCCTACTTTGGTTAAAACACATCAGAATTGATTACTCTGACTAAAATGCAGTTATGGATTTAACGAGTATAGTTCCGTTTCAACATTCTGTTGTAGCCAACAGAGAATCTGACTATAATCTTTCTTATGCTTTCAGGTAATGTATTGAGAATAAAGAATAACCAATATCGTGGGTTTTTCATGTTTATCTTTTCTGAAAGATCGAAATCTCTAAACCATTCAAAAAATGCTTTAGAATTGTACATGTTAGAAAAAAGTTTTTTCGGGATGTGTCGCTGAATGTCATTCCACATTTCGAATTCATCTTTGAAATAGAGGTTAGATCTTCCTTTCAAAAGGTAATTCTTAAGTGAAATAAAAAAATCTTTGTTAATGTTAAAGCCGCATTTGTTTGGATCTATGTCTTCTAAGATTAAACCAGTTATTGTCCTTAGACACTTTTCACACTTTCCACAATTTAGTTCTCGAAACTGGGCAAAACAAACTCTTAATAGAGGATAACGTTTGCTGCTTTCTATATGGCCTTTTAGTAGATGTCTGATCTTTTCTTGTCGGCTCAGGTTAGCACCCTGATGAATTATCCTAGTATTTGCCCAAGATAGTTTATTATCTATAAGTGGATGTGAACCATAAGGTTTTCCAGTCTTCAACAAACTCGGAGGAAAGGAAGAAGCAATGAAAATGTCACCTACTCGTTCCTCTATAGCTATGGGAGCGCATAGACCTAATGATGCAAAACCATGTTGAACGCCGCCCCACCATGAATTTCCAGGACAAAACCTTCCAAATTCACGTGTAAGCTTTTTTTCATTTAAAAGTTGGCGAATATTGGACTTTATGACGTATAGTTTAGTATTTTCAGCTTCTGCAAACCTAGTGTAGTTCTGTTTTATCTTTTCCCAAAACTCTTTTTCAGTAAGAGGAATGTCGGCTCCCCAAATCATTATCAAAATCGGTTTTTTGTTTTCACATTCAATATAGGAACATGTGGAATCAAGTCCTCCACTGAATAGCATCGCGTTACGTTCATTAGAAGACTTGTTCGTAACACAGTTCTCTGTATGAATGTTTGTGGAAAAAGAAAACTGCGGGTACCATTTTTCCATTACCGCCCGTATGTTGTCCAGAGATCGCATAAACGTTTTGTCAAGCTCTTTGACAAAAATGTCAGCTCCAATTGCCCATGCAAGAGGTATTATTTCTGCGACAACGGGAATATTTAAGATGCTTGAGTTTATTTTTTGGATATTCACATCATATTTTGCAAAGAATAAGGAAGATTGAAGGTATTTTTTCACGTTATTGGAGAAAGATAGCTTAGAGACGACCGTTTGATTGTTCTTTACCCATGTTTCGTCAATTCTGATATATTTCGTAGACATTCCAATTCGCCTAAGCCTATTGATCGGTTTCATACATTTGTTTCAGTTCTTCAAGAGATGGAGGAAAAGGGACAAAATTGACGTTAGGGTAGTAGTTTGATAGGCTGTATTCATAAACGCCTATGTTTTTGTAATAAGAGTTAGAGTATAGAACTGTCTCTTTGCCAAGAATAGTGGCTAGGATCGCAACGTGAAGACGATCAGTATAAACCCTTTTTGACGCTTCGATTAGGCGCACAAAATCTCTGAAATTACCGTGTAATGACAAGTCTTTGACTATTTTTCTTTCTAGTTGTCCTAAACGATTTAACTCTTCCAAAAATTTTGCTATATCTTTCTCCTTCTGAAATAATGCTGATTCTTTGTCGGTTCTTAGGCAAATTAAATCGTAATTACCTTGACGGACGTGAAAGTCTTCTTTTGACAAATAAAAAGTTGTGTCATGGGACAGATGAACGTGAACGTTTTTTGGAAGTTTTAGCGAAGTCAACAGGTTATAACTAAATTTTTCTCTGCAAAAAAGGTAAATGTCTTGCTTTGCTTTTACGAAAAGCGCTGGAAAACGGGTTTCGTTAAACCCGTATGTTTGTGGTCCAACAATTATAACGTTATGATTATTATGCTGTAGCACATTTTTGAGAAGTCTTATGCCTTGCCACAAATCATTCATATTTCCGCCGCCATGGATTAGAATTACGTCACTCGGAGTGGCGGGGATTTTATATGGTTTCAAACTCTTTTCATATATCCACTTATCTAGTTTGTTAATTGCGAGGATCCAACTTTTACTTAATTTGTTTGCAGACCTAGCAACTCTTAAGATTCTATTCCATGGACCAAAATATAGCGTAGCCAAAAGAGAGGATTTAAAATCTTCTTTATACTGCAACACTATATGTTTTATCTCAAGTTGCTTGAGTTTCTTCATCATACCGTTATAGATCAAACGGTCGCCGTGGTTGCCGCCTGGTTCAACTACCACAAATCGGCTATTTCGATAACGAAAAATAGTTTCTTCGAGCTTATCCAAAAGAATTATCCTCTATAAGCGTGTTTTTATGAAATTTTGGCGATGAGAATTTGAATGACTATTTAAATAGGACATCTTGAGTTGGCACATATGATCCTCCAATTTCTCTGGAAATTAGCCATTTGAGCCCTATCAGGTTCCCAAATAAGATACCTCTCAGAATAGCCATCTCGCGTTTCCAGTTTTTCCTAATCTTTTTAATGTGCAACAAAGAATTAAACAACAAAGAGACAACATGGTGCATTTTAGAAAGTTTTTCTTCAATCGGAAGAAGATAATAAAACAACAATTCATTCTCCATTGTTGCTTGAAAAGTATTTTTTACATCAAGAAATCGACTTAGCGTTTGACCATGTCGAATATGATACACTTTTGCTCTTGAGTTAAACACCATAGTGCAACCGTTTTTCCACAAGTTCCATCCAATGACTTGTTCATTAGCAATTCCGCGTTTAAGAAATGATGTGGGTATTTGGAAATTCTTGAGAGCGGAAGTGAGAACCGATGTGTTTGCGCCCATACAGAGTAACGAGTTAGTTATCTCTTGGTGCATCAAATGAATGTTTTTTTTAGAATCGCCTGCTTTCGATATGTACGCCAGATAACCTTCTTGACCTTCCAGTGGACAATTCCAGAGTTTGTCACCAAACATTTGCAGCATTTTTGGTTCTTGATAAAAACGGACAACATCGGAAGAGTTTTTGATCGGTTTCAAAACTCCATCTATAAGATGTGTAGGTATTACATCTCCTGAAACACCTGAAACATTACTTCGTTCATAGGTTAAAAGATGCTCTTTAATGCAGTTCGGTTCGGGTACTGCATCATCATCTAGAAGCATTATTACATCGCCATTAGCCGCAGAGATTCCTTCATTGTAGGCGTCCATAAACCCTGAACTTTTCTGGAAAAGAATTTTTATGTCAAGATATTTACTGAAACACTCGACTACTTTTACGGTCTCAACATCACGAGGTCTCAAGACCAGTAAAACCTCAAAATCCGTGTAACTTTGAGCTATTAGTCCTTTGAACACATGCTTAATCAGATGAGGTCTTCCGCCACTAACGATTAAAACAGTGACTTGTTTCTTCATATTTCTTCACAACTCTTATGGATATTTCTTTTAGTAGGTGTGCACATTTGTATGTAAGTATACTACAGAAACTTTCGAAAGTCACTAATTCTAGTCTTTTTTAACATCAAAAAAATAAACGCGAAAAATCCAGTTCATTTAAGGCGTGTTTTTGTAGACCTTACTGCCGCCATTGTTATATATTAGGTTTAAATCATCAAAGACAGGGGAAAGGTCGGTAGTATTCCAGGAAAGGTCTCCATATGGGATTACTCCATGAATAACATTTAAAGTGCTCAGATAGACAACGCCGTTATCCGCCACTATCGTAACATTAGACAATGAATGCTTACCTCTCGAAATCAGAGCATGGATATTTAAAACATTAGTGGCTGTTCTCTCATCTGCGTATATCAAAGAATTTTTGACATCAACATTCTTTGATAACCACTGAGCACCATATACGCTGTAATCGTCTGTATATCCATAGTGAGCATACAATCTTGAGACATCCATCCTATAGCCGCTAAGAGGAATTGACCAACTATCAGTTCCAGTCACTTCATACACAAAGTTTGTTTGAAAAAGAAAATAGGGCACTAACACAAATAGCAACAGAGCGCAAACAGCAAACTCTTTTTGCCGCTTAGAAAACAACTTCACAATTAAGCTGGCACCGATAACACATAAGGGGGCTAAGAAAAACAGAAGTATATGATAAAACCTACTCATATTAAGCGTATTAGCTAGCCCCGGCACGAGTATAAGTATAGCTAAAAATGCCATGGCTATTATGGTAAAAATAGAGTGTTCTTTATCCATTTTTATGCTCTTAATTTTAGTAACTAAACCAACGAAACCAAGAGCAATAAAGGCTTGCACAAGATATGCAAACATTCTGCTGACAGTATTCCAAATAGACGGTGATTCAGTCATCCCCAAACCAGTCATTACAGTTTGTCCTCGTGAGGCAGGATTGAAAAAGTCTCCTAATTGGCTATTGACGTAGTTTGCCTTAGCCAAAATGTTGTTAAAACTGGCTGACCCCATAGTGTAGATATACCATGTGAACATTACTACAAAAAATAAAGCAACCATGGAGAGGGTTATTTTTTTGCTTGGACGCTTCAAGACGATAAATAAAATTGAAGCGAAAGAAATGAAGAACAGAAAAATCGTAGCAAGTGCATAATGTGATGTCACCAAAGCAAAACTGAACACCGTGAAGCATATTGTCTTGTTAATTGGCTTTAGTTTCTTACCAAGAATGACGAGAAGCAACAGAACGAAAAACAATTCGGCGATAAGCTGACGGTTTAATCCTAGCATTTCGGTGTAAAAGGTCATCTGTGCCATAAACAGAAAAGCCGCGATAAAAGCGTATTTTTTATCAATATATGTTTGCCAGAGTTGGTATAAGCCTAAAGGTACAAAAGAAAAGATCAGGGGATATAATACCTTGAACACTAATTGTGCGTTGATATTTAATATGTTTACGTAAACTGTGGGGAGAATGGTGACGCTTAACATGTCATTATAAGATCCAAGTCCTGTACTCATTGAGGGCAAAAGAGTGGAAATCCAATGCGCATTGTTTTGGGTAGTTCTAAAAAGAAAATATTCACCGGGCACATCCGAGCCAAAGGGAATAATATAGTTAGAAATCAGTGAAGAGTGGAAAAGAAGAGCAATAGCAATCATGAATAAAGCGAAAGGATAGAGCTTTGAAGGTAATACTTTCTTGGAAAGGAGGCTGGCAATAAACAGTATTGCGATGGAGATTATCAGAAAGAGAAGAAGTAAATTGTTTTGATAGACATTTACATACATTGCTCCGACAATACTTAGAATTGGGAGACCTAAAAAGAGCAAAACGAAAGGAGATTTCTTGATGGGTTCGATACTCCAGATTTCTACAACTCCACCTTTTAAATAGAGAAAAACTACACCCACCAAGATTACGCTATTCAAAACTATCATTAAAGGTACTAGCGAAAGCGGTTGCAAAAAGCCAATCATTAAAGAAAATTCGTTTATGAGAAGTCCAACAATCATCAGAAATGCAACACTAAACCCAACCGAAAAAAGGACTGTTTCTACTCCATCAAACTTGTCGAATTTTAGTAACTTCAGAAAAACGAACCCTGGAATAAATGTAAGATATAAGAAGCCGATGACTTGTCTCGCAATCGGTATGTCTAAGAAAACAACAAGACAAAACACAAACATCGATAAAAGAACAATTAATAACAAACTCTTTGGATTTTGAGTAGTTACGCTGTGAGAATCCATATATTCACCAAACCAACGATTGATAGACAGATCACTTAAAATGATTTTTTTTCTCTAGTATACATCCGAGACCGAAAAAATTCTATATATTACTCTATACTCGTCTTCCTAAGAATCTTTTAATCTTTAATCTAAACGTATATTGTTTTTGTATGCCTGACAGATTGCTTCTAAGTCTTTAATTCCGTTTTCTCCAGAAGGCAATGGCGATAAGTCTTTTATTAGGCAATTTGCAAAGTAGTTAAGCTCATCAAAGTGAGGTCGATGAAACTCTGACATTCCGGTTGTTAACATTTGAGTTGCGGCTACTAAACGGTTTCCTGGGCGGTAATGTGCAAATGCATGGTCTACAGTTCCAAAAAAATCGACTTTCAGTTGATAACCTTGGAGGAACCAGCCGGTGGTTATAACGGCTGTTGTTCCTGATTCAAATTTAGTGAAGCATATTGCGCTGTCCTCGAGGTCAAGGTTGAATCTGTAACCTAGATGGCTTTTTATGTGGGTGATTTCTCCGAAGTACCATCTAAGTAGGTTTATGATGTGGCTACCTAGGTCAATGAGGACGCCGCCGCCTGTTAGCTCTCTGTTAAACCACCACTTGGGGACAGGAATTGGGGTGTGGCTTTCTGTTCTGTGAAAGAATGGGCCGGAACTTATGAAAGTGGCATGCGCAATTTCAATGTCGCCTAGAGTTCCGCTTTCCATTTTTGTTTTTAGTTCACGAAAGCGTTTGTTAAATCTCAATGGATATCCTATCATCAGTTTTACGG
>Ga0315546_1000962_pt1 | contig 19212 bp, 13 predicted proteins | sample SalMarSW160170MG_FD_203833 | JGI IMG/M metagenome (GOLD analysis project Ga0315546, IMG submission 203833) | Salt marsh sediment microbial communities from the Plum Island Ecosystem LTER, Massachusetts, United States - Salt Marsh Sediment SW1601-170 ... | reverse complement strand
CTCGCCTTTGGTCCTGCACTGTTTGCCATCTCCATGTACTTATCAAATATCTCTTCATCGCTCTTTTTATTCAACGGAGTTGAATTCAGGATAACCCTGTTTTCGGCATTGATAACTTTTAGCCCCGCTGCGATAACAACCGGCTTCTGTGAATCAAGACACAAAGGCGTCGAACAGGTTTCCTGTATCGTCTCCACCAGCCATTGCATCGTACCTTCCTGGTCTGCCGCAGCAGTGCCAACATTCACATCGAGGTACGCAGCACCCGCATCGCTTTGCTTTTTAGCCAGTTCCTGAATAACCTTTTTATCTTTATCCGCGATAGCCTGCTTGACGTTTGTAAACATTCCGTTGATTCGCTCTGCAATCAATATCACGATATACCCCTTCCTTTCGTATCTCGTATCTCGTGAAGCGTATCTCGCTTCACGCTTCACTCTTCACGCTTCACGCTTCACTCTCCCACACCTGATCGATGAAGTTCTTTACTGTCGCTACCGCTTTTGGATGACGCATACGGATTATATCGACGCCTGCCTGCAGCAGGCATACAGCAGTAGCTGCCTCCCACATTGGCCCACGACCTTTCACATCTCCCCAGCCGGGCGCATCGGCAAGCTTCGCTTCTTTTGCCCGCCAGGATTCGTAACCCACATCACAAATCGCTGGCATCGCCATCATCTTGTCACCGCTAAGCGCTGCTAAACGTTGACGTTCCTGAATCGAATAGGCATACTCGATGCCGTAACCCAGCGCACCTGTTGATTGAAATGTCACTATTCTTTCCAAGGGAAATCCCATATCCGCAACCAGAATATTGACCTGCTTGGCAATATTGATATCAAGTGGTGCCTCAGTAATAAGAAAATGATCGTCGGCAATAGCAATCGCTGTCAATGATTTATAATTGTTTTCAGTGACACTACCTATCAGGCACTTCTCACCTTTCGCTGCCCCGCTTACTTTCGGCATAATTTCGTTGTCCTTCTCGTCGTTGCCGCATCCCCACAGCACTAATGGTACATTCACAGCCTTAAGCACCTGCTCTGTTACCTTGACGGCATGTTCAGCATCCTTGTCAGCCTTATCCGGGTGAATGCCTTCGAACTTAACGCAAATCAGCTCAGCTCCGAACTCTTCCACACACTTTTTGGCCCAGTCCGCTGGGCTGTCGAGCACATCTTTATAAGGCTCGATAAGCACTTCAGGCCAGTCATCCGGCTTTGTATCAAGAACGTCCATAGCAATAACTGGTTTCTCCCCAGTCTGCTCTGGCGAGCCACCGTAGACAACATTGCAAGCCCCGCCCACCGTCACAATTGAGCTTCGCGTGCCGCCCTGCTCTTTTGTAGCGCCCAGCGTTACACGATTCACCGAGCCGGTATAGCTTTCTGCTATTTCAGGAACTGGCATTTGCGATCCTCCAAACATCTATTTCCATAACTCTTTCCGTTCTCACTTTTCAATCTGAAGCTTGCCAAGTTTTTGTTCAAGCATTTTCTGTACAGCTAAAAAGGCCGGACTATTTGCATCAACTTCAAAAACACTTACTCCCTGCATCGAAGTATACAACACAGCCGGGTCATCAGGCACACATCCAATAACTTCTATTTGCTCCAAGCCAGGTCCGCAATGCCCAATATCCTCAGTTCTATTCCAAATCACCCCTATCTCTCTTACTGATATTGGCAACTCCTTAGCAAGCTCAAAAATTCTCCTTGTCGTAACAGCACCCAGAACAGTCGGCTCTGCAACGATACAGAGCAAATCAACATTATTCGTTGTCCTGCGGGACAAATGCTCCATCCCAGCCTCATTATCTATTACCACAAACTGATACTGCGAGCTAAGTCTGTCAAGGAACTGTCGTAGCATATTGTTTACCGCACAATAACAATCCGGCCCTTCAGGCCGACCCATAACAAGCAAATCAAATCCTTCGGCCTCCGTAATCGCCTGCTGAATCCCGTACTCAAACGTCCTCAGCCGATCCATACCGGAGGTACTCGGTGACTTACTCCGCGCCTGCTCACGAATCTCAGCAATCGTGCCACTTGGTTCAACGCCCAAAGCAAGACCCAGACATGAATTAGGATCAGCATCAACTGCAAGCACACTAATCTTGCCCGTTTGCTCTATAAGTGCCCGGATAATCATCGATGCCACCGTCGTTTTGCCCGAGCCACCTTTACCGCTTACTGCAATCGTTGTTGCCGTCATCTTATCTACTCTCTCACTAAAAGCATAAGTCTTCACATCCCTCACACACCGCCCACAACGCTTTTGGCAACCGATGGGAAAAGCGATAGATCCGTATGTGGCAGGAAATTCGCCCTGATAAATTCATCCATGTAACCTGTATGGCTCATCAAGTCAAAATACGTCATACTCTCGGCAATTTGCTCGGCTGTTTTTAAGGCCTTTCGACTTAGAAGAACTGTCTTCGCTCCTGCAATCGATGTGTTTCCTACAAATCGCATCTTGTCCAACGCCACGTCAGGGAGCATTCCGATAGTAACAGCCTGATGTACATCCAGGAAGTTGCCAAAACCGCCGGCCAGGTAAACCGCCTCCAGGTCTTCCACTTTCGTTTGCGTAGACTCCATGAGCACCCTAATCGCCGCAAAAACTCCCGCCTTTGAACGAACCAGGTTGTCGATATCCGCTTGAGTAATCACTATCTCCTGGTGAGTATCATCAGGCGCAGCTATTTGAAACTGCAAGCCCTCTTCACCTTCTGTAAGTCGCTCCTGGCTGTCAACATTGAACCGACCGGTCCGATCAATAATACCATGCGTGAAAAGCTCGGCAAGCGTATCTAACAAACCCGACCCACAAATGCCGACCGGATGTTTATTGCCAATCGTTCTGAATTGCACAGAGTTATCCTCAAGAATAGCGAATTTCTCGATGGCACCAGCTCCCGCCCTCATGCCATGCTTGACTCCGCTGCCTTCAAAAGCCGGCCCTGCCGAGCTTGATGCACAAACCAGCCAGTCTTTGTTACCAAGGACTACCTCACCATTCGTACCAATATCCACGAAAAGTGAAATACCTTTCTTAGTATGAAGGCGTGTAGTTAATACACCTGCTACAATGTCACTACCGATGTAGGCAGCAACACTGGGCAGACAATACAACAAACCGCGCTTGTTAATCTGAACGCCAGTTTCAGCCGCACGTATCGGTGGCACAAAACCTGCCGATGCTATATACGGTTCCCTTCTAATTCTTGTCGGGTCAAGATTCAGAAGAAAATGCGCCATCGCCGTATTGCCGGAACAAACTACGGCGTTTATGTCTTGCAAATCAATCTTCCGTCTTTCTGCAAGTGTCACAATGAGATTATTTACATCATGCACGATACGACTTTGCATCTCGTCAAACGCGTCGTTCTCCTCAGCGTAAATAATTCGTCGAATGTAATCCTCCCCAAAATTGATCTGGCTGTTGTATGTAGCTTCAGCATCCACAGTTGAGGCATTTGTAAGGTCAACAAGATGCGCAACCACCGTCGTAGTACCTAAATCAACAGCGACCGCAAAATTCCTGGAGCGTTTATCTCCTGACTCAACCTCGATGACCTCTGTAGTCTCGCCCCTGCGACCCACAGTAGCTGTGACCTTGTAGCTGGAACTCTGCAACACTTTCGGTAGTTTCTGCAGAATGCGATAGCCCGTTTGCATGATAGGAGCATCAATTTGCTCACGTATAGCTAAGTAAATGCGCTCGTGATCCGCCGTATGGTCGCTCACTGTTGGCAGTGACATCTCGACGAAAATCTTTTGAACTAAAGGATCGAATTTGAATATGCCCGCTCCAACCTCGGCTGCAAGCCCCTTAGGGGCAAGCTCGCTGAACCTGTGAGCATCGGTGTCCATAAGTATCTGACTCGTCTCAAGGCTGTGAAACTTAGGCACCGTGACGGTCATATCCGATAGGACTTTAGTCTGACAGGCCAAGACAATATTCTCACGTATTTCGTTGGGTGTGAGTAAAGTAGTCGGCCGACCTTCAGATTGTCCCTCGTCGATGACCACTTTGCATTTGCCGCAATATCCGTCTCCTCCACAAATGCTGCTCAGATATATACCGGCTTTATGGGCAGCCTCAAGAAGAACAGTTCCTTGTGGAACTTCAGTCCTAAGCCCGCTCGGCTCAAACCGGATTATACATTTTTTCTTCTTGCTCTCTGGCATTTCATGTATTGCGTATATTGTACTGCTTATTGCTTATGACGTATCGCATCAGTCCTTCACGCACAACGCAATACGCATAACGCACGATGAATCAGTTCCAGACCTCGCGAAGGTACTTAGGCAGCATCGAACACTCTCTCGGTCCGACCATTACATCCCAGTTCGTCGCCTCTTCGAGCTTGCCACTCATAACCGCCACATAGCCCGGAATTATTATCTTACGATGCTTAACCAGCTTCTCCACACCATGCTTGGTCATGGCATCGGCTACGGTTTTTTCATTGAGCTTGTCCCCCGAGTAAGCCGTGAGCACACTGGTGCCTTCCGTATCAACAACGAGGATATAACTCGGTACTCTGCTTGCTTCAACATCCGACTCAACGGTGTAGTACGTCAGCGAAAAATTCGTTGTAAACATTACCGGCGCATCCTCACCAGGTTCACCGATAGCATACACCTTTGGCTCAACCTGCACAGGTTTCTGCGGATCGCTGAATATGTTCATTACACTGGTCAACACAGGCAGCAGCGCATAAGGCTCAACAGTATCCACAACCACAATGCTCGAATATTTACAGATGAGACTTACGCTCATAGCTGCCTGCTGTTCTGCTTCGTCTCCGCTTACGAACGATATGGTCGGATAACCTAAAGGCCTGAAAACCTTCTTTAGTGCCAGAGCACGCATCTTCGACAGGCCATACAGTCGCTCCTGTAAGCCGGCAGCATCAAATGCCAACACGATGTCCTCAACTCCCTCAGACGTTACTTTCTCAGTCAACTCCGCAAGCTCTTCAATTGATCCGGCTTTTACCACAAGTGGACAGCCGTTCTCCTTGGCAATCTTGGCCATCGCCTGGGCAGTTTCTGCCGTCGCGTAGCCAAGTAACGGCACAGATTCCTTCGTCTTGGCCGCAGCCGCAGACAATGCCTCTGCCGATTCTGTCAACAAGATCAAAGCGAGCTCACTGCTGTCCTTAACCGTTGCGCAAACCTGCTCAAACTTTTCAGATGAGCCGCTGTCATTGACTACTACAATAGCCTTGACCCCGATCTTGGTCCCGACTCTTTCAAATTGTAGCCCGTTTATCGACTCGATGCGCTTTTTGAGCTCCTCGCCGGACAGCTTGTCCGAAATAGTCACAGCCATCACTGTAGGATTATGAAATTTCTCATCATGTCTAAACAGCACTGTCTCCATCCCAATTTGCACTTGATTGTCACCGCTTCCAAATACAACCTTTCTCATCGGCGGCGCTGCTGCCGCTGCAAGTTTTTCCTTCGCCTCCTCTGAAACATCCGGGCAGTCTTCGAGCTTTGCACGCTTTTGAGCCAGCGCCATTGCGAACGCCAGACACGTAGGCATACCACACTTCTTGCAGTTAGTCTTCGGTAACAGCTTAAATATCTCCAATCCTGTTAGTGCCATGGTTTTTCCTCTACCGCCCAAACCCATCAAATCAAAAGCTATACCGTTAGAACATCGGCTCCATACTCAGCACAGGATGTTCAGTTTTAGTGATAAATTCAAGAACTTCTTCCTCAGTTGTTGCGCTCGTCTCGTCGGCAATCTTGTCAAGAAAATCTTCTCCGCCAAGACCAAACTCATCCGCCCTCTTAATGAAAGTTTCTTTAATTTCTTCCTTAAGCATCTTCGGCATCCACACAATGCGCTTTATTCCACCCTCCGCACCTATGAACTTCTTCGAGTTGATATAGTGCTTTGAATGGCCGATGAAGCCCGGCGTTTGCTGTCCACCACCAACTGTCCCTGCCAACGTTGAGAACTTCATGCCACACGGCGTCATCTCGATAAACTCACGATTGACAATCATTATTCCTCCCGTCGACGGCAGTACCGCAGCAATACACTCAAAACACCCACAACTTGTCATCGGGTCGATTATCATACTGTACTGGCTCATCCGCTCGATGTTACCCCTGCTTTCCTTCAGAACAAACGCATTGACCCTGTCCCATTGACCGACCGTCGGCTCAATGCAGTTGCCCTTTGAAATCGGTTGATTAGGTCCCGTTGGAGTTATTTCATACGCAGCCCTGCAGTCAAGCCAACTATAAGCTCCGCACAAACCAGGCCTTTCCGGTGAGACAACACATACATGGTTCGGCGCAAAGCTCTGACACAAAGTGCAGGAATAGAACGTCTCCACATCTTCGTCCACCATACCTGCTATCCGCACATCACGCTCGGCGTAAACAGTTCGAGCCTGCTTGCGCAGCGCCAGAACCTTTTTTTCGTCTGTGTATATCTTCACTTGCACTTTATCTAAGATATTGGAATACTCATCGTGATATTTTGCATGTAGAAGCTTGCCGATATGCTCTAACTTGAACCCTGCCTTCGCAGCCTCTTTGCTTATTCGCACCCAACTGATGTCTCGCTGGCCCATATGCCAGATGCCCTGCGCCTCGTTTATGAAGGTATGTATAAGCCGTTCGAGCACAGGCTCGAAATCAACCTGCATTTTCCTACCCGCGACTTCGATTATAACACCGAGCGGCAGTTTCCCTCCGGTCTCTACTGAATCCACATCCTGTCCTTCAATCTCTACCTTGCCGTCTTCCACTTCATCTAACTCGCGCATACGCAGCCATTCAAACGCAGGCGTCCTCTGGCCGCCGAACTCACATTGCATTTCCTCTTTGCGGATGCGTTCGCCCTCAAACGCTGGGCTAACCGATACCGGAATTGGTATTTCCGTGATCTTGATCTTGAGCCCACGAACCTCAATAGCCTTTTCTACAATCTGATCGTGTGGGATATTAGACACCACGTGTTCGTAAGTGCACACACCGGTAGGCAAAATTTCCGGAATATCCGAATCCGCAATCGTGGGAAAGCCGTAGTTTATCGCACCAGCAGCGTTGGCATACCACTCATCGGTTACAGTTCCCAACGGCATAACAAAGGCAAAAATTCTATTCTTGTTGTAAAGCAGGTTACGCCGGAAATCACCAGGTTGTACACCCCCGAAACTAAGTGCTGCTCGGCTGGCAAATCCAAGCGAATATATCGTCGCCGTAATATCTCTGCCAAAAGGCACCAGCCGCGTCTCCCATCCCAACTGCACCCCACCTTCCACAAGCTGCTCAGCAAAGGTCGTACCGTTATTGTGCGCGGACATGAATACGTAAAGACACCGCTCTTGCAGCCTACGCGCTATATCCACCGCCGTTTCTACATTTGGCGCAGCGCCGACCACCGCCGCAAATCCTGGCGCTGTTCCATCCACAAACTGGATACCACGCTCCCGGAGAATCATATCATCCGCTGCACCCAGCCAAATGTCGTTCACCGGATTCGGCCCAATCAGATACTTGCACGCCTCGATGATCTCCTCGGCAAAAAGTGTCGCCATGCCGGCATCCAGAGCCTGCCCCAGGTATGGCAGCCAGACATCGTCGTCAACCAACGGAGGCAACAGATTCTTAGCCTCTTTTATGACCTCTTCAAAATCACCCAACTTCTCGACCGACCGTCCCGTCATTGAATAAATAATAGGTATATAATAACCAGTATTTGGAAATCCTACCGCACAATCTTTGCCTTTCTCTTTAACAGCTCTTGCCAGGAAATCTTCCGCCTGTTTGATTATCTTGTGTGCACCACGTATCGCCGCTGATGCAATGATTTTAGACATAGATAAACCTCTAATTCAAACTCACGATTTTTCCAGCCCACCAACCTTATTCTATAGACAATGCCCGACGATCAGCCATATCGTAAAGCTTGCGCTCCTTAGCCTTGTTGATTCCCAGTGCATCACGCTTGCTCTCGATATGCGCGATTATCAGCTCAGCCGCCTTGACCGGGTCCGACTCCACCGCCCATCGACCACCAAGGTCCTTTTCAATCCCACCGAATAGATAGTCACTAACATTCTTGCTGCCGGAAACCGGCAAAAACTCCTCACCGAAGACCACCAACACCCCGCTTGCTACAAAATAGTGTCCGATGGAAATTGCCTTTTCTGTGATAGACTCAAGACAAGCACCAGCCGCCGGCACCTCAGAAATATCCTCACCCAAACCACCCTCTCGAACTATCTCCGTACACGCCACCAGCAACCTGCTGTTATCCACGCAACTACCACATGTCAGCACCGGCGGTATACCAACCGCCTCACATACCTCTCTAAGGCCGGGGCCAGCCAGCTCCCACGCCTCTTTCGGATTGGTCAGACCTTGCTTGCTGCATGCAATTGTTGCACAGCCAGTAGTCAGCACTAAAACGTCCCTTTTGATTAGTTCCTTTGCCAAAGTAACATGAGTATAGTCATGTGGTACCTTTGGATTCGTACAACCAACTATGCCACAAACGCCACGAATTCGGCCATTTATAATATTGTCATTCAATGGCCGATAGCTGGCACGATATCGCCCGCCCAATATGTAGTTAATAGACTCATGGCTAAAGCCAACCACCGCTTTCTTCTTTTCATCCGGAATGGTAACAGCACCTCGATTCTTGTAGTTATCGATGGCCATCTTGACTATCTCTTTGGCCGTGTCCAGTGCCGTACCTTCTTCCATTGAAACATGCTCAACACCCCGAATTTTTGCCTTGTCAGACGTGGTGATTAGTTTTGTATGGAAACACTTAGTGATTTCAGCAAGCCCCTGCATCACGCACTGCAAATCGACAGCCATAAGCTCGACCGCCCCCGTAGCGATTGCAAGTTCCTGGCTAAGGAAGTTGCCTGCGATTGGCACCCCATGTCGCATAAGTAGCTCATTGGCGGTGCAGCAGATCCCCGCCACGTTGATGCCTTTCGCTCCAACTTTTTCTGCCTCAGCCAGCATATCTTCGCCCTGTGAAGCAGCAACTACCATCTCAGACAGAATAGGCTCATGTCCATGCACTATTAAGTTGACCTCATCTTCTTTCAAAACTCCCAGATTCACTTCGCCCCGACCTGGATAGGGTGTGCCGAAAAGTATATCCTGCAGCTCCGTTGCCAGCATGGAGCCACCCCATCCGTCTGCAAGTGCTGTCCGGCTGGCATGCATGAGGATGTTCTCGTAGTCTTGGTCCACCCCCATATGCGTTCTATGTAAAGCTTCCACAATCTCGCGATCAACAGCCCGCGGAGTGATACCGAGCTTTTGCCAGATTTCCTGTCGCGGCTTCGGTGCACGCTTTGCCATTGATTGTGTACCTTCTGACTTGCCGAACTCACCGAGCGCAACTTGCCCTACATCCTTGGCAATATCATTCACTGACCTATTGTTTGTCTTCACACCCAAATCCTCAGCCACCTTGTATAGTTTGAGGATATCTTTGATCCGGTAACCTTGCGCCTCACCCTTTGCCGTTGCGACAAATACTTCTGCCACACCACGGCCGTGGTCGCTGTGGGCGCTGGCACCGCCCGCAACAGCCCTGAGGAAATTCCGTGCAACGATAGTATCCGCATCAGCACCACAAACACCCACTGGCGCTTTTTTCGAAATCCGGCATGGCCCCATTGTACAAATACGACAGCACAATCCCTGTTTGCCGAAGCCACACTGCGGCGACTGGGCCTCCAGCCGATCCCAGGCATTCTGCTGGCCGGCTTCAGCCATATGTGCAATCATCTTCTGTGCCGCTTTATCAATACTGCGTTCTTTGGGCTCCATAACTGCTCCTAACCCAATAAATAGTTTGGCACCTACTTAAGTGATACTACCGAAGTTGTCAATCACCTTTCTGCCCAACTACCTAAGAAATGTGGCTTACCAACCGTTCCTTCGCAAGCCTCAACTGCTCAATAAGCCCTCCACCCACACCGATTACTGGCGCACGTTTAAGGTCCGCTTCTTGCACGGACCTGCTATACTGAACCGTGCTTAATAACATAATATTCTCTAACTGATTCTCTATAACGCTCACTTGCACCGCTTCTGTAACCTTGTTTGCAATCGCACCGACGGTTCGTATTCCCAACTCCCGAGCCATTCTACTCAGATTATTGACCGTGTCTATACTCCTGCCACCAGGTTCTACAACCAGTACAAGAGCATCTATACCTTGAACGCTTGCTCTGCCCATAAACTCAACGCCCGCTGCCATGTCAACCAGAACAACTTCACGCCTCTGCAATATCGTATGCGCCAGTAATGCCTTCAAGAATGCCCCCTCAGGACAAGCACAACCAGAACCAGCCTGCGTTATCGCCCCCAAAACCAACAGTCGCAGCTTACCTCCTCTGTTACTACCTGCAGAATTCTTGTGACCGCTCAGCCCAATTTCGACCCAGTATTTCTCTGGCAAATCACTAACTCTGGGGTTCAAACGAAAATATGATCCTACAGCATCTTTGTCCGTCCCAGTGCGCTCGGCGATTAATTCCTTCATGCTGATAAGCGGCACCGGGTTCTTCTCTGATGGTATACCGAAAGCCAGAGCAAGGTTGACATTCGAATCGGCATCAATTGCTAAAACGTCGAATCCTTCCTCAGCAAATAGCTGTGCCCAAACAGCACAGACTGTAGTCTTGCCGACACCCCCTTTACCGCCAATTGCTATTTTCACGATCAAAATCCGTTTAACGAAATTCTTTAACGCCAACTGCCTCTATGGAATATGGCCAAATATTACGGATTGACACCCAACCGTAAAAAACAAATGTTATATCAATTGTAATTAACTCAGACTGACCTAATTTTAATTGAAAACCAACGTAAATACCTATTTGACAACAACATATCGCACTTTGTCATTCCCGTGAAAACGGGAATCCAACTTGCTGAAAACTTTAATGGATTCCCGCCTGCGCGGGAATGACACAAAGAATCGGTCAGTTTGAGTAATTAAAATTTGCGCTTATGTCATTTCGACCGATTCATCCTTCGCAGTCCCTAAGGGGCGGAGAATGGAAGCCTCTAAGGGGCGAAGTGGAGAAATCTATTTATGGCTTAGCCATTAAAAAGCAGATTTCTCGACTCCGCTTCCCCTTCGACTTCGCCCAGGGCTAAAGGCTAAATCGCTCGAAATGACAAGAATAAGCACATTTATTATTCACAATCAGTATAAAAGGATTAGGAACCAGGAGCCACAACATTAGGCTCCGCAAACGGTTCGGTTGATTCAATATCGTCATTTTGCCGCTGTTCCGGTGCTTTTTCGGCTTCTTTTGGTTTGTCTTCGAGCAAATCGGCCAGTTCCTTGGTAAGATATTTTGCCTTCCAATCTGCGATTTGATATATCCATCTTTGGTGTCTTGCGGTGAATTCTTTGGCCTTGTCACGGGCAAAAAGCTTGGCCTCCTTTTCCTTTAGCTGCTGCTCCGTCTCAACTTTCTTCTCCTTGACAATGGGCGTTTGATCCATGAACTCAGAGTTACAAGCTATGTAGTACGTTTTATCATCTGATTTTTCGATCTTTAGTGTGTATACCGTTGAGTCTTTCAGCTCACAGATATACTGTCTATCGAAGGTCAACTGCTCGTCCTGGGCAGGGGACATCTTAACGTCAGTAAACCTAAGACTCGTCAGTGCACTAAAAACACTTTTCGCGTCACTTTCCTTTAGCTTCTTATCTTGGGGCATACCTTCAAGGACGACTCCCTCACCTTCGGCCTCTGCATTTAACTTGTATCGGCCGGTCGGAGAAGTGACCGTCACCGATTCAATGTCTTCTTTCTTTATAGAAATAAGCTGCTGCTCGATATAATCGATCGGCCGATTCCTGATCCAGGGAACATTCTCGGTGACGTAAACGTTATCGCTTGACAACAATCGCACATAAGTGCCCTGTCCTGCCTCCCTGTTATTTCCTATAACATAACCCACAAGCAAAGAGGAATCGGCCTTTAGGAACTTAACGACGCTGCGAGCATCCTGTTCTGTGACGCCGAGGGTCGTATGGTTTTCAGGGTTATCTGTATATACCCGGCCTATACGAATTTCCAGAGACTTTGTGAGCAAATCGTTTATCTGCTTTGCATTGGCAGAATAGCCGTCCTTATTGACCACAACAAAGTTATTCGCCTGTTTTTTGAGTGTCACTGCATCGTCACCAACGCCAATAACTATGCTGCCGATATCGGCCGGGTCGAGACCCTGGATAAGATACGTAGGTGCGCCCGGCTCAGTCTTGGGTTTGTGAGAGACACGTGACTGAACTACGGCCCAGATGACCATAAAAACCGCTACAATAGCTAATATTGAAAGCTTTCTTTCGCTCATTACAAGACTCCTGTGCGAACCACAACTTTCAAGGTGGACCTCGAATCAAGGAATAAAGAAAAGAAATTAAGCATCGCTCGCATGACTGATGTAATGTCGCTTTCGAATGCTGCGCCGCAGGCCCAATACAACGGCAATGACTAATATTACGATTGGGGCTGCAAGCATATTAATCTGACGCAGCATGTTACCTAAATGCTCGATCCGCTCGCGCCTAGTTGCCTTAACATCCCTTAGCTGTCGCTGAGCCTGGTGAATCTTTAGTTCAAGCTCGCGTTTTTTCTGGACAATGGAGCTACCGACAACCTCTTCCTGACCCTGCTGAGCTGAAGATACAATAGACTGTAACTCCTTGTTGAAGCCCCCGATCTGTACATTGATCTTGGCAACTTCCGCAGCGGTTTCAGCTTCAGCCTGCCTTTCAATCTCATCAACAACGGTAAAGGGTCTTTTGAAATTGCCTCGTGATCTGATCGATATTAAATCACTTGAACCGGTCAGATCATCAATAGCGTTCAACAACAAAGAACTATTGTCACCAACAATCAGCTTGCCGAAGAATGAGTCACGATACGCAATGTTGTCGGTAATAAAATCAACATCAGAAAAGACAACAACAGCACAGTCCTGGGTGGCTTGTTTTAGCCCCGTGATGTGTTTCGTAACCTTTTCAGGTTCCTTTTCAGATTCCTCTTTGTCCTCAGACTCACCCTCCTTGGCCTCGACTTCTATCTCGATTCCGTCGGGAAAAGCACTTTTAAATCTGCCTGTGACGAGATAACCCATGTTCACAGGCTGTGTTCCGTCAATAAACCTATCCAAGAGCTTTGAGGGTGGCATCATCGTGACCTCGTATGGACTGCTGACCTTGAAGCTATTGCCCCTATCGCTCGTAGATAACAGAGGTGTTCGATCTATCTGAACTGTGCTTTTGTCCTCTTTCTGCTCTTTGTCGTCATCTTCCTGTTGAGTGTCCGCTGAGATATCAACAGTTTTTAACACACCAGGAAACAATAGCCTGACTTGATTTAGGTTAGCGGTCATAACGGTGTCCGGATTGAAACACTTGTTTGCCGCATTAAGTTCGAGAAAGCCGATGATGTTTTCCAGCCGCCTGTCAGCACCAACCGGCGCTGCCAACATCAAGGTTCTGTCTCCTGCGAACGTATTCTGTGGCATTTCAAGGCCCCAGTTACGCAAAAGAATATCCGGATTAGAACTTTGTGATTGCGAGTACATCTGCCCTTGGCTGGGTTTGTCTTGTATACAATGGGCGTCGACACATACAACTGTCCTGCCACCTTTTAGCACGAACTGGTCAATCGCAAAGAGTGTCTTTTCAGGCAGGTCCTTGGGATAAATTACTAAGAGAATGTCGATGTCGTTGACGTCATTTACGTCGTTGACGTCGGTTGAAATCTGCTGGACTTCATATTTCTTACGTAACTGCTGAACAATAGTCCAGGGCGGGGTGGGCTCTTGACCTTGCATACGCATCATTTGGGCCATATAGCTGCTGACGTCTTCGCCCATAACGGGCAGTGAGCTCATGACGCCGACTTTCTTCTTTTGTCGAGTAATTACGGTATCTATTAAATAACTTATATCATATTCGACGAAATTCTGGCGGTCAGGCGAAAAGAAAGGTACTGCTTTTTCAACACCGAATTGGGTCTGGACAACCAGACCAAAGAAGAAAGCCTCCTCTTGAGTGATGGGAAAACGCTTCAAGCCGTATCGCAGAGCTTCTTCCTCCTCGCTGGAGAATGGCCTGGGGTCGATTACCTCCAAACGGACCATGCCATCGGCTGCTGCGACGTACTGCTCAAGCAGGGTTTTGACAAACTCGTAGTAATTATTGAAATAGCGAATCTGATCAGGGGCCTTGAGAGCGGCGGTCTTGGCGTAGTAAAGCTTGGCTGTGATCGGCTGATGGAGCTTTGCCAAAATGGCTTTGGTGCCGTCAGAGAGTGTGTAAAGTTCTTGATCTGTAACATCGAGCTTTAGGCCCTTTCCAAGATTCTGGCAAATACTAATCGCGCTGAATGTGATGACCAAAATAAGGGCCGCACCTATAACTGCTCGTATCGTTCGGTTCACCCCGTTAGAAATTTGCCTTTTTTGTGCCATGTCTAAATTTCCTAAAATACCCTCTTATAACATCTGAAACAGGGTCTATCAGGCAGCCTTTCTTTCATCCAAAACGATAGTGCATGCAGCAATCCAACCCATGATCAACAAAATAAAGTAAGAAACATCTCTGAAATCCAAAACACCCTTTTGTATCGATTCGAAGTGACTCTGTAAACTCATGCCCTCTACTGCTGAGACCAAGCCGGCGGGTAAGAAAGTGGAAAGATAGCTCAGCGTTGTTGGCATACCTGCAAATACCAGGATAGCACAGGCCACAACAGAAAGGACAAAACTTATGACCTGATTCTTGCTAAGGGCAGAAAAGAAACAGCCAATCGCAAGAAAGCCTCCTGCCATTAAGAAACTACCTAAGTAGCCAGTGATTATCAACCCGTCGTCCGGCTCACCAAGATAAGAGACAGTAATGACCATTGGGAACGTCAATGCTAATGCTATCGCAAGAAAGAACCATGCAGCAATGAACTTTCCTAAGACAGCTTGAGTGATTGTGACAGGTAGAGTGAACAATAGCTCTATTGAGCCAACCTTGCGCTCTTCAGCCCAAAGACGCATGGCAGTGGACGGCACCATAAAGACGAACAAAAGCGGCAGGTTCATAAAAAACGCCCGCAGATCTGCCTGACGCACCTCATAGAAGCCTTGTTTGAACGTTAAATAAGCTGTAAAAAACAAAAAGATTACAAGAAATACATACGCAAGTGGAGTTGTAAAGTAGCTTTTCAGCTCCCTTTTGAATACCGCCCAAAAGCTATTCATTTTTCACTCCTACCTTTAACCAATTACGTGCTTACTGTCTTGGTAATCTTGCGAAAGACTTCATCCAAACTGCAGTTGTACTTTTCTTTGAGTTGTCTGGGTGTGGAATCGACAAGTATTCGGCCTGCAGCAATGATGATTGTTCTGGAACAAACAGCTTCAACCTCTTCAAGAATATGCGTGGAAACAACGATGCACTTTTCTTTAGCCATATTGCTTATGAGCTTTCTGACCTCGTATTTTTGATTGGGATCAAGGCCGTCTGTAGGTTCGTCAAGGATAAGGACATCAGGATCATGAATCAGTGCTTGAGCCAAGCCGACGCGTCGCTTGTAACCTTTGGATAGTGTTTCAATTGTCTGATGGTAGACAGAGTCGATTGAACACATGGGCACAATTCGATCGAGGGCTTGCTTACGCTTTTTGCCATTGATCTGTCTGACATCGCAAACAAAGTTCAGCAGACCTCCTACCGTCATTTCATTGTATGCCGGTGAATTCTCTGCTAAGTATCCGAGACAGCGTCTTACCTGGATAGAATTCAGCAGAATATCATATCCACATACTGAAGCGGTGCCGCTATCAGGCCTAATAAAGCAAGCCAGCATTCTCATCGCGGTGGTTTTACCGGCTCCATTCGGGCCAAGCAGCCCCAGGACTTGTCCCTTTTTGACCTCGAAGGATATACCGTCAACGGCGATTACTGGGCCGAAACTGCAGCGAAGCTCTTTTACCTCTATCATACTCATCCCCACAATCAATACATCCGCGCTGCCGTAAGTTTAACATTTCACCTTCTGTAAGGAGTTAATAGTGTACTGAAATTCTCTTGGCAGTCAACCCCTGTTAGAGGATTTGGTGCGATTCATCGCACCCTACCTTGATACGGAATCAAAATGTTTAGCCCCGCCATATTATGGCGGGGTTTTATTCCGCCCGCCAATTTCCTCGGCGAGTTTCACTTAGCCCCCAGGCCTGTCCTGGGGGGTTTTCTCTGCGATGGTATATGCAATAGCATGTAGGGTGCGAAACCTCGCACAATTTTAATTACTTGTCCGCCATAGGTGGAAAATTGTGTCTAGTTCAATGAATACTTACATTTTTTGATCCGTTGCTCATAAAAAAACGACTGCACCCCGGTTCTTAATTAAAACGTACCGGACACTTTTAATTAACCTTAATACACAAGATAGTTAGGTATTGTGCCGGAACCAATCCGTCAAAAAATCAGCACGTTTAATATCCCGCCGCAATTCTACAGGTTTCAACCCGTAGATGAAGTTATCCGCCAAAGGCGGACAGGCAAAGCCCGTTGCGGCAAATGCCACGGGTTTGAACCCGTGGAAATTTACTTTCTATGTTCTATATAATACCTAAGATACTTAGGTATTCTTTGAAAATAAATCAGAAAAGTACCAGAAAGACGAATCTGGCAGAGGGATTGGTGCGATTCATCGCACCCTACCTAACTTGCCTTCATTGCGAGCGCTTCATCCTTCGCAGCAGCGCTGCTGCGGAGAACGGAAGCGTGGCAATCTCAAATGTTTAGCCCTGCGATCCTTCGACTTTGCTCAGGACAGGTTTATTGCGGGATTCTTGTTGTTATTTATTACCGAGTCATTCCGTATTTGCCTGTCCTCGAACGTCGTAATCGGGGGATACGGAATCAAAATGTTTAGCCCCGCCATTCCTGTCCTGAGCAATGTCGAAGGATATGGCGGGGTTTTATTCCGCCCGCCGATTTACTCGGCGGGTTTAGCTTAGCCCCCAGGCCTGCCTGGGGGGTTTTCTCTGCGATGGTATATGCAATAGCATGTAGGGTGCGAAAACTCGCACCATTTTCATTACTTAGCCCCCAGGCCTATCCTGGGGGTCTTTCTTAAGATAGTTAGGTATTGTGCCGGAACCAATCCGTCAAAAAATCAGCACGTTTAATTTCTATGTTCTATATAATACCTAAGATACTTAGGTATTCTTTGAAAATAAATCAGAAAAGTACCAGAAAGACGAATCTGGTAGCTGATTATCAAGAAAATCTGCACAGTATGCCTTGAGACAGCGGCAGCATGTAGTGAGCGAAACCTCGCACCATTTTAATTACTTGTACGCCATAGGTGGACTTATCCGCCTCAGGAGGATTTATGTTGCCATTAAGAAGTATAATGACAAGTTGCAATATGCCACAAACCTTCTTATTAGCTTAATAGATCTAATATTTTTTTACTTTTAAAAAGTCATACTCATTAACATACGAACCCTTTCCTTTTCACTTTCTGTCATTTCACGAAGTACTTTTTGAGATAGTGCCCATATCATGTTCTTTTCTTTCTCAAATGCTGAATCTGTATATTTATAATTACCATCCCTCAAGCGATTTATTGTTGCAATCACATACCTAAGAAATTCTAGAGGAATAGCAAGGTCTGTAATATCTTTCCATCCAGTTGATTTTTTATAACGTTCCCAAATTGATTTTCTTAATTGCTCATCACAAGCACCCTTGCAAGCATAATACATTTCTTCTACGTGCTCTATCCCATTTTCATCACGGTGAGTTGCCTGTGCTATAATGCATCTATAATTTTCGAGGTAAAGAGATTCTAATAAATCCTTTCCGCAAACATCACATTTAAGGGGAATATATTCATCAAGGATTTTGTGAAGTGGTTTGACTAACTTGTATGATTCAGGAAAGTAACGCATTAAAATTTTAGAAAATCCTAAGCGTATTAGATAGTTTTCTATTAATTTGTAATCAAAAATTCTGAAATCTTTTATTTTCCCTTCTTTTTTAAGGTTATTAAGACGAGTATTTAATCCCGAAGAAGGAAGTGTGGAATAAATACCTATAAAGCCGTTAGCATTAAAACTGCTTAATCTATCAAGAATATTAGGCTCATCAGATTCTTTAACCGAATCCCCGCTTGTTGCGAAATGTTTGCAACTTACCAACCATAGAAACCGATATTTATTTAAATTACCTTTCAATTGTTCTGAGACCAGTAAATCCTTACCCATGTCTGGGCCTCTATCGGGTGTGGATTCAATGAAAAAGCCGATTTCGATCAGGAAGTCTCTTGCAAATAGCTCCCATGTATCATCTTTATGTGAAATTTCTTTGAAATCTATCATGTTGGTTATTTGGCTTATTTTTTATGCTAAATAATTTACGAAACACTTCTGGTTACCGTCATTCGCCTTCGGTTGAAAATCCGCTGGTTTGGTGCTCGTGATTATATCGACCTGGCGCTATGAATGCAAATTAAATAAATAGAATCGCTTATATTCCGGCGTGTATATATGCACTCATAATCCGGCCTTCGCAGCCGCTCCGGTTGCCCTGCAATGACAACGAACATCGAGTATTCAGCCCGCCACAAGCGGCCTTCCGCTTCGCTCCAATATCGAGCATCTATCCACCATTCACTAATCACCATTAACTAGTCACCACTCACCATTCATGCTTCACGAGATACAAAAAAAACCGCAATTCTCTCCAATTCATTTTACACGTAAATTCTATGTTACCCAAAACGCTGTACGCTATACGCTATACGCTAGTATCGAGATACGCTTCACAGTTTACTCCTTCAACTATGTTCACCTGTGGCGGAGCCAGGGCAGGCTCTGAGCGAAGCCGAATGGGCTCATAATGGCGCCTGGGAAATCCGGGGACACCATAACGGGGAAATAGAGGGTCGGACCTTAAAATATAAAATAAGAAATCTTTTATTATGGCCTTGCCATCTTAACGATTGTAATTCGAGGAAGAGTTGATATTATTATGGAATTGAAAGGCTTGGTAAAGGAATTAAATAAACATCGGGAGTCCGGTGTAATCTATTTTTCTTGAAAGGAGATTGGAATGAACATTTATGTAGGCAATTTGTCCCCTGACGTTACCGGCGAC
>Ga0315546_1000961_pt1 | contig 19219 bp, 17 predicted proteins | sample SalMarSW160170MG_FD_203833 | JGI IMG/M metagenome (GOLD analysis project Ga0315546, IMG submission 203833) | Salt marsh sediment microbial communities from the Plum Island Ecosystem LTER, Massachusetts, United States - Salt Marsh Sediment SW1601-170 ... | reverse complement strand
TAACCCCGGCGAAGGCGGTGGCTGCGATCCCGACGACGATTGCGGCACGGCCGACGTAGATCCCGAGCAGGACCATCGCCATCGGCAGGCCGCCGAGGAAAAGAAGCATGAACCCGACGCCGTGCCACATGGCGCGAACCATCCCGGCTTCGTTGGCCGGCGTATCCTTGAAGCCCCTGAGAGCGGGCACCGTTGACGCGAAGTGGATAGTCCCCAGAAGAATGGCGGCCCCCGAGCCAACCAAGACGAGAACGTCGTTCATCCCTCTCACCCCCACGCCAGCGTAGGTCTCACCGGGAGCGACGTCAAATCGGAGGGAGGTGTACGGGAAGTCACAACGGACGATACGACTCGCCTCACGCGACCCGCCGGCCTCCAATTCTCGCTCCGTGCGAGGCTCTGCTTGTGAAGGCCTTTACACGTAGGCTACTGATACCCGATCCAGCTCGCGAAGCTGTTCACGCTGAGGGTGAACCGGAGCAAGAATCGCGTGATGGCCTCGTCCGTCACGCCGCCGCCCACGTCCAGGTCCGCTTCGACGATCGGGTCCCCGTCCTCGTCCAAGAACGCCCGGCTGAAGCGCTTTTCCTGGTTGTATCCGTTGACGGTCCAGATCGTGGGTGGACTGGACATGCCGAATCCCGACCGGGCCAGCAGGCTCTCGTAGTTGTCGGGATCGTCCTCATCGTCGTCGTAGACGTAGAGACTGAAGTTCAATCCCGACTCGGTGATGGATATGCGCCACATCGGGTCGCCTGTGCCGTCCGTGTCGCGTTCATAGGTCATCACGTCTCCCAGCGTGTCCAGGATGTCCTCGATCTGCTGGGCCGCGAGGTCGTCGAACGTCCATCGCTGGCCGTCTGCGAGCGCCGAGCCGGATCCGGCGACGAGAAACACGAGCGCCAGAACCAGCGCGACGAGGTCGCGCTTGTGAATGAACATGGATGTGCCTCCTTCGACGGGAACACTGTACGAGCGCCGCGGCTTTGCGTCAAACCAAAGTCATATGGGGACTCACGACTTCGCGTTCTCACGGACGTCTTGGGAGGCGTGCAGACGACGAGGGGCGGAGGTGCCTTCGCGCCCTCACCGGAGACACGGCACCCTCTCGGCCGGGCTTTCGCGAACTCGTCGATCGTGCTATCCTCCGACCCGGAATGAGCCTCATCCTGGCGGTACGGGACGATCGGGACGTCGTCATGGCGAGCGACGGTCGCGTGCTCGGCGAGGACCTCGGCGTGATGTCGAACGATTCGCTGAAGACCCTGGCGCTCAACGCGACGGTGTGCCTCGGCCTGGCCGGCCCCACGGACGTGATGCGTCAGGTGCTTGGCTCGCTCGGGATCAAGTGCCGTGGCAGCCATCCGATCGACCTTCTCGGCGTGTGCCAAGAGGTGACCTGTCCGGTGGACGTCGACTACCGCGACGCGCGCGACGAACTGACGAGCGTGATCCTCGCGGGACGATCGAACGACCGCCCCGCCCTCTGCGAGTGGCGGGATCGGGCCCGCGCGATGGAGACGACGGGAACGGCGGGTTACTCCGATGCGATCGCGGGCAGCCTGCCGGAGGAACGGACCCCCGAACGGGCGGAGTTCCTTCGGATGGTGCGTGGGGGGCGGTCGACCGACCGCGCCGAGGAGCGGCTGACGCGGGCGGTCCGGTACTGCGCGGGGTACTTCGGCGTGAAAGGCCCGGTGAGCCGGACCGTGTTCGTCCGGCGTCTGACCCGTGGCTTCCGGCTGGTCCGTGTCGAGTAGCCTCTCGTGGTCGTCCCTTGAACCGGGAGGGATCCGCTACTACCCTTCCTGGCGATCGAAGGCGTAGAACGCGGCCGGCGGGTCCGGCCGTCGCGGGGAAAAAGGAGATCGTCCATGCCGATCCATCGGCACGAATGCGAGTCCTGCGGGAACCGGTACCGCGTCCTCGTGCTGCCGGGCGTCGACTCCGAGACCCCCACCTGTCCGGTCTGCGGCAGCACCGCCTCGCACCGACTGATGCCGCTCGTCGCCGTTCAGTTCAAGGGGAGCGGCTTCTACAAAACCGACCATGGAAGCAAGGGGCGCGCCCGCTCGGGCGGCGGAGAGACCGACACGGAAAGCGCCGAGACGCCCGGAAACTCCAAGGCTCCCCCCTCATCGCCCAAGACCTCTTCCGAAGTGTAGCGTGCACGGGTCACCGGGAGCCCTCGGGAGTCAGCGGCTGACTTCGCATCGGTCTGGCGCAGGGCGAAGCTCGACTCGGGCGCCGCGGAGCTCCTTTGCGGCGACGACGCGCCCTTCCGCCTGATCGCCTACGGCTTCAGTGCTCTCCCGTCTGCATGAGGTACCACGCGTAGCCTGTCGGGACGACGATCAGGATGTTGACGATGCCCAGCGCGATGTTCGCCCCTCCGAGGAAGAGGCTGATGAAGCCGAGGACGACCCCGGCGACGGTCACGACGAGGCAGGTGAGCTTGGCCGTCTCGAGGTCGTTCGCGCGGAATCGGAGGATCCCTCCGAAGACGAGGCCGAGCCCGATGGCGATGCCGATCACGAATCCCCACACGTTCTGCATCGAGATGGCGACGATCGACACGATCGCGATCCCCGCGAGCGTGACCACCATCAGCGACAGCGGATCGAACAGGCGTTTCATGAATCCTCCTTTGCACGGTGCGCGTCCGAGGGCGCCGACACAGTGTACCGTCCCCGGCGCGCGGGAGGAAGACGGGGCGCGGCCGCTAGGCCAAGCTGCGGATTCGAACCTCGATCTCCGGACGGTCCTTCAGCAGCTCGACGAGCCGCCCCGTGTCCGTGCTTCCGAAGTGATACGGGTAGAGGATCCGCGGCTTCATCGCGATCGCGACGTCGGCGACCATCTCCGGCGACATCGTGTACGGGAGGTTCATCGGCAGGAAGGCGACGTCGATGTCGGATTGCGCCTTCAGCTCCGGCGTGTTCTCCGTGTCCCCGGCGACGAGGACGCGCAGATCGTCGAATGTGACGACGTAGCCGTTACCGTTCCCCAACGGGTGGAACGGATCGCCGCTCTCGCGTTTGTGAACGAGGTTGTAGGCGGGGATCGCCTCGACGTGCAGGCCTTGGACCTCGGCGACGTCGCCGTTTCGCATGACCGTTCCGCCTTCGATCCGTCCCTCGCACAGCTCGGTGCAGACGACGTCGGTGGCGTCGGTTCGGATCTGCGCCAACGCCTCCGGATCGAGGTGATCGTGATGCTCGTGGGTGATCAGGACGACGTCCGCCTTCGGCAGCGTCGAGTAGTCGGCGACCCGGCCGAACGGATCGACGTAGATCCACTTCCCGCCGTAGGCGAACAGGAGCGATCCGTGGCCGAGGAACGTGATCTCCAGATCGCCGTTCGATGTCTCCAGACTGTCGGTCTCGTACTCACGCAGTGGCATGGGCTCGCCTCCCTCGTTCTGTCCGCACCGGTCATCCGGGTGCCGACCGCCGACTCACTCTATCAAGCTCCTTCGCGCGCCGCAACGGGTTGGTCGGTCTCCAGGCGCTCGATAGAATGGCCGACTGAGGTGATCGTGTGACTTCAAAGAGCGAATTCGGCGTCACGGCGAGCGCCACCGTCACGATCGTGGTGGACAACCTTGCAGGCATGCTCGCGCGATCGACCGAGGGCGTGAAGCGGTACGCGGGCGGAACGCTGATCGCGGAGCACGGATTCTCGGCGCTGATCGAGCTTCCTTCCGAGGAGCGGCGGATCCTCTGGGACGCGGGCGCGACCTCCTCGGCGGTGCTCGAGAACTTGGGCAGGATGGAGATCGATCCAGGGTCGATCGGCGTCATCGCGCTGAGCCACGGGCACTGGGATCACGTGGCCGGGCTGTCGGAGATCCTCCGGGTTGTCTGCCGCCCGACGGAGCCGAAGACGTTCCCGTCGAAGACGCCCGACGAGACGTTGATCGAGTACGCGAAGCCGGAAACGGTTCCGCTGGTCGTCCACCCGGCGGCGTTCCGCGAGCGATGGGCGTTCTACAAGGACGGCCGGCGCTACGGTCCGGTGAAGTCGACGAAGCGGGCGGAATGGACAGCGCTCGGCGCGTCGATCGTCGAGTCGGAGGGACCGCATCGGATCGTGGACGGATGTTGGACGACCGGCTACGTTCCGCGGGAGAGCTTCGAGACCGCCGGGCGATCCGAACTCCTCCGCTACCGCGAGGGGGACCGCTTCCTTCCGGACGACCTCGAGGAGGACCAGTCGATCGTCCTTCACGTCGAGGGGAAGGGGCTCGTCGTCATCGCCGGATGCGCGCATTCCGGGATCGTCAACACCGTGCGGCACGCGCAGGCGATCTCGGGCGTCGAAACGGTGTACGCGGTCCTCGGCGGCTTCCACCTCGGGCGCGCGGACGAGGCGGACATCGAACGGACCGTCGACGCGATCGCGGAGATGGAACCAGCGATGATCGTCCCGTCGCACTGCACCGGCTTCGACGCTATGCGGCGGTTCGCCGAGCGGCTGCCCGACGCGTTCGTCCTCGGGACGGTCGGAACGACGTACACGTTCTAGTCCGGGCCGGCGGTCCGTTCTTCGAGAAGAAAGACGGAAGCGATGGGGGTTTGGCGCGGCGGGATCGCTCGGCCCGGCGAAGATCCGAGCGAGACGCTCGAGCGGGCGGATAAGTTTCTCTACCGCAGCTAAGGAGGCGGGGCGAGACCGCGTTGTGGCTAGCCGTCCTCCGGCGTGCCCGGCGCCCACGCCGCGGGGAGCGCCTCGGTCGGATTCCGGCTACGAGTTGCGCAGGAACTCGGTCGGCGTGAGGATCGGAACCCCGACGTTCGAGCGGCCGTCGAGGAGGTCGTCGTCCTGGGTGATCAGCGTCGCCCCGGCGGCGTAGGCGAGCGCGCCGAACACCCGATCGGCCGGATCGTCGACCTGTCCGAACCAGTCCGGATTGACCCGGCCGCGGTGGCGGTTCTCCTCGCGGAAGAGGTCGGCGAACGGCTCCCACGAGATCGGCGGGATCCGATCGAGGATTCTCCGTGTCTCGCGTCGCGTCGCCTCGTTCCAGATCAGCAGCAGCCGCCCCTCGCGCACGGCCTTGGTGATCCGTGCGGCGTGGCTCCGCGGACGGAACGCCGCGGCGACGAAGACGTTCGTGTCGAGGACGACGCGGGGGACGTCCTCCCGCCCACCGGTTCCGACCGCGGTCATGAGCGGAGCGTAGGGCGCATCGCGAAGCCGGGCAAGGTCGACAGCCGTTCGCTTCGTGTCGGCTCGTTCAAGCCGAGGCGCGGCCTACTTGAGGTTGGCGATGAAGTCGTCGATCGGGACGGCGGAGAGGGTCTGGATCTTCACGCTTCCGCGCGAGCTGAGTTCGACCGAGACGCGGGCGATCGCCGCGAGGTCGGGCGCCTCGACGACGGAGACGAAGTCGTAGGCCCCGAGGGTCGCGTACTGGTGGACGACGTGCGCCCCGAACGCCTCGATCTCCTGGTTGACCTCCTTGATCCGCTCCGGATGCTCCTTGATCGTCCCGGCGCCGGTGTCGGTCAGTCGACTGAGGAGGATGTAGGTCGGCATGCGAGCCACCTCCTTCGCTTGAGGGGTCCTCCACCATAGCGAGCCGCTCGGCGGGCGACAACTGCGGTTCGGGTGCATGCCGGCGACTACGAAGGACGCGGACCGAACAGGACGGTCCCGAGCCGGACCAGCGTCGCGCCCTCTTCGATCGCGATCCCGAAGGAATCGCTCATCCCCATCGAGAGGACCCGCATCCCGGCGTCCGGGATCCGGAGGCCGGCGATCTCGTCGAACAGGCGTTTCGTCTCCGCGAAGAACGGGCGGATCTCCTCCGGGTCGTCGACGAGGGGGCCCATCGTCATCAGCCCCTCGATCCGGATCGAGGGAAGCCCGGCGATCGTGCGGACCAGGTCGGCGGCCTCTTCCGGGAGGACCCCGGACTTCTGCGGCTCGCGGGCGGAGTTGACCTCGATCAGGATCGGCAGGACGCGACCGACCTTCGCCGCCTCCCGGTCGATCGCCTCGGCGAGGCGGACCGAGTCGACGGTCTCGATCGTATCGAACAGCCGAACGGCGGCCTTCGCCTTGTTCCGCTGAAGATGGCCGATCATATGCCACTCGGCCGCGTCGCGACCGAGCGCCTCGATCGCGCGCTGCGCCTCCTGGACGTAGTTCTGTCCGACGAGACGGATCCCGCCTTCGATCGCGGCGCGGATCTCGTCGACGGATCGCGTCTTGGCGGCGGCGAGAACGGAGACGTGCGAAGGAATTCCCGCGAGAACCTTCCCCACTCGATCGGCGATCATCCGGCGCCCTCCTTCCGGGCCGAGTCCTCCACGGCGGCGTGCCACGCATCGTACATCTTCGCCAGGGCGCGCTGAAGGTCCCGATGCTCGCCGCCGAGCGCGGCGATCCGGCGCCCGTCCCCCGCGGTGCTCGCCTCGACGAGTTCGCTCTCGACCCGTTCGAAGCGCTCCTCGATCTCCTCGATCTCCGACTCCAGCGCTCGGAGGGCCTCTTGGTCGATGCGCGCGCGGCCGGCCTCCGTCGTGCCCCGCTTTCGGCGGCTCGACGTCGCGGTCCGCCCCCGCGGCCGCGCGGCGTCCGCCCCGCCGTTCGTCGCCTCGAGCCTTCGGCGGCGGTGCTCGGCGTACCCGTAGGTGTGGGCGTTCATCCGGCCTTCGTCGATCAGCCAGACCTGCGTCGTGACCGCTTCGAGGAGGGCGCGATCGTGGGAGACGAGAAGGACGGTCCCCTCGTAGTCGAGGAGGGCCCGCTCGAGGATCTCCTGGCTGGCCAGGTCGAGGTGGTTCGTCGGCTCGTCGAGCAGCAGCAGGTTCCCCTCGATCAGCGCGAGGAGCGCGAGCGCGACCCGGCTTCGCTCCCCGCCGGAGAGGGCCTGGGTCTTCTTCATCACGTCGTCGCCGGAGAACAGGAACCGTCCGAGCAGCCCGCGCGCCTCGCTGATCGTCAGCGAGGCCCGGGAGAGGATCGCTTCGAGGACGGTGTCCGTCCCGTGAAGGCCTTCCTGGGACTGGCTGTAGGCGGCGGGGCGCACGTTGTGCCCGAGCTCGATCGCGCCGGCGACCGGCGCGAGCTCCCGCGCGATCGTCCGCAGGAGCGTCGTCTTGCCGCAGCCGTTCGGCCCGATGATCGCGACCTTCTCCCCCCGCTGAAGGTCGAGATCGGGGCAGGCGAAGAGCGGTCGGTCGAAGCCGATCACCAGGTCCCGGAGCGAGAGGACCCGCTTCCCGCTCGGCCGGCCGACGGGGATGCGCAAGGAGATCCGCTTCGCCTCTCTCGGCTGCTCGATCCGCTCCCTCTCGATCCGCTCGAGCTTCCGCTCGCGGTCCCTGGCCTGGCGGTGCTTCTGCCCCGCCTTGTGGCGGCGGACGAAGTCCCTGTACCGATCGATCGTCTCTTCCTGCTTCTCGAACAGGTCGAGCTGTCTTTGCCGCTCCGCGTCGCGGAGCGGCCGCGAGGCCCCGTAGCCGACGCGGTACGTCGCGACCCGACCGAACGCGATCTCCCAGGTTCGGTTCGAGACCCGATCGAGAAGGTGGCGGTCGTGCGAGACGAGGATGAGGGCGCCGGAGAACCGGAGGAGCCGCTCCTCGAGCCAGTCGAGGGCGGCGAAATCGAGGTGGTTCGTCGGCTCGTCGAGAAGGAGAACGTCCGGCTCTTCGAGCAGGGTGCGCGCGAGGGCGGCGCGCGCCGCCTCGCCGCCCGAGAGGAGGCCGACCGGCTTGTCGTGCTCGGCCTCGCCGAATCCGACGCCGGCGAGCGCGGTGCGGACCTTCGCCTCGATCTCGTACCCGCCCCCGTCGGCGAACCGATGGAGGAGCTCGTCGTAGCGGTGGAGCGTCTCGTCGTCGGCTCCGTCCGCGATCGACGCTTCGAGCCGCCTGAGCTCCCGCTCGACGGCGCGGTCCTCGGCGAACGCCCGCTCGACCGCGTCCCGGACCGAGCCGTTTCCTTCCAGTCGCGCCGTCTGAGGCAGGTGGCCGATCCGGACCTCCCCAACGGATCGAACCCCGCCCTCGGTTGGCTCTTCGGCGCCGGCGATCATCCGGAGGAGGGTCGACTTCCCGACGCCGTTGTCGCCGATCAAGGCGATCCGGTCTCCGCGGGAGATCTGGGCGGAGAACGGGTCGAACAGGGCGTCCGCCCCGAAGGCCTTGCTCAGTCGATCGATCTGCAACAGCGACATGGGATCGATGGTACGGAAAGCGTCTCGTGCGCGAAAGACCCGGCTTCCCTCCGTTCGGCCGGTGTGCTAGCATGCGTCCGGTGAACCCGATGCACGAGGCGATGCTGTACGACAGGCTGACCGGCGGTCGCGTCCGGTGCCGCGTCTGCGCGCACCGCTGCGTCATCGAGCCGGGCGCGCGGGGCGTCTGCGCGGTGCGGGAGAACGTCGACGGGACGCTCGTGAGCCTCGTCTACGGTCGGCTGGTCGCCCGCGACGTCGACCCGATCGAGAAGAAGCCGCTGTACCACTTCTATCCGGGGACGCGGGCCTACTCGATCGCCTCGGTCGGCTGCAACTTCACCTGCCTACACTGCCAGAACCACTACATCTCGCAGTACCCCCGCGAGCACGACGGGCGGATCATCGGCGATCGGGTCCCGGCGGAGGAGGTCGTCTCCGACGCGGTCGCGAACGGCTGCCGCTCGATCGCCTATACGTACACCGAGCCGACGGTGGCGGTCGAGTACGTCCTCGACGTGATGCGCCTCGCCAAGGACGAAGGGTTGGCCAACGTCTGGGTGTCGAACGGCTACTTCACCGAGGAGACGCTCGCGGCGATCGCCCTGTACCTCGATGCGATCAACGTCGATCTGAAGGGGATCTCCGACCGCGTCCACCGCGAGCTCGTCGGCGGAAACGTCCGCCCGGTCCTCGACACGATCGAGCGGCTGACCGAGGCCGGCGTCTGGGTTGAGGTGACGACGCTCGTCATCCCGGGGATCAACGACGCCGACGACGAGCTCCGCGGGACGGCCGAGGCGATCGTCGGGATCTCGCCCCGGATCCCGTGGCACGTCAGCCGGTTCTTCCCCGCGTACCGGCTGGCCGACCGCCCGCCGACGCCGGTCGAGACGGTCGAACGGGCCGCCCGCCTCGGTCGTGAGGCCGGGCTTCGTTACGTCTATGTCGGGAACGTCCCCGGCGAGGGCGAGGAGACCCGATGCGCCGAGTGCAACGAGCGCCTCATCCTTCGGAGCGGCTACCGGATTCGGGAGAATCGGACGGTCGACGGAGCTTGCCCGGCCTGCGGCGCGGCGGTCGACGGGGTCTGGTTCTCCTCCGAGTGACGGCGGAGTCGCGGATCCCGTCGCGCCACGGCCTGTCACGTCACATCTTGCGTGCGACGTTCTCGCGCCGCAAACCCCGTACTGTGGGCCGCCGCTCCCAACGAACCCCATGAACCCTACGAACCTAGGTTTCCACTTCTCAACCGCGAACTGCGCACCGCGAACCCCGAACTATCTTCTCACGTGGACGCGCCGCGCCCCGTCCTCGAGCATCTCGATCCTCACGTGCACGTCGCTTCGCTCGACGAGCCCGTCGATCCGATCCGGCCACTCGACCACGGCGACGCCGCGCTCCGGCGGCAGGTACGCGTCGAGGCCGACCTCGGCGAACTCGGCGAGCGAGGAGATCCGGTACGCGTCGATGTGGTGAAGCGTCAGCCGGCCTTCGTACGTCCGGGCGAGGAGGTAGCTCGGCGACACGACCACCTCGGTGATCAGGAGGCCCTTGGCGATCCCTTTGGTCAGCGTCGTCTTCCCCGAGCCGAGCGGGCCGACGAGGGAGACGAGAGAGCCGTCCGTGAGGTCCTCCGCGATCCCGATTCCGATCTCCTCCATCTCGGCCGGATCGCGGGCGATGATCGTCTTGTCCATCTACGTGCGGAGGCGAACGTCGAGCGCGCCGAGGCGGGACTCGATCCGCGCGACGATCCCGTCGACCTCCGGATCGGTCAGCGTCCGGTCCGCGGCGCGGAAGGCGAGCTCGTAGGTGAGGCCCTTCCGCCCTTCACCGACCTGTTCGCCCTCGTAGAGGTCGTAGAGCAGCGCCGTCTCGACCTCCGGCTCCGCCAGGATCGCCTCGCGGACCTCCGCCTCCGCCAGCCCGGACGGCGCCGAGACGGAGAGGTCCCGCTTCGACGCCGGGAATGGAGGCGGCTCGAAGTAGGCGATCGGATCTTCGGCGTGGACCATCAGCTCGGCCGCGTCGAGCTCGAAGACGAGGACCGTCGTCGGGACGGCGAACCGCTCGCTCAGGGATGGGGACAGCTCGCCGAGGAGGCCGATCGGTCGTCCTTCGCGGACGAACCGCGCGGCGCGCCCGGGGTGGAGGTACGGAGGAAGGTCCTCCGCGCGGACCTCGACGCCGCCGAGGCGGAGCCGCTTGAACAGGTCGTTCAGGATCCCCCGAGCGATCGGGAGGGAGACGCGCTCCTTGCCGCGGAGGGGGACCCCGGTCCGTCCGAACAGGGCGCCGCCGAGCGACTCCCGCTCGCCCCCGGACGCGGAGAAGACCTTGCCGACCTCGTAGACCATCCCTCCTTCGACGCCGCGGCTCAGGTTCGTCTCCACGATCGAGAGGACGCCCGGAATGAGGCTCGATCGGAGCCTCGACTGCGCGACGGTCATCGGGTTCGCGAGTCGGACGAGGTCGTCGTCCGGGATTCCGAGCGGCTCGCGCCAGGCCCGCTTGTCGAAGCCGTCGCCGACGACCTCGATCATCCCGAGACCGGTCAGGATCTCGCGGATTCGGTCCTTCGCCCGCTCGGTGGCGTCCTTCCGCCCGACCAGGAGGACCGGCGTCGGCCCGATGGCCTCGAGCCGATCGTAGCCGTAGATCCGCCCGACGTCCTCGATCAGATCGACCTCTCGCTCGAGATCGGGACGGAAGAAGGGGACCGTCGCGGCGATCGCCGAGCCGTTCTCCTCGGCGCCGATCTGGAGCCGGCGGAGGACGTCGAGGCACGTCGCCCGATCGAGGTCGAGGCCGAGGAGGAGCGAGGCGCGTTCGGGGCGTAGACGGACCGTCCGCGTCTCGCTCGGCGCCGGATAAGCGTCGGAGAGGCCCCGATGGACCGAGCAGCCGGTGAGCTTCTGGATCATGTGCGCGGCGCGCTCGGCGGCGAGGGCCACGCTCTCCGGATCGATCCTCCGCTCGAACCGCTGCGACGCCTCGCTCCGCAGCCCGACGGCGCGGGACGACTTGCGGATCGTGTAGCCGGTGAACGACGCGATCTCGAGGAGGAGTCGGGTCGTCTCGGAGCGGATCTCGCTCCGCTCCCCGCCTATCACCCCGGCGATCGCCAGGCCGCCCCGCCGGTCCGCGATCATCAGGACGTCCTCGGTCAGCCGCCGATCGACGCCGTCGAGCGTCCGGAAGGTCTCGCCCGGTTCGGCGCGGCGGATGACGATCGGCTCTTCGATGAGATCGGCGTCGAACGGGTGGAGCGGATGTCCGAGCTCGAGCATGACGTAGTTCGTCGCGTCGACGACGTTCGAAAGCGGCCGCATCCCGGCCTTGATCAGGCGATGCTGCATTCGAAGCGGCGCCGGGGCGATCGCGATCCCGTCCATCAACCGGACGGCGTACCGCGGCGTGTCGGACGGGTCCTCGATCTCGATCCGGATCCGATCGGCAGCAGGGGGGAGCGTCTCCTCGACGTCGGTTTCCAGCCCGGCGAGCGGGCGGTCGAGCGAGGCCGCGACCTCGCGCGCGACCCCGTAGACGCTGGCGCAGTCCGGGCGGTTCGACGGGACCTTGATGTCGAAGATCGTGTCGTCGTACTCGAGGACGGTCGTCAGGTCGGCTCCGACCTCGAGGTCGAGCCCCGGCTCGAAGTTCCAGATGCCGTCCGAGCGCTCCTCCAGCCGCAGCTCTTCCTTCGAGCAGATCATCCCGTTGGAGGTCGCGCCGCGGATCTTCCGCCGTTCGATCTTCAGGCCGGTCGGAAGCTCGCCGTCGGGGAGGACGACCGGGACGAGCGCGCCGTCGGCGACGTTCGCGGCGCCGCAGACGATCTCGACCGTCTCCGAGCCGACGTCGACCGCGCAGAGCGTCAGGTGATCCGACCTGGGAAGCGGCTCGCTCGAAACGACGCGCCCGACGACCGCGTTGCGGAGCGAACCGGTCTTCTCGATCCCTTCGACCTCGATCCCGGCGAGGGTCAGACGCTCGGCGAGCCGCGCGATTGCCTCCTCCGAGACGTCGAGATCGACGTAGTCTGCGAGCCACCGACACGGGACCTTCATGGGCCTTCCTCCGGCTACAGGGAAACCCGGGCGTAGAGGACGGGCGCGCCCGCGCCCATCACCGGCGTCGCCACCCCCACCTGCACCTGCAGCGACAGCAGTCCGCCCAGGGTCGAGAGATCGACGATCTGCTCGATCCCCGCCTCCATGTAGGGCGACGTTGTACCGAATTCGTCTAGGCTTGTCCAACCGATCCCTCCGGCGAGGAAGAGGCGGGACCGGGTCGCATCGACCATCGCCAGGTTGAACAGGTTGTACGGCGTCTCCGCGACGACCGGGATCTCCAAACCGAGCCTCCCGACGAGCTCGTGGGCCGTCGGCGGTGGAGAGAACGCGTGGAGCCCGGTCAGCCGGAAGCGGAACGGCGTCGGCGGATCGGCGAAGCCGAGACCGAACCGGGCGCTGCCCTGGAGGTACGCGCCGGGGAAGACGCGCAGCTCGTCGCTCGCGCTCACGGACAGACGGCCGGAGCCGTCCGCGGCGACGTCGATCGACAGCGCGTGGGTCCGCGACGAGGCGAACGAAGGATGATCGACGACGTCGAGCCCGAAGGCGACGAACGGCGTCTCCCCCGCGTACAGCCGCTCGACGCCGACGGTCCACGAGACGTCCGGCTCCCAGAACGTCGCCGGCGACCCGGTCTCCGGCTGGGCGTAGTCGATGGTCGTGAACGCGATCCCCCCGACGAATCGGTCTCCACCGGCGGACGTGCGCGCGGAGAGCCGGTGGTTCCGCCCGAGCTTGATCTGCGCCGAAGCGGACCCCTGCGCGACGGAGACGCGGAACCGGTCCAGGTACGAGAAGGTCAGGCCGCCGGTCTCGGTGTCGGCGGTCAGGACGTAGGCGTCGAGCGGATACGCCGCCTCGTTCGCTCCGCCGACGACCTTCACCGGGGCGTTGTTGTTCAACCGGTCGAGATCGGGGAGTCGGTGGTCGGGGTCGATCGTCACCCGGGCGACCCACGACGGGGTCCGGAAGACCAGCTCGCCGGTCTCCGACTCCCCGGACCACTCCTGACGGAGGGTCGCGCCGGACCGGAGCGTCGCCTCGACCTCGACCGGCTGCGGGGTCCCCCCGGAGCGCGTCACGACGACGGTCGTCACGTGCTCGGACCCGGAGCGCTCGCGGGACGCGATCCGGATCGCGTAGTCGACGCGTCCGGGACCGAAGACCCAGGTGTCGAAGATCTCGTCGAGCGGGCGTCCGGCTTCCTCCTCGAGCAGCGCCTGGAGCGTCCGGACGTCGAGCAGGTCCGCTTGTCTTTCGTCGATCGCCCGCATGATCGCGCGCTCGAACGCGTCCTCCCCGGTCGCGGCGGCAATCGATCGGGCGACGAGGTATCCCTTGTCGTAGAGGCGGACGTCCGATGCGTTGCCGAATCGGACGTTCTCGATCGGCTTGACCAGCGCTTCGTCGAACCCGACGTACTGCGTCGTCAGGTAGGGGAGCTCGATGAAGTGCTCGCGGAGGTTGAAATACCCGAACTGGCGCTTGACGAGCTCCTCGATGATGCCCGGGGAGCCGAAGCCGAACAGGTTCGGCTCGAACGCACCGTACCGGTCCTCGTAGTACCGAACCGCGAGGTACTGGGCGAGCCCCTCGGAGAGCCACGCCTCGGCGTTCAGGTCGATCCCGGTTCCGAGGCCGACCCACTGGTGTGCGATCTCGTGGGCGAGGACGTACTCGGCGACGCGGTTGAGCGCCCCGAAGAAGAGGACGTTCCGATGGGTGAAGAACCGCCGCGACAGCCAGACGATCCCGTCGGCGGCGAAGGAGAGTCCGTCGTCGTTCGGATTCTCGACGATCGTCAGTCGCGCCCTGGGATACGGCCCGCAGCGTTCCTCGTACGCTTCGAGGACGTCGCGGGCGAGGGTGGCGAAGAACCGGGCCTCCTCCTCGTGGCCCGGGAGGAACGCGACCTCGATCGGGATCGGCCCGTCGAGCGTGTAGCGGCGGTAGTCGGTCCCGATCGTCAGCCCGAGCGAGCGGGCCGGCGCGTCGTACGCGATGCGGAACCGCTTCTCCGCGTCCTCCTCGCCCGGTTCCCCGACTTGCTCCAGGACGTCGGTTCCGGCGATCAGATCGTACGAGCCGGGGACGGTGAAGGTCGCTTCGATCCGGCACCACGGGAACGTCAGAGGGAACGCCTCGCGTCCGGCGTAGGCGATCCGCCCGTCCGCCTCGACGATCTCCTCCTGCGCCGGGAAGAGGGTCGGATACCAACCGAACCTCCACGTCAGGATCCCGTGGGTGATCCCCTGATCCCCGATCGAGCTGCGCGGGACCTTCGTGGTGAAACCGATCCGCAGCGTGATGGGCGCGTCGCCGTCCGGAGCGGCCTCCGGCAGATCGATCGCGAGGACCGTGTCGTCGAGCGAGTACGTCTGCCACGCCGGCGGGAGGGCGAGGGTGCGGAACGGCAGCGGCAAAGCGTCGCCGCCCTCCAGTCGCTCGACGCCGATGACGGTCGTCTCCGACGCCTCGAAGCCGAACGGATACCGCGCGTCGCTCGTTCGCGGCGAGAGGTACGGGTTCGGCTCCCGGTCGAGGTTCGCGAGGAGCGAGAGGTAAACGGTCGGCCCCGTCGGGACGAGGTGGAGCTCGACGGTTCCGTCGAATCGCCGACCCTCGGCGTCGTAACGGACGTTGAGGACGCACGTCGGCTCGGCGGCCGACGCCGGGACGGCCAGCACTGCGACAACGAAGAGTGAAACGACGAGCCGCTTCATGGGACCTCCCGTTTGCACGCCCCGCTCAGCCTTCCGCTTCTTCGGCTTCCGTCGTACGATCGACATGGACGCGGGCCGAGGTGATCTCCCGGTCGGTCGCCCGCTCGACGAGGAGGGTCACCGGGCCGATCGCCACCTTGTCGCCCAGCTTGGCCATGGTGCCGAGGCGGTTCTGGATCAGGCCGTTGATGGTGACGCCTTCGTCCTCGGGGAGCTCCGCTGCCATCGCTCGGTTCAGGTCGTGGACGGCGGTGTCGCCGGTGACGAGCGCTTCGTCTTCCGAGATGCGCTGGATGACCGACGTCGGGCGGTCGTACTCGTCCTCGATCTCCCCGACGATCTCCTCGAGGATGTCCTCCAGCGTGACGATCCCGGCCATCCCGCCGAACTCGTCGATGACGACGGCCACGTGGACCTTCTGGCGTTGAAACTCGCGCAGGAGGACGTTGATCGGCTGCGTCGTCGGCGCGAAGAACGCCGGGCGGAGGAGGCCCTCGAGGGTCGTCTCGGCGTCGGTCGGATCGCAGGAGAGGAGGTCCTTGACGTAGAGGGTGCCGACGATCGCATCGGGGACCTCCTGGTAAACGGGGAAGCGCGAGTGCCCGTCCTTGGCGACGATCTGCTGAACCTCTTCCAAAGACGTGCCGAGCTCGATCGCCTGCACGTCGGGACGCGGGACCATCACCTGCTCGGCGGTCATCTCGTCGAAATCCAAAATCCGTCGGATCATCTCGCCGTCGGCCTGGTTGAGGAGGCCGCTCTCCTCGCCGGCGTCGATCAAGGTCTCGATCTGCTCGTCGCTCACTCGAAACGGCTCCACCTCCGACAGGTCGACGCCGAAGATCCTCCCGATGGAGCGCGCCGCGCCGCGGAAGAGCCAGATCAGCGGGCGGAGCAAGCGCGTCATCCCGTAGATCTGGTTGATCGTCAGCAGGGTCAGCCGCTCGGCGTTGTGCTTGGCGAAGTTCTTCGGGGTGATTTCGCCGAAGACGAGGAGCGAGACGGTCATCACGACCGTCGCGATCAGCCCCTGCACGCCCTGGGACGTGTTCGGCAGGATCTGAATGACCACCAGGGTCATCAGCGAGCTGGCCATCACGTTGACGAGGTTGTTGAGGACGAGGAGCGCGGTGATCAGGTCGTTCGGCTCCTCCAGGAGGAGCGTGAGAGCACGCTTCTTCCGGCCGTGCGCGTTGATCAGATAGCGGAGCCGCCCTCCGGCGAGCGACGTGACCGCGGTCTCTGTGCTGGAGAAGTAGGCGGAAGCGGCAATCAAGAAAAGAAGCAGCGCAAGTTGTGCGCCTATGGACACAGTCTCTTTCACCTCACGGTTCCGTATTATAGGTCCGGGGTCCCTGGGTGCAACAACGCTTGGGCCGTTGCTGCGACGGAGGGAGTCCCTGTACAATGGCCGGCCTCGTGGAGGGGAGAACGTGGAGCTCGACCAGCTTCAACAGATCATCCGGTTGCTGAAGGCGGAGGGTCTCACCGAGATCACCGTCTGCGAAGGGGATCAGCGGATCACGGTGAAGCAGGATCTCGCCGGTGCGGCCGTTCGACCGTCCTCACCGCCGATCCGCGTCGAGCCGGGTCCGCCGGTTCCGGGCGAGGAAGAGTCGGAAGACACGTTCGCCGTCTCGGCGCCGCTCGTTGGGACGTTCTATCGACGGTCGTCGCCGGACGCCGAGCCGTTCGTCTCGCCCGGAGACGTCGTGAACCCCGGAGACACTCTCTGCGTGATCGAGGCGATGAAGGTGATGAACGAGATCAACGCCGAGGAGGTGGGCCGGGTTCGACGGGTGCTCGCCGACGACGGCGAGGCCGTCGAGTACGGCCGACCTCTGTTCGTTTTCGACCGTCTATGAGCTTCCACACCGTCCTGATCGCCAACCGCGGCGAGATCGCTCTCCGCGTGATCGAGGCGTGCCGCGAGCTCGGCCTGCGAAGCGTCTGTATCTACTCCGAGGCCGACGCCGGGATGCCGTACCTGCGCATGGCCGACGAGTCGGTCTGCGTCGGCCCGCCGGAGCCGGTGAAGAGCTACCTGAACATTCCGGCGATCGTCAGCGCGGCGGAACTGGCCGAGGCGGGCGGGATCCATCCCGGGTATGGCTTCCTCGCCGAGAATCCGCATTTCGTCGAGGTGTGCGAGGAGCACGGCCTGACGTTCATCGGACCGCCGAGATCGGTGATGGAGCTGCTCGGCGACAAGCTGGCGGCGCGGGAGACGGTCGCCGCGGCCGGCGTGCCCGTCCTTCCCGGCGAGCCGGCCCCGGAAGACCCGGACGAGCTCCTCGCGGCCGGAGAACGGATCGGCTATCCGCTCTTGATCAAGGCGGTGTTCGGCGGCGGCGGGCGCGGGATGCGCCGGGCGGCGAACCCGGACGAGCTCGTCGGCAAGGCGACCGCCGCGTCGGAGGAGGCGAAGGCGGCCTGCGGCGACGGGGCGCTGTACCTCGAGAAGGCGCTCGCCGAACCGCGACACGTCGAGGTCCAGATCGTCGGCGACGGCGAGGGGAGCATGGTCCATCTCGGCGAGCGGGAGTGCTCGATTCAGCGGCGGCACCAGAAGCTGATCGAGGAGTCTCCCGCCCCGAGCCTGAGCGACGACGCTCGCGAGCACCTCCGGGAGGCGGCGCTGTGGGCGGCGCGCGCCGTCGGGTACCGGAACGCGGGGACGGTCGAGTTCCTGCTCGCACCGGACGGGGCGCTCTATTTCATCGAGATGAACGCGCGGATCCAGGTCGAGCACTCCGTCAGCGAGGTCGTCTGCGGCGTCAACCTGATCAAGGAGCAGATCCTCCTCGCCGCGGGGGAGCGACTTTCGTTCGTCCAGGACCGGGTCGAGCCGCGCGGGCACGCGATCGAGTGCCGGCTGAACGCGGAGGACCCGAAGCGGGACTTCCTCCCCTCGTGCGGGACGGTCACGATCGATCAGCTTCCCGGCGGGCACGGCGTCCGGCTCGACACCGCGCTGTACGGCGGAATGGACGTCCTCCCCTACTACGACTCGCTGGTGGCGAAGCTCGTCACGTGGGGATCGGATCGCGAGGACGCCCGCCTCCGGATGATCGCCGCGCTGGAGCGGTTCGAGCTCTCAGGCATCGAAACGACGCGCGATCTCTTGGCGGCGATTCTCGCGCGGCCCGAATTCAAGACCGGCGAGTACACGACCGCCTTCCTCGAACGGCTTCTCGCCGGTTGATCGGCCGTCCGGCGGACCGTACCCTTGCCGGAGCCCGTTCGAACAGAGGACAGAGAGGAGCGCGATGTTCGAATCCCTGACGACGAAGCTGACCGACGTCTTCGCTCGCCTGCGCGGGCGCGGGAGGCTGTCGGAAGAGGACGTCGCGTCGGGGCTGCGGGAGATCCGGCTCGCCCTGTTGGAGGCCGACGTCCACTACAAGGTCGCCAAGGAGCTGATCGAGCGGATCCGCGCGAAGGCGGTCGGCGAGGCCGTCCTCGATTCCCTGACGCCGGGGCAGCAGCTGATCAAGATCATCCGGAACGAGCTGGCCGAAACGATGGGCGGCGAGCGGGCGACGCTGTCGCTCGACCGACGACCGGCGGTCGTCCTCCTCGTGGGGCTGCAGGGGTCGGGGAAGACGACGGCGGCGGCGAAGCTGGCCGCTTTGCTCAAGAAAGAAGGCCGCAAGCCGGTCCTCGCGGCGGCCGACGTGGTCCGCCCGGCGGCGGTCGACCAGCTGGAGAAGCTCGGCGCACAGGTCGACGTGCCGGTCGTCTCGCGCCCCGGCCTCGCCCCGCCCGAGATCGCGGCGGCGGCGGTCGAGTGGGCGGAGGGGAACCTCCGCGACGTCGTCCTCGTCGACACCGCCGGCCGGCTGCAGATCGACGACGAGATGATGGGCGAGCTGGAGGCAATGGTCGCGAAGGCGGAGCCTTCGGAGGTCCTCCTCGTCGCTGACGCGATGACCGGGCAGGAGGCGGTGAACGTCGCCGGCGCGTTCGACGAGCGGCTCGGGCTGACCGGCATCGTCCTGACGAAGCTCGACGGAGACGCCCGCGGCGGGGCGGCGCTGTCGATCCGCTACGCGACCGGACGGCCGATCGTGTACGTCGGGACCGGCGAGAAGATCGATGGGATCGAACCGTTCCACCCCCAGCGGATGGCTGATCGGATCCTCGGAATGGGCGACGTCGTCACGCTGATCGAGCAGGCCGAGGAGCGGATCGATCGGGAGAAGGCCGAGGATCTCGTCCGGCGG
>Ga0315546_1000946_pt1 | contig 19404 bp, 10 predicted proteins | sample SalMarSW160170MG_FD_203833 | JGI IMG/M metagenome (GOLD analysis project Ga0315546, IMG submission 203833) | Salt marsh sediment microbial communities from the Plum Island Ecosystem LTER, Massachusetts, United States - Salt Marsh Sediment SW1601-170 ... | reverse complement strand
AATCAATGACGTGGAACCTTTTTCCTGGCTCAAAGATGTACTCACACGTATTCCTGATCATTCTATCCAAAGGCTAGATGAACTTCTCCCGGGGTATCAAGCCCCAATAATCGAATAATAATATTGTGTGCCAATCCAAATCGGGTAAGTCTCATGAGGTGTAGGTGGCCGAAGGGTTACGTGATTGCTACAAACCAAAGCTGGGATAATTAATAGTTTGATACAAATACAAAAATCCTTCTTCATTTTGGTTTGGGATTTTTATCTCATACAATGAAGCCTCCAATTTATTTGAACTTTTATTATGGCAAACTATTGAAATTTACATCCCAATTCCATAAAACAATTTCCCAATATTGGGAAAGGTTTTTTTGATTTTGCAACGGAATTAGCACGGAACCAGACGGACCGGAACCTACTACCGGAGCGGAGATTCCGCCCAAGCATAAATTCAATTAAAAATAAAAGTTTAGTTCCAGCAAGGCTCAGTACTTTGTATGTATAGCAGATATTGCTAATTTTAATCTTCATCTATATAATTTTCAATATTCTTCTTTAATGAATCTTTATTTATACTATCTGGAATAAGAAAATCAACAGTGCAATTAAAGATGTCTATTTTATCTTCTCTTGAATAAGAAGTTTGAGAAGGAAAATTATCAACTTTTTCATACCTTTTTAAGAATCGATTGTAAACACATTCACAATAATCTGTATTATTTATTCTTTCCTGTTTGCTTTGGGTTTTATCTGCATGGGAGCACGTATTAATCCAATTTATTTTACTGTATTCTTCAAATACAGACCTAAAAGTTAGAATAAATAATAAAAGACAGAATATGTATATTCCCAAACTTATTTTAAGTGTTTTTTCTCCATTAATAAGGACTATATAAGTAGCATATATAGTTGATATAATAATAAGACCATTAAATAGTGAAAAGTATTCCTCAAGAATAAACCTATTAGTAAATATTGAAAGCAAGGTGTGTGTTAATATTAATGCAGTATTAATTTGAGTGTATCTTACGATTATTTTTTTTATGCTCTTTTGATATAATACTCGCAATATAAGATAAAGTACACTCTCGATAACATAAGGTATGATAGTCAACTTTACTTCAAGTCTAAAAAACAGATACCCAGAATAAATAAGGGCAAATAAGGAGTATAAAATAAAAATTTTGTCTATAAAGATTGGTAGCTTATTCTTCATTTCTTTAATCTACTTTTGTTTTAAGATCATGTCTTTGAAATCGTGACCTGTACTTAATGCATCTATTGGAGAAGGATTACTTAATGCTTTGATAACTATATCTGCTTCATAACCAAGTCCTGTCTCATTACCTGTCATTTCCCAAATTGAAATAGTTGTTCCAGTTGCCCAAAGCATAGTTCTAAAAGCCATATAATTCAATTGTGCATTTGTTGCAGTTCCATAAGCCATTGCTTCTAAACCACCATAAACAGCAAAGGGAAAGTTTAATCCACTAATAATGGTAGCAGGTAATCCTAGAACCCATGGAAGTATTTGTTCTCCAGTTTCATTTGTTTGTCGTATAAGAAGCCACTTAAAATAAGCTACTTGTTCATCACTGCTCAAAGGACTATTTTTCCCTAAGGCAGTTTTTGAATTTTCAGAGCCAATCATGTAAGTTCTAATATACTGTCTATCGTCTTCATTTCCAAAACCTAACTCATAGAATGGTATACCCATCTCAGAACCTACTGCGGCTGAAAAATTATCTGATTCAACATCTCCGAAATTATTAAATTGAAAACCAGATTCAGAATTCCAAATTTCTTTGCCTGCATTATTATCACCTATCCAATTATTTACTTGATCCCATGACATTCGATCACCAGTCTCATCATCATAATAATATCCATCTTCTCCATCTTTGCCCCAATGATAACGTGGGTCAAGACCAAATAAATCAATGTAGAATAAGGGATTATTGTAACAATAATTAAATGGGCTCAAACCATAATAACTTTCTGAATGAGGATCCATCACGTGCCAACGCCCCAAAGCAGGATCATACATTCTGGCTCCATAATCCAGACAACCTACTTTTCAAAAACCACTTTTCCGTTCAGCACCAGACATCCAGGAACAAACAGTTAAAATCAAAGAACTTGCTCCCAAAAATACACTTTTCATTTCAGATAAAAGAAAAAAATTGAAGGTATTCCCACGTACCAGTCAGCCCTAAAACGTCCCTTCTGCTGCCTGGTACTCCCCACGCCAGCCCTTCTGTGGTTTTCCTTTCCCTGCGCTATTTACAGCACATTCCCTTTTTATTTTTATTGAGATTTTATTTGAAGCGGTAAAATAAAAAGTTAAAGAGCTGTAAATGCCGACCCACAGATAAAACCACCCGAAGCTAAGTAACATAATAAACCTTATAAAACAGCCCCTGCAAGGCTTACACACGATTCCAAAGCTGTCAGTTATAAGGGTTATTATGTGTAAATAGCCGCTCGACCCGACCCTCTCGCTCCGATGGAACTGCAGTGCATAATTTGAACATTTGTAAAAGTGTATTTTCCCGATGTAAGTATAAACCAAAGCCCTAAGAGCAAATTTAAGCCCCGTATTGTTTTTGCCCAAAAGCTTCCGGCATAAACCCACAAGCCGACCCCGCAGGCACTTTTATTCCTTTTCCTTTTGTTCAAAACCAATACTCTGCTTTTTGGTTGCCTAAGGTTTCGGTTTAAGGGGTTCTGTGCCATTATTTAACCACTACACACCACTAATTATTTTCCCAAAAGAAAAAAGGAAAAAAAGAAAGCCATCTATCAAGTGGAAGGATGCAAAGAAGCAAGGGCAGCGGAGGAACGGAGCTGTTTATATACCCTTGCTTCTTTGTCAGCCTGGAACTTACATTTGCTGCTCTTTTTATTTCTTTTGGGCTAATAACTACCGCCACTCTTTGGGGTGGTGGTCGGGGTTGTTCGGTGGATAAATCAACAACAGCAAAGGTTTGATAAAACTTTTGTTACCGCTTTCAGGGCAGCAAATAGCTTTTTAAAAAATATTGGAAGTGGGTCAGCTCGTGGGATTTTTTAATATGCTATTTGTCAGCGTTGGCGTGGGTCGGGGTGTGTTGGACATGCGGCTATTTTGCATAATACTTGTTATAACTGGCAGCTTTGGTTTTTGCGGGTCAACCTTTTGTGGGGCTGTCCTTATAACTCGTATTATGTAACTTAGCTTTGGGTAATTTTTTATGGCGTGTCTTTTTGTTTTCAAGCGTTGGCACGGCTCTTTGATTTTTTGTTTTTACCGCTTAAAATCCATTCAATTAAAAATAAAAAAGCAATGTGCCGTTTGTGGGTCGGACAAAAAGCATGACGGAAAAAATTACAGAAGGGCTGGCGTAGGGGAAGTAAATAAAAGACAGGGGGAGTTTTGCAAAAACGGCTGGGTTTTATTTGCTGTGGGGCGTGTTGGCTTGTGGGTTATTTCAATGGGTGATGGATGTTTAAGGCTTCCTGTAAATCTTCAAGGTTATTGGTCTGGTATCTTTCGGTTGTGCTTACATACCTGTGTCCGGCTTTGTATTGCACTTTTCTGACATCTTCTGTTTTTAACCATTCAGCTATTACACTTTGACGGATTTGTCCACAGCTTCTGACTTTTGGGTTTACGTGCTGCAAAGCTTTAATTAAATGGTGTTGGCTGTTTTTGATGTTGGTTGAACCATTAACACTTATTATCAGTTGGTTTTCTAATCGCTTAAAATCGGGCTTTTCTGCTTTCCTTCCTGACCAGTTTGGAGTTTTTCGGATTGCTCTTAATATTGCCGGTCTGGTTTCGTTTAAGTATTCCTGCAGCTCGATTATTTGGCTTGCTTCAAGTTCTAAAGTCCTTCCGTTGCTGTGCTTTCCTCCTGGTATTTCTATTTTCCCGGATTTCAGTTTTATGTTACCTGGTTCAAGTTTATGAAGTTCGTCTGTTGTTACTGCCTGGTTGATTAGCAAGCTTAAAATAATTTTGTTCCTTATCGTTCTCAGGTCATAAGGTTGGTACTGGTTGTAAAGTTCCTGCAGCTCTTTTTTGTCCAGTAGATTGTTTGGGACACTTGAACGCTTTCCTTTTAAAAACAAGCCTGATGCTGGGTTCTTTAAAGTTTCTCCTTTGCTTTGTAAATACTCGTAATATTTTCTAATGGCTGATAATTTCCGGTTTATTAGTTTCAGGCTGTCGCCTTTTTCCCTGCAATAATCAATGTAAATAAGTAAATCGTTATAGCTTACCTGTTCAAGCCTTTGGAGTTTCTGCCAGTCTAAAAAACAGGCTGTGTAGTTCTTAAATTGCCGGATTGTATTTGGTTCATAGTTTTGTTTCTTCAGGTAGGTTTCCAACTGCTGAAGGATTCCGGTAAATTTCTCTTTTAAGTGGCTGTATTTACTCGCATTGCTCATTTTTAATGTGTGTATAGATTTGTGTTGATTCTAAGCTGCTATGACCTAAGAACCGTTTTATTTTGTCCAGTTCCATTCCTGATTGTAAAAGATGCGTAGCGATGGAGTGCCGCAAGGCATGCAAGCCAGCTTCTTTGTTTATATCTGCTTTATCTTTCAAGCTCTGCAACCTTTCAGCCATTCCATTACTTCCAAGTCGATTTCCCTTAACAGTTAAAAACAAAGCTTTTACTGGTGATTTCATTAATGTTGGTCTGGCATAATCAACATAGTTTTGCAGTTCTTCTTTTACCCCTTCCGTCATCGGAACATAGCGTTCACGATAGTTTTTCCCTTTCCGAACATAAACCAGGTTCTTATTAAAAAGTATGTCGTCTGCATCGAGGTTAAGCCCTTCATTTCTCCGAAGTCCACAACCGTAATAAACGGCTAACATTGCTTTGTCCCTCATTCCTAAAACATCGCTATCACAAGCCATCTGCAGGGATTTTATTTCCTCTTTGCTAAATATGGTTTTTATGCTCCTGGCACTTCCTTGTAATTGTATATCGACTTCAAAGCTGTCTTGTCCTGTTTCCCTTAGATACCTTGTAAAACGCCTTAATGATTGTTGGTGAGTTCGTAATGTATTTTTGCTTAGTTTGCCGTTTTTAGTTTGGTTCTTTCGCTCTTTCAGGTAGTCGAAGTATTTTAACACAACTGGCTTTGTTATTTCCGTTATTGCTTTTATTCCATGCTTTTCCAACCAGTAAAAGAACTCACGCACCCGGACAGGATTGTAATTGATGGTTGTCTGTTCAAAGTTCAACGTCCTTAACCACTTTTGGAAGGCTGTTTCCATCCTGATAAATTCCGGTGTTTGTATCGTCAGTTTTTGCATTTTTTTATAGGGGTCTTGCTCTTCCTCTGTTATACTTGTTATACTGTTACACTTGGCTCTAATTGACTGATATTTAAATTAATTGCCTCGGTCGCTGACCGTGTTATACTTATGTTACACTTGTGTTATACTTAACTTTTTGGTTTGTTTTGGCTGTTATACTTCGCTTTTACCTTCTCCAAGATTTCGTCTAAAATATCGATGCCGGATTTTAGTTTCTTGTATTCGTCCCAGGCTTTTATTTCATATTCAAAACCAGTTTTTCGATTGCCACCGTTTCGTTGGATATAGCCACGGTTCTCCAACTCTCTTAAATATCGGTTTATGGACATTGGGTTCATTCTAAAAGCTTCCCGGACTTCTTTTGCATAAATGGTTTTTGGTTCTTCTTTCTTGTCTGCAAAGCTTTTTAAGGATTCGAAGAAGTGGCGGACTTGTCCGCTCAGCTCGTCTGATTTTCTTAGTAAACTGTCTTTTATTAAAAAGTTTGCCCAGGCTATATCTTCGGGAGTTGTTGTTATGTAAGGATTACCGTTTGCATCGGTTTTTATTTCTCTCTGTTGCTGGTGGTAAAAGGTTATGATTTCAATTAAGCGTAAATAGTGCATATTGGTTCTGAGCTTCTTAAAAACACATTCCGGTATATCCAGCATGGTAGCATAAGGGTTGATTATCCTTACTTTTCTTAATAATCGTTGCGTGTTCTGCAGGAGCTTTTTGTATTTCTGTTGTTCCGCTTCGTTAACTATTCCGGCTTGCATTTTTCGTTGATAGTCCATTACTTCCCTTGCATGTTCGGGGCTTTCATCTATATGCAGTAAAAAACTTCGGTTGGCGTTATCTTCATAAATATTTGATTTGGTGGTTGCACCGCTTACACATATTGGACCTTCTACCATTAAAACCTTTTGTACATTGTTTCCTTTGGCGTCTTTATCGGTTGTAAGCTTTGATATGCTTTGTTTGGACATGAACTCCCGAAGTGGTAAAAAAGCATTGTAAACACCCTCTAAATCCTCGATTAATAAAAGCTTATGTTTCCAAAAATCCTTTGCAGAGTAGTACAATGTATTTTCTGTAAGGCTTGTAATTGTGCGTACTGATTCTTCTGGTAAACATTCGCTGATTTTCGTCTGTAGGTAGGTTTTACCGCTTCCTGATTTCCCGTAAATAATGGCGTGTAATGGTTCATTAAATAAACGGCTCAAGTAAAGAAAAAACAAGAGTAAACCGTTTTGCTGTTCCCCGATTAAACCGCTTTTGCTGATGGCTGTCATGGTGTTCTGAACCAAATTGTTTGCTTTTAAAAATGCCTGTGCGGCTCGCACCTCTTTGTCTGTCATTTGGTACACCTTCGGTTTTAGTGCTTTTCTTTCGGCTTCTATGAGTGTTAAGCGGTAAGTTTCTATTTGGCTTTTCAGGTTTCGGATGGTGTTCTTTAAAACCGTTCCGCTTATTTCCAGTTCCTCGCTTGCTCCCTTGATATACCGCTGTAATTGCCCATTGCTGTATAAGTTTACATCGTCCTGGTAATATCTAAAATCATCGCCTTTAAGTTGTACCAGTAAATTCAGTTTTAAACGGTGGATGTTATCTTTTTCAATGCCGCCCCAGATGATAAATTGCAATTGGTTTTCTGAGTAGGTTATTTTGTCGGGGGTTTCCGTATTTAGTTGGCTTGGTTCTGGTGGTGCTTCGGTGTCGTTGCCCTGCTCTTGTTCCTGGTTTATTGGTTTTCTTTCGTTGATTAAATGGTTTAATATTTCGGGTTCATGACCTTGCAGTAAGCTGTTTATATCTTCTTCCTCCGGTGTTTCTACTTTGGTAATGGTAAGTTTCAGGTTGATTGCTTTTAGTTTCTCTGCTGTTTTTGTTGCTGCTTCATTTCCCGCTTGGTCGCCATCAAAGAAGATTATTATTTCTTCCAGTTCCGGAAGCTCTTTTATTGCTTCTTCGATTTCTGTTGTAAATCCGTTCGTACCGTACAGGGAAAGGATTGTATAATTTTCATTTATTTCTGCTTGCTGTTCCAGTGTGGCTGCATCTATCAGGCATTCGGTCAATATAAGTTTGGTTGTTTTGGTGTTCGGGTATCCTGGATAAATTCCCTGGTGTTTGCCGTTTAAGTAAAAGTGTTTGCCTTCTCCGTTCGGGTTTATCGACCTTCCGTAAATATCTATGATTTGACCTTTCTCGTTTTTGGTAAAGAACAGCACACAGTTTTTAAATTTCGGAACAATGGTATTTTGTCGTGATTCCTTTAATATTCCAAGCTGCAAGCCGCTTTCTTTTAATTGCTTGTTCCATGTTTTGCCAAAGTCGGTTCCGATGTAACCAACTTCTAATTTATCGGGGTCAAGTTTCCGGCTGCGGATGTAGTCTTTCGCGTTGGCTGTCCTTTTATAACTGGCTTTGCTGTCTTGTGCTACTTTGCTTAATACTGCGATTCTTGGAAGTAGGTTTTTATCCTCCTGGTTCTCCTGTTTCATTGGCGGTATTGTTTCGTTAATGTTTGCAAGGCTTTTGGCTTTTATGATGGCTTTATGTTTTGAGCAGTTTTCTTTTAACTGGATAAATTCTATCTGGTCTCCGGCTTTGCCACAGCCAAAGCAATTGAAAGTGTTTGTATTGGTGTAAACTTTTAAACTGGGATCTTTATCTTCATGGAAAGGACATTTGAGCATATTGTTTTTATTGGGTTTCAGGTTATAGCTGTTTAGCACTGTTAATATGCTTAGGTGTGTTTTTATGTCCCTTATTTCCATTGACTAAAATTTTATTGAAAAAAGTTTGATGTAAACATTCAGGCACAAATGTAAACTATTATTCCCACAAAACAAGTTAACTAATGTTTTTTATTATGCACTTTAATTGACTATTTTTGCACAAGATGTAAACTTCAATACACTAAAGAGGCTAAAAATGGACTTATACAACAGAATAACAGAGCTGAGAAAGCAAAAAGGTTGGTCGCAAAGCGAACTGGCTAAGCAAATAAATGTTTCTCGTGAGATTGTTGGACGCTATGAGCGTGGGGATGCTGTTCCGTCTATTGATATTGCCAAACGGATGGCGGATGCTTTTGAGGTTTCTTTGGATTACATGGTAGGGGCTACCGAAAAGCAGATTAATAAAGAGATGCTGAACCGTATTGAGGAAGTTGATAAAATGAAGCCGGAAGAAAAAAAAATGATTTACACCTTTCTCGATGCCTTTATTACGAAAACTAAATTGCAAACATTATTATAATGAAAAAGCCCGGAACTTGCCGGGCTTTCTCGTTATTCCTTCATTATTTTTTTTTCTTCTTTTTATTGTCACATGTGTTAGAGTACGGAATGATAAGTCCGACAAGATTTTTTGCGGTACATAATTTCCCAATCTCATCTCCTGTAAAATGTCCAAAGTATGTTATATCCATATAGTTCATAGGAACCATACTCTTTCCATTTGTAAGCGTATCTACGACTGGTATTAAATCAAAATAATACGAACTATCTTGTTTTACTTCTTGACCTTTTACCGCTATGCTTTTTTTAGAGTATATGGTATACTTTACGCTATCTTTCTTTAGAAAAACTAAGTGATAATCTTCTGCTGTATAAATTCGACACACTTTAAAAGTATCCTTATTCTCCTCTGTTTGTGCCATACCTATTATACTTATGGCTAAAAATATTAAACTGATAAAATTTTTCATAGCTCTTTATGGATAAGTCATTATAACCACCTGTCCCTTAGGCATTGAAGTACCTATAGGTGCCAGATATGGCGATGTCGTATATTGTATCTTAGCTGCCCCGGCATAAGGAGGTTGAATTTGATTCCCAGCCGCATTGTATACAGTTTGATAAACTTTACCAGACTGTGGCGTTGCAGCATTGTGAGCTTGCTGATACACAGACCCTGCTTGATTACTCGCTGGGGAAGAAGTCCCACTTGCTTGAGATATTTTTGCACCTTGATATGCTTCTGTGACTTCATGTAGCATATCTGCACCTGGACTTAGGTTAGTATTACTCATTTTACCAAGTACCTGTGGATTGACTTCCTGATTGGCAACAACTGTATTTCCATTTGCTGTCTTTGTTACAGTATTACCCATAAAAGCACCTCCAATGTAAAGATTTCCAGTAGAAGTAGTCTTTGTATTTTCGGCTACTACATTTACAGTAATTGTACTGCTATTAGCTGCATCCATAACCTGTTGAGCACCATCCGAAGGTGTCCCTCCTCCAATATAAGTTGCATTAAGTGTTCCACTTGCATTTTGAGTTATGGTCAACTCTGTACTTGTTGCGGCCTGCAATTGCTGCAATGCTGCCGCACTCTCTGCACCAGAAATAATAGTGGAGTCACCGTTAATATCAATATTTAGAATTGGATTGTTATTTGCATAATGGTAAGGTGACCATTCTGCAAAATCTTCTGCGAACCTGTCTTGTGTATGAAATATGGCTAAGGCTGGGTCGTACATCCGTGCCCCATAATCATACCAATTCAGCTTTTCCGTTCCAAGGAGGTCGTCCTGGAGTTCTTTGCCGTTGTACAGGTAGTTGTTTTTGACGTAGTCCGGGTCGGCTGTGGCATTGTATTTTGCAAAGGCAAGGCCGAAAGGATAATAGCTGCTGCTTTGCACAATTTCAGGCACTCCCGGTTCTACCTCAGTAAAGGTCACACGGGCATTGCCCAGGTGATCCTTTAAAAAATACTCGTGTTTCCAGTGTGTGCCCTGGGCGGTTTCTTCGGGCACCAGCCGTCCTTCGGGGGTTAGTATATAAGCTATCACACCGTTTTCGTAAACAATGTTGCCTATATAATGTGTGGTTGATATGGTATTTACGCCGTCGCTCACCAGCTTTGTCCTTTTGGTTCCTGCTGCATCGTAAAGGTAATAAATCTGAGCATTATTATGCGAGACGGTTTGTGGCAAATTCAGGTAATTGTAGGCAATATCGGTACTTTTCCCGGGATCGGTTATCATGTTGCCATTGCCATCATAAGTATAATAGCCACTTGATTGTACAAGATAGTCATCTACATCGGTATTGTCCAGTCCTGCATCCTCAATATATAACAAGTTGTTTGAATTATCATTGGAATGATAATGAAATATAAGATCATCGACTACATCACCATTATATTTTCTTAGTAGTTTTTTAATGTTCCCGTTTTTATCGTATTCGCTTACACCCATCGAATAAAATCCTGCATTTTCATCCAGAGTATTTCCATCTGAATAGTCTGCTGTTACCAAGCGGTTCAACCCATCATAGGTAAAACCGTATCCACGTCTTTTGTCATCTTTTGTATTCCATTCCAGGGCTGAAATGTTGCCATTGTAATAGTCTTGCGGAGCACTTCCGTTAAACTCATCTGCATTCGTATAGTACAGTTTCATGCCAAACAGATCATTATCCTCAGACAGATCAGGATTGTTAATGACCGTCAGCCATTCGCGAATGTTATACCGGTAATCTATCTTTTGAAGGAAGTTTTTGGTGCCCGTAAGGCTATTGCTGTGCAGGTATTTTTCCACTAGCTCTCCAAGCTCATTGTACCGCATGGCATTGAGAGTTTTTGATTCCGTTTCGCCTGACATCTTATGCCTGTACCTGGTTTCCAGAAGCCTGCCTGTATGATCGTAGTAAAAATACTGAGCCAACGCATAAGTTTCTGTTCCCATCTTATGTTGTTGTTCAGTCATCTCAATCTCAAATGTAACCGGTTTATATCTGGTAAAAACGATATCCCTTCCGCCCAAATGATTTTCTGTAATACTGCGGGTAACATTGCCATAGTCATCGTAATATAAAACACTGAATAATTTATTGTCAGCAACAGACTCAGGCCATTCCTCGTCAAACAATCGTGTCATACTGCCTGTGATATATCCTTTGGTATTATCAGATTTATCAGAATTATAGGTTCCGCTTGTTGGTGAATAACTGTTATATAAGAAGGAAGAAAGGTAATTGGGCTGAATAAAATCGTAATTGTCATAGTAGGTTACTGTGAGCACATCGTTGGGATAAATAAAGGGATAGGTGTGGTCATATGTATAACCATAGCAGTTTCCGCTGCCGTCAAATTCTTCATACATTGGTCCGCTAAAGTCTTCCAGTGCAGTATGTATAACATCTGGGTTGTCTGATATCTCAACCGTTCCGGTCATAACCGGCCTGCTGAACTTATCGTATTTTGTAAAATAATATAAGTTGCTGTTCTCATTACGTGTTTTGCCATCCTGTGTGAGCACCAGCCTGTCAAGCTTATCATAATAAAGATATACCCAATCAGCTCCCGGCAATCTTTTTCTGAAAATACGTCCTCTTTTATCATAATGATAATAATAACAATAATTAGATTCAGAGGGCCCTTCAGCCTCGGGAGGAACAACTACCCGCAGGTGATCAAAATCATCGTATATATAAGCAGTTCTGTAAGGATCTCCATTAACCATTACTTCTTTTTGAACTATTTTTCCCTGTTTGTCTTTGTATTCGCGTGTAATATTTCCCTGTTCATCAGTTGTTTCATAGACAAACAGTGTATGAGGTTCATAGCTGCCAGGGGTAAAATTATCAACTGAAGGATGAGCAGCTTTCCAATAAGGAACAGCCGAAGAATTAGTTTTATATTCATATTGTACCTTATGTCCCCCTAAATACCAATCTTCGCCAGGACCGATTTCACTTAATACACGGTTGAGAGGAGAATTCTCAAATTCAATTGTAATCCTTGCACCATCATCAGCTTCTTTTCCTACCGGCGCATTTCCAGCCCTGTAATAATCCAAAGCATCTGAAAAAGCGTCATTCTTAAAATTCCCTCCTCCTTCTTCTGGTACATCTGTTGCAAAAGGAAGATATTTCCTGCTTTCACGCCCAAGATCATCATAATAGACTGGTTGCACAATATCTTTCCCTGAGGGAGATGCCATTACATCAACTGTTTGTATCAATCTTCCCAGTCCGTCAAAATACTGTATTTTTTCAAGGTGTTCAATATCCATATTACTTTCGTCAGTTGCTTCCCTATAGGATATGGTTCTGATGTAATTTTCTGTTTCACTCGGTATACCGTTTACATTAATATCTTCCGGATCACTGGTTATTCTGGTACTTGTATATGCTGAAAAACGAATTCCGGGAGCCGTATTAAAGCCTGGAACCATACTCACCCTGATCTTTGCCACAGCTTCACTCGTGCCACTCACTGGCTGATCAAGTGTCACATAATCCTGTGCCATAGACTGTATACCTGAAGTTATAACTAACAAACAAACAAGCCATAACCACATCAATGAACCAATTGATATAATAGCCGAATTCTCTGAAATGCTATACTGAGATGATTTCAATCTACTGGTTTTGCTGGTATTCATAACGGTTTTGTTTATTTGTGGGTAATAGTAGTGTTTATTCTGACCCGGTTACCTGTAATTCCCAGAAAATACACTCCCGGTTTATAGTCCTGCATGCTGATCTGTTCTATCATTCCCGGCTGGTAATTGTTAATTCTTTTGAAATACAGATTTTCCCCGGAAGCACTGGTAATATCCACCTCTATTTTACCCGATCGGTCCGTTTCCAGGTACCAGTTCAATTCATGTTTTACCGGATTGGGGAAAACAACAATATTCGTGCTCTCATCCAAATTCAGCCAGGGAAACCTGTCCACAAAAGCGATTTCAATTGTATCTGCACCTGAACAAGCATTGGAATCAAGAACCGATACATAAAATGATTCAATACAGGGTATTTTCCCGGGTACTTTAGCAATAAAAAAGGAGTCCACAGAATTGTCCTGCCACAGATATTGCATATAACTACCAGCCGGATTTAAGCTTATGTTTTCATTAATATCCACAACCGTGTCATTCCCCAGTGACGGAACTGGCAGATCTGCCAGCATCACTTCCAGGGTGTCTCGCACCGTGCACCCTTTTTCATCGATCAGTGTCACCCGGTATCTTCCGGGCTGGCTTACAACTATGCTTTTTATATCTTCAATGGTATCATTCCAGATAATTTCATGGTATTTTACTCTTGTACTCAGTACCAGCTCGTCTCCCGGACACAGAATGTCTTTTCCTTCGATAACCTTTTCCTCCCGCTCACAATTATGAAACTTGGCCAGGAATACATCGGTCGATCCAAACGAGGCAATATCAGATGATCCACTCTCTATGGTATTCCTGAAAGTACCTGTTAGAAACAAATTCCCCTCCTGATCAACGGCAGTATGATATGCCATATTGGTCCCCATACCAGGTATTTGTTCAGCCCAGAGCGTTTTTCCTTTATCCGAGAATTGGGCAACAAATGCATTGGAATAGGCACCATCGAATTCAATGATCACACTATCGGAACGTACCGTATCATTGATCGCTCCTGTAAGCACTGCCCCATTCAGCCTGTCAACAACCAGATCGCCTGCATAGTCCATTCTTTCTGATCCGAAACCTTTCAGCCAGTTTATCTCTTTTGCGGAAGAAAACTGCGCCAGGTAAATATCCGCCTGGCCCTTGCTGTGCAATACCTTACTCTCCATTGCCATTTCCCTGACAAAATTACCCGTCATATACAACCTGTTCTGCCTGTCGATTTGTACGGATCTAATATCCAGATAATCAGCAGAATGATATGTTTGAACCTTCATTACTTCCAGTTGCGGTGAATATGTCAGCAGAAATATATTTCTGTTAATTTCCTTTTTTTTAGTTCTTAAAAGCAATGTGTCTGCCTGGAAATCTGATATAAAACTGCCTCCTACAATTACATTACCCAAAGTATCAACAGTCATGGCAGAAGGCATTTCATCATACCTGCCACCCAGCCTTTTTATTTCTGTTATTCCGCCATTACCTGTCAGACTGATAAGAAACACATCCCGTTTCCCATTACTGACCAGTTGTTTGCCATCAATAACAAGGGTATCAGAAAAACTGCCCGAAGCAAACAAATTTCCCTCTTTATCACATTCCAGAAAAAGCAATGCAGCAGTTTTTGTATAGACAAAAGTTCTTAACCAATCGGGTTTACCTTTTTCATCCAGTTTGCAGACAAACAATTGTTGATCTTCAGTGTCTGATTTTTTATTTCCAATAAACGTGGAAGAAGATATTTTACCTGCTATTGCCATTGTATTGTCCGGTAAAAGGCACAAAGCGGTGATTGCATCAGATTGTTCCCCGCCGGCTGTCCATATCCATTTTTGTTTCCCTTCACTTCGGTACGCAGCAACAAAAAGATCATTTTTCCCGGAAGAATTGTTCTTTTCTTTACCATGAAGAATGTTACCGGTAAAGCTGCCGGCAATGTACAGTGTATTCTCGTTGTCGATAATAATCCCGGCTGTAACATCATGACCCGTTCCTCCCAGTTGATGGGTCCACTGCCATATCTTATTATTAACTTGAGAATAGTTCTCTGAGAAAAAACAAAGCAACATTGCCAGAATGATATACTCCTTTTTGGCAATTCTTAATTTATTTGAATTAATTAATGAGGCCATTTCAGTCAATTTATTTTCATTTATTCTTCTTCCTGGTAATGATATTCATACTCCTTCAGAATATTGCCATCCTTATCCAGAATGGCGGATAGACGACCCAAATCATCATATTCATAATACGAAGTCAGTCCCTTGGGATCAGTAATGGATGTAACACCAATAAGCGGATCATGTGTATACGTGGTAATGAAGGTTTCATCGAAATAGTCCCGGAGACTATTATTGAAGGTTTCCCAATTATTTTCATCTTCGCATAGTTCGTCCAAATCCTCCAATGTGTTATATCCTGATGGCATTGAGGCTAAAACACCTTGCTCGAGAGTTGTATAATCCACATTTTCAGCTTTAATAATCGGCAGACTATTGTTATAAGCCCAAATGAATGAAACATCAATATCATTCTCTTTATGATATTGCAACAAATTACCATGATCATCATATTCATCATAATTTATAACTGGTCTGTATTCATCTGCAATATGAAAATTGCCGCCATAATTTGATGGATAAAAATTAAATTGAAGGTCAGGACTTGCTTCCAGTTCATAGACTTTATCCGGCAATCCAACCTGTGTCCCGGATTTATAAGTGAATAATTTTCCGCTTGTATAATAATCAGTGTGGTTTCTTGTTAATTTTTCAATAGGTTTGTTTATAATATGGGCTACTTTCATTTCATCGATAAAGTCTTTAGCGCCATTTGCATAATCGGACGGATAGAAGAATTTTTCGATTAATTTTAAGTTATCACTTTTTAATATTCTTTTTTCACTAACACAATAATTATTCTGATTATATAAATATTCAATATACTGACTAGTTTTTTGGTTACCCTTATAATCAATTATTTCCTTGCTATGCAACTGGTTCCAGAAATTATAATTCAAATAAGTCATGATTTTCCATCGTTCGCTGACGCCTCCTATACCATAATCCGGTTGTGCTCCATAATGTGAATCGAGAAAGGCCATATTTAACACTTCAGTCTCAATATCGGTAGAATTATAATGGTAGTTTCCAACCTTTACAGTATCGTTATTAGCATTCAATAGATATCGATGCAACAAATTTCCATTGGTATTGTAATAAAAAATGTATTTATCAAATGGGCCATGGTCAGGATACTCGTTTGTGAACTCAAGTATTTCTTTACCGTTAGTTACAATGCCAGAATAATTTTCCACCTCAACCCTGCTATACCCAACATTTGTTCCAATTTGTGAAACCGCTAAGGGTATGACACTATTAGAAGAAAGTAAATATTTCGCACCATATGTGATATTCAATCCACCAGATATTTCTCCATATGTACAAGCCTGAGTTTTATAATTCATCAAGGGTATCAAATGTCTTCCACTCGAAACACCATCAGATCTGATGTATGTATATTTTTTAACAGATACAATTTCATTGTTTTTATCATAATTGGTAATACTACGAATACGAACACCTCCTCCAATGGGTACGGCTTCATCAATAATTGAAGGATCGTAGGTTTTATATTTGAGTGTGCTCCGCACAGGTGCATACTCCTGAGTAGGATTGATTTCTAAAGTGCCTGGATAGTCACAAACAAAAGTGTAGTCACCAGTTTTAAGCACAATTTCTTCATCCCATTCCTGATAATCGGGCCCATTCTCATCATAGTAAAAGTCATAACTATTATCAGAATCTGGTCCGATAATTTTAACATAAGCTCCTTCCATTTCTTCACCTTTATGTATATCACTTCCCATATCAATATGAAGTTCTATTTCAGTCTCAATTGGCAAATTAAAAGATTCGGATGTATTGGATACAGGATAAGGCTTATTGTAATCGAGAAGCAAAAAGTATGAAGATCCCACATCAATCAGGTCGTGATCTTCAGCAGAAAGGTAGAATTCATTATTATATGTGTGAGGTTCAAACACAAACTCGGTTCTTCCTCCAGTTGGATAGGTTATCAACTTGAGCATACCTGTAGTTACATATTCACTGCTCATACCTCGGTTGGCTCCTTTCCCTAATTTAAAACCAGCATAAATATCTGAGAAGTCATCAAGAAAAGATAATACTTTGCCATTTGGGATTAACGTATGTTCAGCGTTTTGCGGTAAATAATCATTACAATCATTTTCCCTGCCATTGTAATAACCCCAAAAATCCTGCGCAAATGAGGTTTTCCACGGTAATAAATGTCTTTCCTCATATGTGAAGATATATTTTTCAGATTCTTCAGTAGGATTATTCGGATTCAATTTTGTAAGTCCAGTTAACTTTAAACGTTTGGTGAGGTTTTCTTCGGAAGGCCAATAGCTACCTGGAGTATTCCAATCATCATCCGTTAAATAGTCACCGCCAACATAACAGGAAGTAAAAAAATCATGGCTGAGTTTATAATGCAAACGTGATTTATCCGAATGCTTATCTTTTATTAATATTTCCTTCAGTTTTTGAGCATCTCCATTTATATCGGGACGCGGATTCACCTCATCTGACATTATAAATTTGATTAACACATTTTCAGTTTCAATTTTAGTTAAGTATAAATTCTCAATTATACGATAATCCATATGTACTTTCCTATCTCTCCCTCCGATTGCTCCACAAGTGAAAACTATATCTTGCTCTGTCATAGTTGGAGTAGAATAGATATGTCCAATAATTTCATATTTGAAATCAACCCAGTTACCGTTAAGATCGACTATTTTGCTTAAATACCAGCTATTAGGAGCAGCTGACGCTAAGGACGGATCTTTGTTTAATTCGTAATCCTGAAAATAATATTTTGTGCCGTTCTCACCCGTTATGATAAAATTAAGTCCCTCCTTTTCTATTATGCATTTGTTTTTCTTTCCAAGAAAAACAGGAATATGGGTATCGGGATGAAGAATAAATTTGAAAGAGTAATTAATAAAATTCGCCGAAAATACATCCATTTCACCATCTCCCATGAGTCCCCATGAAATTACATCGCAATAATACGGGTAATAAGCATTACCGGGAACATCGTGGTCAATAGTACCATAGTTAAATAAAAGTGTATTTCCACCAGTTATAACATCAAAAAAATTGTGCCATTTTGTCCAGCTAGGAAGTGGAGAATATATTGGTGCATGATATCTTCGATCATCTCCTCCAACCGGTTCATAGGTTATAATGCCTCCTGCTATCAGGTTCCAGCCCAAACCAACATAAGTAGCTTCCTGACTTACTTTAATCCCTGAAGCATTATATGACAGACTGATTGGTACCTCAATGCCTCCTATTTTCAATGTATAAATAGGAATACTAATGGTTGGTGTCCCGGAATATTCTCCTATTGGGATATTTCCATAACTTCCAAGATTTGCAACCTCAGGTGATCTGTTTAAAATTGTAAGTATATTAAACGGATCATTTTCAGGTATTTCCTGAGATTTATTCTCTACAGCAAATGATAAAAATATTATACCAATAGTAATATGAATGATCCTCATAAAAGTATTTTTTCAGTTATAAATTGCAGAATGTTGCCATACCAGATTATCTCTATTATTTCTTTTCCAGCTCCTTAATCCTTTTCTCCAGAGTGATTATATACAACGTCAACTCCTCAATCTTCCTGAGCAGGAGATCGTCCATCTCTCCAACGCTGTAACCGTTTTCTTTGAATTCTTCGGCAGAAGGTACTTCGGGAAGGTGTTTGTTGGTTTTGATGAAGGCATCCAACTCATGCAGGTTCATTAGCTTGTAATCTGATCTGAAAATATGGTCGGATGATGGAACATCAGCAATAATGTCAATTCTCTCTGCTTTAATATCACCGTTTACTGTAAGCGCAACATCGGGAGCAAGGGTTCCAATCCCTACTTTGCCATCATGTTGAACAAATATCGCGTCATTATATGTGCTTCCCTCGTCATTTGATACTCTTATTCTCAATCCGTATATATCATTTGTGCTACTTATTCCAAGTTGTGCTCTGTAGGGAGAAAAGACTGAATTGGCAACTCTCTGCAATACAAGACCTGAATATGTATCTGTTGCTATGTGTAAACCCCCTTCAGGATTAGTCGTACCAATACCTACATTTCCATTCCCATGTATTCTAACTTTCTCATTTCCATTTGTTGAAAATATAATAGGAGTTTCATAGTTGGGTCTGGATTGCAATACCAAAGAGCCATACGTTACTTCATCAGAACCCTCAAAATAATTACCTGCAGCATATATTAATGGGCGTAAACCTGTTGTTTTAAAACTATCCCTATTAAATGAACCGCCAAACAACATATCTCCATCAATATGAAGTTGTCCTTCAGGTGCAATTGTACCAATTCCGACATTTCCTTCAACATAATAAATTCCATTTGATGCAATTTGCCAGTTTGCATCTTCGCCACCACCTTCAGCAGAACGAACAGTTACCGTAATATCATCCGTATCTGTAAGTCCATGTTCATCAGTAACAATTAGAGTTATTGTATGTACACCTACTGTTAAGTCTACGCTTCCCATAGAAGCCATTAAAATCTGAATACCTCCTTCAATCCATACACAGGACCACATATCACCATCCGGATCAGTAGAGAAACCATGTAAAAATACAC
>Ga0315546_1000945_pt1 | contig 19425 bp, 12 predicted proteins | sample SalMarSW160170MG_FD_203833 | JGI IMG/M metagenome (GOLD analysis project Ga0315546, IMG submission 203833) | Salt marsh sediment microbial communities from the Plum Island Ecosystem LTER, Massachusetts, United States - Salt Marsh Sediment SW1601-170 ... | reverse complement strand
CGACATGGACCAGGCTGCCTACGACCCGGGCCGGACCTTCCGGTCGCTGAGCTACGGGCACGACACGCCAGACGCGAGGCGGCGGTTCGCTCTCGCGCTCGCGTACCTTCGGGTCGGTGGCAGCAGAGGCGTCGAAGGTCAGTGGCGCAACCAGGTCGGGGAGACAAGGTGACAAGGTGACAAGGTGAGGGGGAGAAATCTTCTTGTCCCCTTGTCCCCCTGTCTCCTTGTCTTCCGGCAGCGGATAAATCGTACAAGTCAGTCCATCCCCCTCCCAATCCAAATCGAGCGGCTGTGGAGCGATAAGGGGATTGGGCAGTTGTGCCTGGTTCAGGCCAGTGACCTCCCCCAGCCAGGCCAGCCAGCCCCGCAGTTCGGGGGTGCCATCTCTCTTCGCCTTGACGTGCCCGCTGACAATGAGCTTCTCCTGGGCGCGGGTAGCGGCGACATAGAGGAGCCGCCGGGATTCGGCATCCTCCTGGTCAGCTTCGCGCAGGGATACCAGCCGGTAGGTGGCTGGCAGGGTCTCCTCCTCCCTCAGCCCCAGCATGATGCCCAGGTCGGGTGAGACGAGGACAGGCGGGGTGAGGCCACCGCCAGCGTGGGCCGCGTCGGCGATGACGACGACGGGGAACTCTAGCCCCTTGGCCTTGTGGATAGTCATCAATTGGACTGACCCCTCGGCCTCGACAGGAGCTTCTCCCTCGCGGGCGGCCACGTCGCGCAAAGACTGGACGTATTCCAGGAATTCTCCCACGCTGACCAGACCGCTTCTATGGGCATCTGCCAACAGTTTGCCCACGTTGCGGCACGACCGGTAGCCTCCGGCCAGGTACAGGGCAGCCCGGTAGTGGGTGGCGTTCAGCAGCCGCCCCAACAGGTTTCCAACGGTGGCGCGCCCGACCAGACCGTGAAGTTCGGCGATGACCTCCCGGGCACGACAGGCACGAACGGCATCAGCGGGGTTCAGGTGGTCAAGAGGGCCGTGGAGGGCTTTCCAGAGAGGACAAGGAGACAAGGGGGCAAGGCGACAAGGGGAACTCCAGCGCAGCAGGTAGAGGGCGGCATCGCTGAGGGCGAAAGCGGGGGAACGGAGGATGCCGGCCAGCGCCAGGTCATCGGTGGGGTCGGCCAGGGCGGCGAGGCCGTTGAGTAGGTCCCGCACCTCCGGCCGGTCGTAGAAGCCTCGCCCGGCGACGGTGACGAAGGGGATGCCGGTCTGCTCCAGCGCGTCCTCGTAGGGAGGAAAGCCGGTGGCAGCGCGGAAGAGGAGTGCTATCTCCCCCCAGTCCACATCCTCCTCGTCGTGCAACCGGTGCAGACGGCGGGCCAGGGCGGCAGCAGCGGCGATACGGCCCTCGTCGGCGTTCTCCCCCAGCCCCAGGTGCAGTTCCACGTAAGGGGAATGGACGCCGGAGCGGGGTTCCTCCCGGTGAGCGGCCAGCGGGGTGAAGGGGACAGCGTAAGGCCGCTCAGGATCGTCCTCCTCTCCCAGAATGGGGGCCAGGAGGCCGTTGACGAGGGCGACCAGGGGAGCGTGGGCACGGAAGGTGAGGTCGAGGGGAACGCGACACCCGCCCACGGCAGCCACGTCGGATTGGACGCGACGGAAGACAGTCACGTCGGCACCGCGAAATCTGTAAATGGATTGCTTAGAGTCACCGACGATGAAGAGGGCACTGGGTTGAGACTGGAGATTGGAGATTAGGGATTTGGCGAAGCCAGTGAGGGCATAGACGATGCGCTGCTGGCGGCTGTTGGTGTCCTGGAACTCATCCACCAGGACGGCGCGAACCTCAGATTGCCAGCGGGCGCGGACCTCGTCGTCGTGGGCGAGGAGGGCGAGCGCCCTTGCCTCCAGGTCGTCGAAGTCAAGGGCGCGGCGGTCGTCCTTGAGGCGGCTATACTCCGCCAGGGCACGGCCGAAGAGGCGGCGTAAGCGGAGGAGGGCACCGGCGCATCGCTCGTCCAGGGTCCAGGAGATCGGCCTTTTCTTCAGGAGAGGGGCAAGGGCGGCGTCGAAGTGGGCGCGGAGGGTCCCCATCGCCTCCCGTGCCGCCGCCAGGTCGTCGGCATCCCAGTTCTTCTTCCTCCCTCCAGTGGAGATGGCGCTTCGCAGGGCCAGGAGGGCAGCGAGGAGGGTATCCCAGTCGCGGGCCTCCAATGCAACCTGGGCCTCGGCCCAGCGGGCCAGGGCCGCCTGCCGGGCGGCCTCCAGTTTGTCGTCAGGCTGGCGGGCCTGGAAGTGGGTCAAATCGCCCAGCGATGCAGCCCAGGCCGGATTCTCCAGCCGCTTGCGTAGCCAGGCCGCCAGTGCGTTGGACCAGCGGGCCAGGGGCGCATCGGCGAGCGTGTCGAAGGCGGCGACGACGTCCAGACGCTTCTCTACCAGGATGGCAAGGGCCTGGCGCAGTTGGTACTCGGTCATAAGCTCGAACAGGGGGACCGCTTCGGGGGCTGTGGCGGCCCATGCCAGGGCAGCCTCAATGGCGCGGGCCTTCAGCAGGGCGGCCTGGTTCTCGTCCAGGACGTCGAAGTCGGGGTCTACCTGGGCCTCGGCCGGGTGGCCGCGGAGGATTTCGGCGCAGAGGGAGTGGACGGTACCGATGCGGGCGCCATCCAGGGCAGCAAATGATTCCTCCCAGCGCTCTCGTTCTGCCGGGACATCGCACCGCCCTTCGACGGGCTCAGGGCATCGCTCAAGCCAGGTCTCGATGGCGGAGCGGATGCGGGCGCGCATCTCGCGGGCAGCCTTGTCGGTGAAGGTGATGGCGACGATGGAGCGGAGGGGAAGGCCAGATTCCAGCAAGGCCAGGTAGCGGCCGACCAGGGTGCGGGTCTTGCCGGAGCCAGCGCCAGCGGTGACGACGACGGCCGCATCCAGGGCATGTACGGCGTCAGCCTGTTGGTCGGTGAACTGGTAAAGGGAGAGAATAGACTCCATCACCACCCCCTCGGCCTGTACTGCCAGCAAAACCCGACGGCAGGGCAGTGGTCGGGGCAGCCGTGTTCGGGCGGGGTAGGAGCAAACTGCCCCCCCTGCACGGCGGCGACGTAGGCCCGCACGTAACTAACCGCTACCTCGGCCGTCCCCTCCACGCCGCCCTCGTACCGCTCCAGGCGCAGGTAACTGGGGCTGGCGGAGCCGATGTGCCAGTAGAAGCCATCAGCGACAGGCCCCACGCTCAGCGCGTCCCGCACCGCCAGGGCGTAGAGAGGCAGTTGCAGCCGTGTGCCTTCTTTCAGTTCGCGGGCGGAGATGCGGGAAGAGCCGGCCTTGTAGTCCACGACGCGCAGGGAGCCATCGGAGGCGTGATCCACGCGGTCAATGTAGCCCCGAATCTGGATGCTGGATACTCGTTGCTGGTGGCTAGTGGCTGGTTGCTCGTTACTGGTGGCTGGTGGCTGGAGGGTCAGTGGTGGTTCGCCGTGAAGGCCGAAGGGGAGTTCCTGGGCGTAGGGCTCGTACCCCTCGCGGACCTCCTCCAGCGCGACGACGGTTTTCTCCAGCACCGTCAGGAATTCCCGCTGCTGCTGCTTCCACAGCGCGGTGGGACGGAAGCCGTACTCGTCGGGAGCGTCTGCGAAGACCGACTGTGCCACATCCGGCAGGATGGAGAGAGGATCGGACGGGGCCAGGCGGTAGACCTCCTCCAGGACGCGATGGTAGATGGAGCCCAGGATGAGCCGGTCGAACCCCTCCTGGGGCAGGATGCGCGGTTCCAGGTGCAGGACGTGGGCCACGTAAAAGTGCAGGGGGCATTTGGCGTAGGTCTCCAACCGGCTGCTAGACCAGACGTGGGTGGGGCCGTAGCGGACCGCCAGGAGGGAGGACAACGGGCTCAGGTCCCCCTCGTGGGGGCCAACCGGCGGGCGGGCCAGCCGCGCCCGCACGACCTCCGCACCCGCCAGAGTGACCTGCCATCCCCGGTCTACAGGGCCGTCGTCCTTTTTCAGGGCGGGGGAGAAGCCCGCGTGGGCCATCGTCGCGACGAATTCTTGCGGCGAGGCAGCCTCGTCTGGCGAAGTCTCCTCCGGGCGGACGCGCCGGGGGAGGGGAGCATCCACCAGCCGCCTCAGATGATGCCAGTAGGGGGAAGGCTCCCACGTCTGCCCGTCGTCGGCCAGGTAGGGACGACACAGCAGCAGTCGCTCCCGGGCGCGGGTGATGGCCTCGTAGAACAGGGTGACCTCGTCGCCACGCAGGCGGGGCTCCAGGGACAACCCCCGCTTCCACAGGAGCGCCCGGTCATCTTCGCGCAGCAGGGGGTCCTCCCGCTCAGCGGCGGGGAACTCCCCCTCGGAGAGGCCCAGGAGGGCAACGGCGCGGAAGGAAAGGCCCCGGGCGTGGAGCACCGGCGCGACCAGGATGCTGTCCTCCTCAGGAGACGGGAGGGTGTAGGAGGCCGCCTCCACCACGCCGCGCAAGTCATCGAAGAAGCGGGTGTAGGGTATCCCCACCCCCGGCCCCTTCCCCATGGGGGGAGGGGGATTCAGGAGGGACTCGGCCAACACCAGGCCGCGCAGGACGTCCTTGAGGGTCTGCAGGGCGGCGACGTCCCGCCGGGCGAAGGGGCGACCGCCAGATTCTCCCTCGGCCTCCCGCACCCGGGCGACGATGTGTAGGGAGTCGTCGCCCCTGGGGGACAAGGATGGGTGTGCCAGTTCGGGTTCGCTGCCGATGAGGCTCTCCACCCAGGCCACGTAGTCGCGGACGGTAGCCTGAGGTGGCGGTGTGAGCCGGGCGACGAAGCGGTCGAAGGCACGGCGAAGCGCAGCGGCCTCCTCGCCGGTGGGGAGGTCAGAGGAAGCAACGTCTTCCTCCTCACCAGCGGGACCTGCCCCTTCGGCTGCGCTCAGGGCAAGCTCCGGCGCCGCCAGCCGGTCGAGGGCCTCGCGCCACTGATCCAGGCCATGGACGACCAGTCCGGCTCGGGCGACTCTGTCCAGCCGGGCGGGGAGAGACCCCTCCCCAGGTCCCTCCCTTACGAGGGGAAGGGAGCCCTCCCCCAGCCCCTCCCCTCGCAGGGGAGGGGAGTTTGCCTCTGGCTCCGGTTTTCCATAGATCGCTGACCAGTCGAAGTAGGGACCGGTGAGAGTCTCGATCACCGGGCGGCGGGGCCAGTCCAGTACAGAGAGCGAGAGCAGCGAGAGGAGCGCGGCAACGGCTGGGTTGCTCGCCAGGTCGCTGCCGACCGCCACATGGAGCGGCAGCCCGAACTCGGCCGCCGTCTCCTCCAGGAAAGGGCGATAAGGCCCCAGATTACGGGCCAGGAGGGCGACCTGGCGGAGGGCCATTCTGTCCTGAACGATGCGGGCCTTGAGCCAGCGCAGGGCGGCGCGCACCTCCTGGCGGCGATCCTGCGCCTCGATGAACGTTACCGTATCGTTGGCGGGGAAGGAAATGGAGGAGTGCTCGAAGAGGCAGGATTCCAGGTGTTGGAGGGTTACGTGTTGTGTGTTGCGTGTCGCGCGTGGCGCGGTGTGTGTTGCGCGGTGCAGATCAGGGAGGGCGGTGGTGAGGGCGGCACGGGCGTGGGCGAAGCGGCGGTGGGCGGTGCGGTGCCCCCCCTCAATCCCTCCTCTCTTCGACAGGGGGGAGGTAACGGGGTAGCCGGTGAGAGTGATAAGGGTTTCGGTGACCCTGCCTGCCAGCAGGTGCAGGACCTCCAGTTGGGTGGGATTGAACTCGTCAAAACCATCCACGACCAGGAGCGCCAGGCCGGCGTAGAGGGCAGGGTCGCGCTCTAAGGCCAGCGCGGCCAGCCAGCCCTGCCCCTCGGCGTCGGTCCAGCCGCTCGTCACCAGCCAGTCCTGGTAGGCGGCATAGACGGCGGCCAGTTCGGCCAGGCGGGGAGGCTGGTCGGCGACGGCGGCGGTGAAGTCGTCACGGTGGACGCGGGCGCGTTTCAGTTCCTGGATGAGTGTGCGCAGGGCGCGGATGAAGCCGGGCTTGTCGCGTAAGGGAGCGTAATGGTGCAGGCGGTCCTCGTCGCAGAGACGGTCCACAATGGCCCGCAGGAGCCGGTGCTGGACGGCATCGTCGAGGCGGGGGGCGAGAGTGCCAGCGCGGGCCAGAATGTCAGCGTAGAGGCGGTAGAAGGTGCCGATCTCGACACCGAGGGTTCCGCCAGCGCGGGCCAGGCGGCGGCGAAGTCCAGCTACCTGGGGAAAGTTGGGCAGGACGACCCAGACGGGGGCAAGGGGAGCAGAGGTGCGCAGTTCGCGGATACGGGAAATGGCGTAGGCGGTCTTGCCGCCTCCGGCGGGAGCGAGGAGAAGCTTGATAGTCATAGTATTCTCTAGTCAGTGTGATTTACTCGATACCAAGTTGCTGGTTGGCACCTCTGCCAAATTTGGTTTCGGGCTGTATGAGCAACATAACCACCACTTGCTCCGCGCTTTGGTGGTGTGAGCCGGCACTCACCCTTGTGTTTTACCATCTACTCAAGAGGCTTGAGGAGTTCCAAGAGCTCCTCCCGCGTCCAGCTCAACTGGCTGCGCGCGGCTGCACTCATGACGCGGTCGGACAACCCCCGTTTGCGCTCTTGGAGGGTCGCAATCTTTTCCTCAATGGTATCGGCGACTAAGATGCGATGTACGAATACTGTCTTGTCTTGCCCAATGCGATGCACGCGGTCCGTGGCTTGGTCCTCTACGGCGGGGTTCCACCAGCGATCCACGTGTATCACATGATTGGCCGCAGTGAGATTAACACCGTGTCCTACAGCCTGCAGACTGCACAGTGCCACCTGTGCCTGGCGCAAATTGAAGCGGTCAATGAGTTCCTGGCGATAGCTCATAGACATTGAGCCGTCGAGACGAACCCATCTTACCCCGCGCAGATTTAGGGCGATCTGCAAGAGATCCAATGTATCCAAGAATTGACTGAATAGGACGACTTGCTCGCCTTGCTCAAGAATCTCACCTATCCGAACTATCACTAGATCGAGTTTCTCCGAACGGCCCTCTACAGGCTCGGGCTGCCCCGTGATCAGTGCAGGATGGTCGCAAACCTGCTTCAGCTTGGTAAGGATTGCCAAGATGTTCGGCATGCCGATCCGCTGACCACGCAACAGAGAACGACGGACGGGCTCAGCTTCCCGGCTCTGGATGGTCACGTATAGCTTGCGTTGCTCTTCCGTCAACTCAACCCACTCTTCCATGTCTATCTTCTCAGGCAGATCCTTGGCCACCTCCCCCTTTCGCCGGCGCAGTATGAATGGCCCCACGCGTTTGCCAAGCCGATCAGCTGCAGCGCGGTCCCCACTGGTGATTGGAAGCTCAAATACCCGCTGGAAGGTGCCATACTTCCCTAGATGACCGCGCATTAGAAAGTCGAACACTGACCACAGCTCCGCTGGCCGGTTTTCAACAGGGGTGCCGCTGAGCGCTATCCTATGCGCGGCATTCAGTGCCTTTGCTGCCCGCGCCCGCTGCGTCTGAGGATTCTTGATCATAGTGGATTCGTCCAGAACCAGAAAGAACAGTGGCACCTTCACGATCAAGTCAATATCCCGCGTCACGGTGTCATACGTGCTGATGACCACGTCTGGATAGGACCGACGCCACAACTGGCGGTCACGGCTTGGTCCAATGTACTCGTGTACTCGCAGCGCTGGATAGCACCTCCTCAACTCACGGTGCCAGTGCCGTATCACTGACTTGGGACATATGATCAGGCTGTGCAGACGACTCTGGCTTGTTTCCAAGGCCAGACGGAGTGCGGCCGCGGTCTGAATCGTCTTGCCCAAACCCATATCATCGGCCAGCAGTCCGTGGAGGTAATGATCCGCCAACCAAGTGAGCCACTGGATCCCTGACCTCTGATAGGGTCGCAGGTTCATGCCTTCCTGGCGGAGGTCCTGCTCTACGGCATCAGAGAGGCGGAAAGTTTCATCGGCTTCAAATCCTTCCAGATCATCAAGGAACTGCTGATACTCGGCATCCACCTCACGCTGACCACCTATGTGCTCAATAAAATCCTCCAACGACCCGAACTGAGCCACAGGGATACGATAGCCCTCGGGGGTCTCCTCTGGGGCAAGGCCAGCCAATTCGCGCAGAACACGCCCCGGCTCATCTGGAGACACCTCGACAAAAGTGTAGGGGTCAGGTTGAACGTATCCCCCTTTTGCGTTGCGGATCAGGTCGAAGGGTGCCTCGCGGTCGCCGACTACATAGTCGAGCTGGAAGTCCAGCCATCCGGGTTCCCCTGCCTGCACACGCACTCGGGGGGAAGGCGGCAGTTTGAGGACCTGCAACCTAGAGGCCTCATCTGTCAGCACGGCCTGGAAAGCTGTTTTCAGAAGCACGAGGTCCCGCTTAAAGAACTCGGGGATTCGGTCGGGTCGTATTACTTGGCGGCCTCTCTCTAGCCAGGCACGCGCCGTATCGCTGATGCGCTTCGGGAGTGGAATGAAACGCTTGCCGACCTGGGCGTAGCGGCCATCAGGGGTGATCCCTAGGTCCAGTTCGAGCACTAGGTCAGTTGTACCAGGCAGCCGATATCCCACTTCGGTAATCAGCCCAACGCGGGGATCGTAGTCTAGACTGGCTGCAACCTCAAGAGACTCGTCAAGTATCTCGTACTCCTGCGAGGATTCGGTTTCCACAACTGTGCGCTTCTGGCGCAGATGGCGCAGGACAGGGGGGCAAACCTCGAACGTGAGCTCGCCTGTTGGACGGACCTCTGAGCAAACGGAGCGCAGTGCTAGCAAGGTGTCCAGGTCGTCCATGGACGGCAAATACTTCCTACCCTCCCGCTCAACGCTAAATCCCGCGTAGCTCCAAAGTGCCGATACATCCTCGACCTGTGTTGTTTCGCCATCAATGGTGTACGATACGCGTACAACGTGACGGCCTTGCTCGTCTGTGTCGAGATGGAAGTCCAGGGGCAGGTCCAGAAGTTTGACATCCTGGAAATTCCGTCTTAGCCAGCCCGCGATGTGTGATGTTGCTGGCAACCGGAGCCGTTTTCGCAACCAATCCCCCAAGCGTGACACCGTTAGCTCCCGTATTCCCTAAGCAATGTCTCGAACCATTCAGGCATAGGTTCCCACGGCGGATACACACCTTCGAAGTACCAGGCTGGAACGGGCGATTCTGGGGAATTCCGCCGCAGGGCCTTGCGAAAATGCGCAAGTTTGACTGTTTGGAATCGCAAGGTTGCGGCACGAGCTTTTTTGTGGAGCGACTTTTCATGTCCGAGGGCCTTACGTTCCAGTTCTGCCGCCTCTTGGAGAGATTGCTCCTGCCCAGCGTGCGCATCCACAATGCGCTGCTTGCCTGGGAAGTCCCCTCTGAGCAATCGGGGGAACTCCCTCTCCTTAGCCTGCACCCAAGCCATTATGGCCTGCTGGCGGGCGGGGCCGACACCTGGAACCCTGCGGGCAAAACGGAGGTCGCGCAGATTGCCTCGGAAGCAATACTGGATGATCCTGCGGCTCAGTTGCGGGCCGATGCCCTGTATCTCGGTGAGGCGCTTTTCGACCAAGTAGTGATTCAGAGCGGCCTGCAATTCCTCAGAACGTTTACGCTTCAGGAGGTCCAGTTGACGCTCTATATTCTGTATCTGGGCCTGCCTGGTGCGCATACTGCTCCGCAGAGCAGAGAGCGAGACACGTAACTGACCCAGATGCTGTGTCCCACGTGCGGTGCGGTAGTCGTTTCGCGCTCGTCTGCGAACCCGAGACTTATAGGTGATCTCGAGCAAGAAAAGATAGGCACTTGTGCAGAATAGCACCAGGGACAACCCCGCGAGGCACAATACGGTCACTGCCCCAAACGCGGACACCCACCACTCACTCGCCATTCTATCCTCTCCAGTGGAACCACGGTCACCTCTCTCTCACGAGCGCTTCCAGCACCTCGATGGGGCTAGCTCGCAGCAAGGACGATGCATCGCTCCTACTGTGCAGATTTTCTCAGAGTCCCTCGTCACCTGCACCATCTCCTGTCTTGTCTCTCTTCCCCGCGCGGGAACCCTGATCGTTTCACAGTCCCACCCCCGCTGCTGTCCCAGGCTCACCAGTTCCCGCATGGCGGCGGTCTGAGATCTACTCATTCCAGCACTCTTGTCACGGTAGCCGGGCCGTCGAGCAGGAGGCGCAGTCTGTTGAGCACGTTGCGCCCCAGGATGATCTCAGAAAAGTAAGCACCCGCTCCGGCTCGGGACCTACACGACGCAAGAGAACAGCCGTGCGGCCAAAGCGCTGCCGGATACGCCGGTGGAGCACCACGAAGTCCTCGTCGTGGTCCACGACCTGCCCTTCGTGGACGGCTACGACCTGGCCCAGATATTGCTTCACCAATCCGGCGTGCATGGCGCGGAAGGCCTCTGCCTCTTTCTGAATCTTCTGGTCCTGCACCTGGCGCATATAGCGACGGAGAGCGGTCGCAATAATCTCTTCCAGCACTATGTGCTGTTGTGCGGCCAGCCTCTCCAGATCTTCCACCAAGTCAGGCTGCAAGGTTATGGTAGACATTGTCTGCTCCTTATCCCACTCCGCCACCCGCTGCCGCTCCAGCTTCACCAAATTCTGCACGGCGGCGGAGGGGCACATCCTTGGCGTATTCATTCTCCAGCCTTGTGCACTCATTATAGCGTTCGAGACCGGTTCGGTCAAGACCATTGTTCGCGAGGCAACAAGGCGAGGTGCAAGATGCTCGACACGTGGGAGGTGCCGGGCACTTCATTGGCCGGCTAGCATTGCAGCGAGAATGGCTTGAGGATCACGGCGGGGCCGCTGCTTGAGGTGTAGCCAGCAGGATAGTCGGTGATGGGGATTTCCCAATCAACCTGCGCCTTGTGAGGGTCTGCGACCTTCAATCTTTGCAGAGTTTGCTGAAAATGGCCTCGTCCTCGTTCGCCGAAGGTCTCTGACCGAGGCGTAAAGGGCTCGGTCGGGAGACCTTCGCCCATCAGTCTGGGTAGGCGTAAAGGGCTCGGTCGGGAGACCTTCGCCCATCAGTCTGGGTAGTTACCTCAGAACGGTATATTAAGCCGCACCGCCGTGGAACATGTGGTGCTACAGAAAACTCACACCACCGGATCTTTCAGGCCGGTGCGGCTTTTGCACGCGAGAGCTGAATAGCCCCAGGCTTGACCCTACGGTATGATTAGCCGCTGCCCGACGTATATGAGGTTTATGTTCCGCAGACCGTTGACGGCGGCTATGGCCCAGGGCGTAGTACCGTAACGCAGGGCGATGGCCCAGAGTGTGTCGCCTCGCTGGACGATGTAGACCCTTGAAGATGGGGGGGGCAGCGTGCCGGATCCGGAGATGATGAGCCGCTGCCCGACGTAAATGGTGTAGGGGCTGCGCAGGCCATTCAGGGCTGCCAATGCCTGGTAAGTCGTCCCAAAGCGCCGGGCGATAGAATAGAGCGTATCGCCCCGCTGGACGATATAGATGGTTGAGCCGGTCGGCCCTCCGCTGCCAGATGGTATCCAAAGCACCTGCCCGTAGAAAATCAGGTTGGGGTTGATGATGCCGTTGGCCTGGACGATGGCCTGGACGGTGGTGCCGAAGCGCCAGGCGATGCTGTACAGGGTGTCGCCAGCGCGCACCGTATAGTAAAACCCGCTCGACGGAATGGGGGTGGGAGTGGGCGTCGGAAGTGGCGAGGATGCAACGAGCTGATCCGGGCCCAGCCCACTGCCAGCAGCCAGCGCGGTCACCGTGCCCGCCAGCACCAGTGCCAGCACGACACTGCTGACCTTGGGGGCCCACTGTCTGAGCAGCGCGCGGCCAATCTGTGCGCGTCTGGCCCACAGCCCGGGCAGCGCCTCGGCCCCACGAAACTTGAAACTTGCTTCACGTGTATTCATTTCACTTCCTCCCTACTTGAGTAACTTGTTCAGTCCAATCTAATGGATTTTCGAAACACCGGTTCCAAATCGGTCCTGGCCCAGCCGCGTGCAGGTGGCGGAGCCACAGATCTCCAGCGAGACGTCGTCCACGTACATCGCTGTGACGCCGTCTGCTCCGTTGTTGACAGATCCGAATCGCAGCTTGATCGTCTGACCGGCGTGTATCGTCATATCATGCTCATACAGTGTCCACCGCTGCTCATCTGACCGCCGCCAAAGCAGGTACCTGAGCGGCTCGTCATCCTCGTTCAACACCCACACGTATTGCATATCCACATAGCTTTGGTTCAGCATATCCTGGAGAGTCTCTGCCGAAGGGCGGACTGTAACGGTCGGGGTCAACGGCGGCTCTCCACTGATGGGGTAGACCCAGAAACGCAACGTCGCGCTGACCACGTCCGCCGGGATGCTTACCGTCTGTTGAACGGAAGAGAAGCTCTCGCGATTATCTGCCGGGTCAACGATGCCCGTGCGCACTGCCCGACTGCCGGTGTGCGTGATCGCCATGGTGTAGGTGGCGGGGTACGGTGTAACCGGGAACTCCCAGCCACCGTCATCCTCGAAGCCGCCGTTGGCAATGCCCTCAGTACACGTGAAGGTAGTGGCGCAGGCCCAATCGCTCCAGTTCGAGTTGCCGTGGTCGTTGAAAGCGCGGATGCGGAAACAATGATAAGACGCCGGCGCCAGACCCCCGACCGTGTATGAGATTGTGTTAGCTTCGATGTTCGTCATTGTTATTCCATCGTAGATGGTAAAGCCGGTTTCATCGGATGAGTTGTCCTGCCAGTCCAACCGGATTTGACTGAAACTGATGGGAGTGGCCTGCAGGTCACCTGGGGCCTGTGGCGGACTGTATTCGGATACAGTGATGTAATTGGTGCGGGTCAGGGTAGAGGTGTTACCTGGTAGGATCAGCGTTCCGTCCATCTTGCTGACCGTCAGGGCGACGGTGTATGTCCCTGTCGCTGTGTAGGTATGGATTGGGTGGGTTTGTGTGCTGGTGCTGCCGTCCCCCAAGCTCCACAGGCTGGTATTGAAATTCCCGGTGGAAGTATTGGTGAAGACCACCGTCAACGGAGCCACGCCAGTGGTCGGCCAGGCAGTGAAATCCGCCTGTAGCGGCGTATATTTGCGCAGGATGAGAGGCAGGTAGATGTTGCAGAACCGCAATGCAGGGTTCGTCACCTCATTCGACCAAACACAGTCGGCGAGGGTCCCGCCAGCCGGATAAACGCAGGCGCAGTTGGTGACGGCGACCGTCCAGCCCACTGTGTCAGGGACGCCCACCTGCGCGACAAAGCTGACCGTTATCTGGTCAGTGGGCGTGACCGTCAGCGTGCCGGTGATGACACTGTTAGCGTGCTCAATGCCTGTGGGCTGTGCCAGGAAGTGCGCAAAGGTCGTGCCTTCCAGCGGGTCGTAGAGCGCGACCTGCGCGCCAGGAGCGGCCGAGATGACTAACGTGTAGGTGAGTTCGTCGCCATACGCTACCTGGCCCATGGGCATGACCGTCTTGGTAATACTCACGCCCTGGGGGCTATCAGTGTTTTGCAGCACGACGACTTGATCCACCGTGCCATCGCCCCCGTCGTATCCACGCAAGCGGGCACTTGCGTCAAACCGACTAGCGTTCCCGTTCTCGTTCCCGTTTTCAATGGACTCAATGAACATCACAGGTGCGCCTTGCAGTGCAGCCGTAACCTGGGCGTGGCCGGTGGCGGGGGCTGACCCTTCGGCTTCGCCCAGGGCAGGCGCGGCTGGAGCAACCAGCCGCGATTGGGCCGCTGTGGGCACAGCACCGCCGAGTACAAGGGCCAACAGCCAGGCAATAGACACGATGAACCTTGACAAAATCAACTGTTGCGCTTTCATAGCTCTTCTCCTCCTTGATTGTGCAGCGGGTGAATCTCGCTAGCTCAGGCAGCACGTTGGCCAAGTCCCATTTATGGCGAAGCGGCGAGCAGGATTCGGTCGGTGATGCCAGTGCATGGTGAGCCAAGCCACTCGTCCTGTGGGGAACAACTCGCCCGTCAGGGCTTCTGGCGCAAAAACAAAAACACGCCAAGACGAGAGCCAAGCCCCCCTTGACGCGTCAATTATCTGCTAGTGGATACAGGAAGTTCGGTAAATGGCAGCCAGTCACGCTACACCCCTCCTTCCGAGACCGAAAACCGCTTCCCCACCCCTGTTGGGTTGGTTGCCACACTAAGCATTATAGCACGAGGCTTGGCTCTATTGGGTTACAATAACGTTACGATATGGAAACAGGAGAACCACGGACGGAGAAACAGACGAGGGGGGAAACCACGGTGGTGTCCATGGACAATCGAGATAATTCTAGCACACTATCCATTTTCACGGATTTTGCCTTTTTTCTTATCAGTCCCCCTCTGCCAGTTGTTCCAGAAAATCGGCAAAGCCCAACAGATCTCGAGATACCTGCTCCAGCGTGGAGGACAGTTGCTTGATCAGTACCTCAATCTGCCCCACGTCAAAGTTGAACGTGTACACATTCCGCACGACGTGTCGGAAACCCCGATACCGATCCAACCGATCTCGCGTCTCCAGGCTCAACACGGGCGGCCTGACGCCCGGAATCTCGGCCGCCATCTGGCGTAGTAATTCCTGATGCCAACGCGGGCCTGAGGGCTTGACCCGGTCTATTCCGTCTGCGATGATCTCTAGCACCCGCTCTATTCCCGCGTAAAAACCGTGCAAATTGAGAGCCGTCGCGTCCACGTAATAGTCGTCGGTGGACACCATAGCCTGCTGCCAGATACGCGTGGCGCGTTCGACTACCCGTGCCAAATCTTGTAACTCTGTGCGAATACGCCCGGCGGTGGCTCGATAGATTTCCTTCATAGCGGCTTCCCCTCTCGAACGATGGCCTCGCGCAGCGCCGGCCTACAGTGCTCCACGGCGACCAGGTCGATCTTGAACTCGGGTGAAATGTCCTGTAACTTGGCCACGGCAACAAAATAGTCGTCGGATTTCAAGCCCCACGTGGCCAGGTCTATGTCCGATGTTCTGGAAAACCAAAAGCCGTGAACCAGTGACCCGAAAGCCGCCACCTGCGTAGCGCCGAACTGTTCTTTCAACAATGCCACAGCACGGTGTGCTACTTGCCAGGCGCGCTCCCGGCGTCGCGCTAACGCCTGTTGCTCTTCTTCCCACCGGCGTCGTGCGGTGGCTCGATACACAGCCATCGCTTTCGGGCTCACTTGTAGAGCAGTAGACATGCGCTTTCTCCTCCTCAAACACACAGTCACTCGTTTGCTCAATTGTAACACAACAGCAACCCTCACACAAACGACAGCGACTTGGCACTCGAACACGCCTCACTCAGCAGTCCAACGCCAGCCATCGGGAGTCCGTTCCAGCCCCCAACGCTCGCGGGCGGCGATGACGTGGCGGCACAGTCGCTCGTACACACCGTTGGCATCGAAGAGCACCCGGCCTTCCTCGACGGTCTCGCAAAGGAAAGGCGCGCCGGCAGCGATCTGTGCAATCAACTCGTCTCGCGTCTTCACCACTGGCTGGACGATGCCGTCACTACAGGCGTAGACCGTCTCCCAATCCACCGGGTGCTCAAAGACCACCAGCACATCGGCGTCGCTATATTGCGTGAACTCACCGGTGGCCACCGAGCCGAAGAGCAGTACCAACAGAGGGTCCAGCCGTCGTACCTGCTCGACGAAACACTCCACCGATGACCAGAGAGGATAGTTTGGCGGCGGTTTGAAGTGGGCAGGAGGCCCGCTATCGCAGTTCAAGGTATTCCTCACGGAAGTTGACGCGCAGGTCGAAATAGCGCAGAAAGTTGAGTCCCAGGACGCCATCTATCTTGAGAGCCGGCGGCAGGTCGCCGCATGCCACCTCCAGGCCACTGACCTCCTGGCCAAAGACCCGCACCCAGGGTACGACCAGGATGGGCGTTTCCTGGGTGCCTCCCCAGACGTGTGTTCTCCGCACCACGTGAGGTTTCTGCGGGTCGAGGCCTAACTTGCGAATCGCCTTTGGCGTCAGGGCAGTGATGGAGGAACCGGTATCCAAGAGCAGGATTGCCCGCATTCGCCACCCAGTGCTATAAAAATCACCCACAACAAGCACCATTCCTTGGGCCAGCCCTACGAGGGGAAAGCGTTCTGCAGAATTCATAACAGCACCAGTTCCCCTTCCGGCACTAGCCGCCCTGTATACCACACAGCAAAATGGTATACATCCCTTCTCTCCAAGGCTATCCTGTCAATTTCTTCTCTATCTGGGCTGTGGGCAATCAGCCGCCCTTTGTACGGCTGCTCGTACTCGTCGTCCTCCACCACCTCGAAGAAAATCCACTCATCGGGGTAGTGAGCCATCATCTCTGAAATCAGTTCCACATGGTTGTCGTCTCGACGCTCGTTCATCACCCATACCTCCTAATTCTCACAATTCCACCTCCGCCACTATCTACCGCTCCAGGTCATTGTTCATTTCCTACAACCCCTCCCGTGCAGCCAACTCCCGCCCCAGGTCAATCAACTCCTGGATGGTGACGATGAACCCTTCAGCAGCTTCGACGCTGGGAGGTGGGGCTTCCTCTTCGTCCTCGGCCGGTGGGGCGGTGAGGACACGAACGCGATCCACGCGAGCGGCCAGGTCGGTGGGGATGCGACCAGGGGCGACCAGTTCCGCCTCTACCAAGCGCGGGGAGGGCAGTGCTTCTCCGGGGTCTTTGTCCTTGACGAGCGAGATGTGCGTACTCAGCGCCCATCCCAACGCCTGGCGCACAGGACGCATCACCTCCTCCGGGAAGCCACCCTGTAACACAACGGACGCCAGTTTGAGCCGCTTGTCGGCCGTGTCGAAACCCTTGTTGGCACGGTGCAGCCGCTTTTCCAACGCCTTGCGCTCGTCGTCGCGGGTTGGTGCAGGGATGGCCGGGGCCTGGTAAACAGTGGCGGCCTCGGCCGTCTGCTCTATCACCCCACCGGTGAGGGCAGATAGCGTCCGGTAGCCCTCCTGCTCCATCAACAACAAACCTGGCGTCGGGAAGTCGCCGTAGTGTTCATTGAGCAGCACTTCGACCCTGGGGCGCAGTTTGGCCGGTTCGCGGTCCACGACGACGAGGACGTTACCATCGGCGGGGGCACCGGGGAGTTGCGGAGCCTGCCGCACCAGGAGAACACGGCCCGGGTAGTGCCCCACCAGCAGGTCGGCGAAGCCCTGCAGCGTGGGCGTGGGTACGAGCTCTGGTTTTGCCTCAGGCGCGACGGCGGTGGGTTCGAGCACCAGTTCCGGCTTGATCGCCTCCTGGGCACCCAGCAGCACTTCGAGCCGCTGCAACACACCCTGGCCCGCATCCTTGAACGAGAGGTCGGTGACAGTGCTGTCCTCATTGAGCGCCGCGTCGAAGACGGCTCGCTTGGCAGCCAGCGTGTCGAGCATACGCTCCTCGATGGTACCTTTGGCGATCAGGTTGACGACGTTGACGGTGTGCAACTGGCCGTGACGGTGGGCGCGGGCGATGCGCTGGGCGAGCACGGCCGGGTTCCAGGGCAAGTCGAGGTTGACCACCATGCTGGCAGCCTGCAGGTTCAGCCCTACGCCGCCGGCGTCGGTGGAGAGGAACACTTTGCACTGGGGATCCTCAAAGAATTGCTCAATGAGCGCACCGCGCTTGGGGGTGGGCACGTCACCGGTGAGTTTGACCCAGCCCAGATTGAGCTTTTCCAGCGCTGGCTCGGTCAGCGCGAGCATCTTGCTCCACTGGCTAAAGAGGATGGCCTTGTGGCCGTTGCTAGCGACCTCCTCGTCGAGGATCTCGCGCAGTTCGCGCAGCTTAGGGGCGGTCTTCTCGCGGTCCTGGGGTTTGATCTCCGGATCGTGGAGCGCCAGAGCGTTGCAAATCAGGCGCATTTTGACCAGACACCCCAGGAGAATCTGGTGCTGCTCCGGCGTGAGCGGGCGGCGGTGGGCTTGCGCCATCAACTTGGCGACCCTTTGCTCATATTCCTCGTAGGCCTTCCACTGGGGGCCGGTCATCTCGACGAAGAAATTGCTGTCAATGCGCTCCGGGAGGTCGAGCAGCACCTCCTCACGCACGCGGCGCAGCAGGTAAGGCGCGATACGGTGGCACAGTTCGTCCAGGTTCTTGTAGCCCAGCACTTTGTAGGAGCCGGAGGGCCGCCGTTGGACATCGTAGTAGCGTTGGTTAAAGCGCCATAGCGGGCCGAGGATGGTGGGATCAATGAATTGAAAGACTGAGTAGAGTTCGTCCAGCCGATTTTCCAGCGGGGTGCCGGTCAGGACAAAGGCATAGGGGCTGCGCAGTCGCTTGACGGTGTCGGCAGTTTTTGTGCGCCAGTTCTTGATTCTCTGGGCCTCGTCGAGGATCACCAGGTCGAACTCTCGCTGGGTCAGTTCTTCCTGGTCGAAGCGCACCAGTTCGTAGTTGATGACGTTGAAGAACTGGAGGTCCCGATACAGTTGGCGGCGCTGGATCGGGTTGCCTTCGATGACCTGGACGGACAGTGAGGTAAAGCGCTGAATTTCTCGTGCCCATTGCTGCTTGAGCGAGGCGGGGCAGACAATCAGCACGTGCTGGATGTCACGCAGTTGCTTGAGCAGGGCGGCGGCGGCGATGGCCTGCACTGTCTTGCCCAGGCCCATATCGTCGGCTAGCAGCGCGCGCCGGCCAAAGGTCAGGTGGAGCAGTCCATCCTCCTGGTAGCCGTAGAGCGGCGTCGAGAGGACGCTGAGCGAGCGGTTGCCCTGCTTCACCTGGTCGAGGAACCACCGTTTCTGTTGTTGAACCGCTTCGACGTCTTGCTGATTTTTCAAGTGGTCGTGTACAGCCTGGTCTACGTGAATCTGCTCGCGGTCGCGGGCGGGCAGCCGATTCAGTTCGCCGAGCAAGATGGGCAGGCTCTGCGTGACCTTGCCCTGCAGGATGCCCTCGGCATCGAAGTAGCGGGTCAGCAACGTGTGGAGCCTCTTGCGTTTGGGGAAGGGCAACGTGACGCGGACAGTGGTTCGCTCGGCGTGGTGGATGTACATCTGGGCGATGGGTGGAGCCTGGGCGATGAACTCTTCCCACTGGTCGGCGAACTCTTTTTCCAGGTTCGCCAGCACGCCCTCGATGTGCTTGCAGGTGCCGATGGTATTGGTGTGGTAGTCGGGGCAGGTGCAGGTATTGAGCCGATCAGTGAGCGAGCGAATCTGGACGGTGTAGACCCGTTCGGACGTGGAGGTCACTTCAAAGGTGGTATAGACTGGGTGCTGGCCCTGGTTGACGATTTTGACGAGTTCTTCTGTGCCGCGCTTGCGGCGGCGCTCGATCTGTTCCTGGAGCATATCGGTTTGTTGTTGGGTCTGGTTCATCTGGTTCCCCCCTGGATGTCACGGGATGCACTCGAATGTGTCCACGAATACGCTCATCCTTGATTCTCTACCGTACAGAACCTTTGTTCTGTGCTCAGACATCCACTGCTGTGCAAGATAATCAGTTGCAAGAATGACAAAAAGCCAGCCATGAGGTAAAATTCTGTTCATCCAAAACCACGAACAGG
>Ga0315546_1000935_pt1 | contig 19514 bp, 14 predicted proteins | sample SalMarSW160170MG_FD_203833 | JGI IMG/M metagenome (GOLD analysis project Ga0315546, IMG submission 203833) | Salt marsh sediment microbial communities from the Plum Island Ecosystem LTER, Massachusetts, United States - Salt Marsh Sediment SW1601-170 ... | reverse complement strand
GTGAGAGAGGGAACTGGTCAAAAGTGGAAAACTATATACAAAAGCAAGGTAAACCGAAGGAAGATTTGAGACAGATAAAACTGTTCTGATTTTTGATACCCTGCGGCTTGCCGCAGGGTCATTTATTGCTGGGAGATTTCAATCATGGATAATTGCAAATTTTGCAAGATTGCAAATAGACAAATTCCATCTTGGGTTGTCTATGAAAATGAAAAAGTAATCGCTTTTTTACCAGAAAGACTGGAGGTTTATGGTCATACTCTAGTTGCGCCAAAACAACATTATGCAGATTTATATGATATTCCTGAAGATATTTTATGTGAATTGATAAAGGTATCGAAAAAAATCACTATAGCATATAAGGAAAAAATTAACTCAACTGGCATGAATTTAATGCACGCAAGTGGTGTTGATGGCCAACAATCAGTTTTTCATTTTCATATTCATCTACTATCAAGATTTAAGGACGACAAATTGAATACGTGGCCAAATTTGCCAAAAATTGAAATTGATAAAGATGAACTCTTGGAAAAACTCCGACTCGACTAAATTTACATTATATAACACAGCATATACACTACGCGCTTGCTCCCTTGCTCTCCGGGACATTATTCCCTTCGGTCGCAATCGTATAGAAGGTGATAGGGGACGGTTCTCTATCACACTTTAATCCTGATACTACCCTTCGATTAGTATGACAGAGAACCGTCCCCTATCACCTGACATTAAAATATGACAAACGAAACGTCCCCTTGTCTTACTTGTCTTAGGAGGTGGTGATAAACAAAAGTTTAAAGTTCCGTGTAATTTTTTCGTGATGATTTAAGATTAAATTTTAAAGGAGGTAATCTTAATGAGAAAGTTAATAGTGGTGTTGTTAAGTGTAATGATATGTTTACTGGGAGTTAATATGATATTTGCCCAGGAGACGGAGGCTGATTCATCTTTAAAACCACATCCCCAACGGACGATTGACCGGGTTAGACTCATGCCCAATAGCCCTGAACCTTTTTTAATGAGAGATTGGCGTCAGGTGGCAATTGATTATTACAATTTTGTCTTTGATTTTACTAAAACAGGGACTTATTTACCTTTGATCTGGTGGGATAATGAGCAAATTAACTATGAGCGGAAGGGTTTTGGCTTACAAACTTATGTCGGTTGTCCCAACCCGGCAGGCGGAGACCATGAAGCAATAAATGCGATGGGGGCTGTGCTTGGAGCCACGATGGTAAACGTTGATACGAGTAATTATCAGGATCAAGACTGGGTTTTAATGCTTGGTAATTATTTTAACCGGGATAATAAGCAAAATATATTTGCCAATCGTACAAGTGCTGTTTCAGGAGGGTCATTCTGGTATGAAATTTTACCGAATGTTTTAATGTTTCAACTATTTCATTTTTACCCGGAAACCGAAAACCTTAAGGAGCAGTTGCGAAGTGTAGCTGATCGTTATTATGATGCCTTGATTGCAATGGGGGCTTCATTTGGACCCTGGCAGACACCTGATTTTGAATATACTGGTTTTGATTTCAGCCAGATGGCAGCCCAGAGGGGTGGTTGGCTTGAACCCGATGCTGCTGGTGGTGTAGCTTGGATCCAATTGATGGCCTGGCATATATTTGGAGATGAAAAATACTTGCGTGGTGCTGAATGGGCTTTACAATTCTTAGAGGAAAGGAGAGAAAATCCTCTTTATGAAATTTTAATGCCGATTGGTGCGATGGCGGCTGCCCGAATGAATGCTGAGCTGGGACGGGGTTATGACCTTCATAAACTGATAAATTGGTCCTTTGGCACCCCTTATAGTTCTGTCCGCCGTGGTTGGGGAGTGATTGCTGACAGGTGGGGAGATTATAATGTTGATGGCCTGGTTGGAAGTATGACTGATGGTGGTGGTTATGGCTTTGCTATGAATACCTTTTTACAAGCGGGTATTCTTCTTCCCCTGGTACGTTATGATGACCGCTATGCCAAGGCAATAGGTAAATGGATTTTGAATCTGGCTAATGCGTCCCGATTGTTTTATGGTAATGGTTTACCTTATGAACATCAAAGCCCGGCTGGTCGTGACTGGTTGAGGGAATATGATCATAATCATGTTCTGGCCTTTGAGGGTTTACGCCAGAAGCAATATGAAAAAAGGCCGGCTGCTACCGGGGATCCAGTTACTTTTAATTGGGGGCCCAAGACTAATATTGGGCTTTATGGTTCTTCTTATGTGGGGGTGCTGGGAGGAATTATTGCCCCGACTAATCATGAAAAGATTTTACAATTAGATGTTATTAAAGCTGATTTTTTTGGATCTGAAGCCTATCCGACATATTTATATTATAATCCTTACGGTGAAACTAAAGAAGTTATAATTGAGGTTGGTGATGGCCTTAAGGATTTATATGATGCGATTACTAATGTTTTTATTCACAGAAAGGTCAGTGGGCAAACATCATTTAAGATACCAGCTGATACAGCAGTTTTACTGGTGATCGTACCTTGTGATAGAGAGGTGGATTTTGAAGGAAGAAAAACCTATCTTGATGGAAAGGTAATCGACTTTAATAATGGTATCCTGGATGAAGATATTATGGAGACACCAGCGATTATCAGAGAAGTTGTAAAAAGGATTAAGGATGTAGAAATGAGAGCTGCAGCAGCTGAACCAGGCCAATTATTAATTAATACCAGAATTGAACTAAGGTCTCATGGTGCACCAGATAATCTAGGTAACGGAAAGATAACGGCTGGTGTCTTTATGGGGATTCCTAACCTGGCTGCTGATGATTATCTGCAAACAGCAGAAGGAACAAATATTAGCCTGGTAGAAGGTAAATTATCCGGGGCAAGTGGGGGACTTGAAGTATTAACTGATGGCCTCTGGCCTGCAACCGCTGATGCCCCAGCTGAGGTAGTCTTTTTTACTGCTGGTGGCAATGGTAAGTTATTGATTGATTTAAATGCTTTAGTTGAGGTGACTGAGGTCAATCTCTATTCACGACATAAAGATAACCGGACTACTCAGGAATATAGTGTTTATGGGAGTAAAGCTGAAACTGTAACTGATTTTGACCCTGGTAATACAGAAATCTGGACCTTTGTCGGGGGTGCCCATAGTGGCCACCGCCAGGGTGATGGGGGTTTTAACGGGGTAATTGGTAGTAGTATTACGGCAGTTCCTGGTACTGAGATAGGCCAACTTCGTTATTTACTACTGGTAATTGAAGATGCCCCATCATATAATGGTGATGGCACCTTTATAGCGGAGATTGATGTAAATATAGCAGAATGAAGCAGGAAGCAAGAGGTAGGAAGCGGGATGTAGGATTCGAGATTAAACTGAAAAATCTTGCAGCTCGCTTCTAGCCTTCAGAATGGGAACTGATCCCAGGATCGCCATTTCTTCAATTGCCTTAATTGTTTGCTGGAAATTTACCGGTTATTATGGTTTGTTCTTTTTATCAGGTTTGAGTAATATCCCTAAAAGTCTTTATGGTTAGTGTGAACTTTAGTGAGGTAGTTAGTGATTCAAAATTTGAAACTTATTTAATATTATGTTAGTATTAAAAAAAGATGATATAGTTTTAAAAAAATTGGAATCGCTTCCAGTAATTAATTTTGGCAAAAGCAAAATTATACTTTGTAGCATTAGAATTTAAAAAAATATTGATGACGAAGGGAATTTTTGTTAGTAAGCTCATTAAGCTATTAATGAATAAAACTAAGTATAAATACTCGAAAATTAGAAATCAAAAGAAGTGATTTAATCAAAATAAACCAAAGAAAAGAATTTGTTGGGATTTGAATTATTATAATGCAATCGTTCGTATAATTATTTAAGAACGAAAAAATTAGAATACAAAATTTATCTACTGAACTTATTGGTATGAATTAAGAACAGCTCCTATTGCAAATAAGGTAAAAAATTAACCCTGCGAAAATTGAATAAGACTTTTACGTGTAGGATGTAGTATAAAAAACAAAGAATTTTTCTTAATGTGGCAGGGAGTTGATAGGGGGGGGGTGATATAAAGAAAAGACAATTTTTCTAGAATATTTTTAGAGTTTAAAAATATTTTTTTAGGAGGTAATCTTAATGAGAAAGTTAATAGTAGTGTTGTTAAGTGTAATGATATGTTTGCTGGGAGTTAGTATGATATTTGCCCAGGAGACGAATGTATATCCTACTGTGGCAGAGTATGAGAAGCTTACAGGAAAGACCATTGAGAAATTTAACGAAGCTCCTATGCTTGAAACAAAGGTGGCGGAAGGGATACTTCCTCCGGTGGAGGAAAGACTTCCTGAAGATCCTTCAGTTTTAGAGCCATTAGAAGAGATTGGGCAATACGGAGGAAGGCTGGTTTATGTACCTCCCGGTCGTCTTAGAGATGTGAGAAACCATGGGCTATTTATGCGTTCTCCGGATGGTGCAAAAATACACCCTGATATAGCTAAAGGTTATGAATACTCCGAAGATTATAAAACCCTTACTATATATTTAAGAAAAGGGATTAAATGGTCGGACGGAATGCCATTTACCGTTGATGATATTCTTTTCTGGTGGGAAGACATGATGCTAAACGAGGAGTTAACTCCTGCAGGACCGGGAGGAGAATGGAAACCGGGAGGCGAAGTAGCTGAATTTGAAAAGGTGGATGATTGGACTCTTCGCATAAATTTTGCCGCACCTAATCCTGGTCTGATAGCTGGGAAAAGTCATCCTTATGGAATGGCACAAGGACATTTCTTCAATCCCAAGCACTACCTTCAAAAATGGCACATAACGTACAATCCAGAGGCAGATGAACTGGCTAAAGAGGAAGGTTATGAGCATTGGTGGCAGGCACTGAGTTACCACCAGGGGAAATGGGAGACACATTTGCGTATAGGTCTTCCCACCCTTAGCACGTGGATAGTAACCCAAATAACACCAGAGTATATGCTGGCTGAGCGAAATCCCTACTTCTGGCAAATAGATACCGCTGGCAATCAGCTTCCTTATATTGACGAGCTTTTTGTTCCCAACTTTGAGGATCGGGAAGTAATCATCATGAAGGCAATCGCTGGAGAGTTAGATTTTGTACAAGGGTATGAGAAGCTGACAATGGATGATTATCCCCTTTGCAAGGAAGGTGAGAAGGAAGGCGATTATCGTGTTCTTCTCTTTAGGGATTTTAAGTCAGATGGGGTGATTTCAGTTAATCCCCTTACCCCGGATCCAGTGGTGAGGGAAATCTTGGGAGACATTAGATTTAGACAGGCACTCTCCCTGGCAATTGATCGTGAGGCGATAAATGATACCGTCTTCTTTGGATTATCAAATCCTGGTCAGTATGCACCTCTACCTGCGAGTAGTTTTTATAAAGAGGAGTGGGGGACCTATTATGCTGATTATGATATAGGAAGAGCTAATACCCGTTTGGACGTAATGGGTCTAAAGTGGGATTCGGAGCATGTATATCGTCTAAGGCCTGATGGAGAAACATTGGAGATATTATTTGAGTCGGGACACGGAAGTGATCAGGAAGCAACAATGGGGGAAATGTTGGCGGAGCAATGGAAGGAAATTGGAGTAAAACTATCTGTCAGGACTGAAAAATGTACTCATGAGCGAATAACGGGAGACTTATGTGAGCTTTTTACCACCGTTCCTAGAAGCAGAGGATGGGTGGATGTAGCAATAGCATCATTAGAACCATACTTCTGGGGCCTTGGGGAAGGATGGAATAAATGGCTTGATACTGATGGAAAAGAAGGAGTAGAACCTCCAGCGGAATGGAAAGAGGTTAAAAAGTGGGTTGATGAGGTGACTAAACTTTGTCCGGGAACAGAAGAATGGATTAGTTTAAAGCAAAAAATATGGGACGTTAGAACAGAACAGCTTTGGGTAATTGGGATAGTAGGGCAGGCCCCATTATTCCATTTGGTAAAGAATTACGTGAGAAATGTTGCCGAGGAGGGTCTGTTTGGTTGGTCTACTGCTATGGATATAGCTTATAGGCCACAACAATGGTTTATAAAAAAGTAGAGAACTGAAAAAGTAGAGAACTGAAAAAGGGGATTTTGTCTGACCTTCAGGCAGAATCCCCTTCGTCAAAGGGGAACAAAAATGTTATTTTATGTTATACGACGATTGCTTTATATGATTATTATCTTATTTCTATTGTCCGTTGTTGCCTTTGTCATCATACAACTCCCTCCTGGTGATTATGTGACTGCTTATGTAGCTGAAATGCAGAGCATGAGGGGTGAGAGATTGGCAGAAGAAGAAATTATTGCCTTAAGGAAAATCTATGGTGTAGATCAGCCAATGTATGTCCAATACTCTAAATGGTTGTGGAAGTTGTCTCATGGAAATTTTGGGATGTCTCGAGAATTGCAAAGACCGGTAATTGATTTAATAGCTGAACGATTACCTTTAACAGTGATGATATGTATTCTTGCCACCATTTTCACCTACGCTGTGGGTATGCCCATAGGAATTTATTCAGCTATTCGTCAGTATTCTATCGGTGATTATTTTTCTACCGTCTTTGGTTTTATCGGCCTTGCTGTACCTAATTTCCTTTTAGCCCTTATATTAATGTTTCTTTTTTATAAATATCTTGGTTTCAGCATAGGCGGTCTTTTCTCTCTCCAGTATATGGACGCATCCTGGAGTATGGGAAAATTTATAGATATGTTAAAACATCTTCCTATCCCCGTGATAGTTATTGGCACACCGGGTGCAGCTGCGCTTATTCGCACTATGCGGGGGTGTCTGTTGGATGAGCTTCGCAAGCAATATGTCATCACTGCTCGAGCTAAAGGACTTGAAGAAAGAACCCTTTTATTCAAATACCCGGTTAGAGTAGCCATTAACCCGATAATTAGTACCATAGGTTGGACACTTCCCTGGCTTATCTCTGGAGGAACCATCACATCGATAGTGCTTGGCCTGCCTACTATGGGACCTTTACTTTTCCAGGCACTATTGAAGCAGGATATGGAATTAGCTGGAAGCATCCTTATGATTTTATCCTTTTTAACGGTAATAGGTACTTTTATTTCTGATATTCTTTTGGTTTTACTGGATCCTCGTATTCGATATGAAAAATCAGCAGTTTAAGAAGGTTTACAAGGTAATGAAGAATAACAAAAGAAAGATTAGCGCGGAAGAAAAACTTTATGTAGCTACGCAGTGGCAGCTTATGCGGCGAAAATTTAAAAAACATAAGTTGGCTATACTGGGTGGGACTACATTAGTTATTTTTTATATTTTAGCTATATTTTGTGGGTTTTTTTCTCCTCAGGATATATTTAAACAGCATTCAGGATATATCTACGCTTCCCCCCAGACAATCCATTTCTTTGATGAAGAAGGTTTTCATCTTCGTCCCTTTGTCTATGGGATGGAGAGAAAAATTGATCCAATAACTTTTCGTAAAATATATATTGAGGATAAAACCAGGAAACTTCCTATTTATTTTTTTGTTCGCGGTGATAAATATAAGCTCTTGAACCTATATTCGACCGATATTCATTTCTTTGGAGTAAAAGATGGACCAATATTTTTATTTGGGGCGGATAAATTAGGGAGGGATTTATTTTCTCGTAATCTTCATGCTGCCCGTATTTCTTTATCTATAGGGTTAGTAGGAGTAGCCATTAGTTTTATATTGGGATGTATAATAGGAGGAATATCTGGATATTTTGGAGGAATGGCTGATATGGTTACCCAGAGAGTTATAGAATTTTTAATTTGTATACCCACCATTCCCCTCTGGATGTCTCTAAGTGCGGCTCTGCCAAAGAAATGGCCACCAACTAAAATTTATTTTGGTATTGTCGTTATCCTTTCCATTGTAGGCTGGTGTGGATTAGCGAGAGTGGTAAGAGGAAAGCTCTTAGAACTAAGGGAGGAAGATTTTGTTATGGCGGCTAAGATTTGTGGAGCAACCTCGGGAAGGATAATCACCAGACATCTTCTCCCCGCATTCTTAAGCTATCTTATAGTGAATGTGACCTTAGCTATACCAAATATGATCTTAGGAGAGACTTCTTTGAGTTTTCTTGGTTTAGGGATGCGCGCTCCGGCAGTTAGTTGGGGGGTTCTATTACAAGATGCACAAAATGTGCGTACACTTGCCCTCCACCCCTGGCTTTTAATTCCAGGATTATGTGTCATTATTACCATTTTAGCCTTTAATTTTTTAGGGGATGGCCTCCGTGACGCAGCTGATCCATATAAGTTATAAGTAAGGTTTTAAGGAAGGAAAGATGTATTGTGGATTTCGAGAATAAGACAATCTTAAATAATAAAAATATCCCTTTATTACAGGTAAAAAATCTCAAGGTTTACTTTTATTTAGAGGAAGGAATCCTAAAGGCGGTTGATGATGTAAGCTTTGATATTGGTAGAAAAAAGGTCTTGGGTATAGTAGGGGAGTCTGGTTGCGGAAAGAGCGTCACTGCCCAGTCAATTCTTCGAATTGTTCCTCATCCGGGAAAGACGGTGGAGGGGGAAATCCTTCTTCATCAGAATGGTAATCTCGTTGATCTTGCTAAATTAGACCCCTTTGGAAGGGAGATAAGAGCCATCAGGGGAAAGGAGATAACCATGATCTTTCAGGAACCAATGACCTCGCTTTCCCCGATTCACACTATAGGGAATCAGATTATGGAGGCAGTTCTTCTTCACCGGGATATGAGCCAAACTGAGGCAAGGGAGCTTACATTGGAGATGCTTTACAAGGTTGGTATCTCCAATCCTCACCAGAGGATAGATGAATATTCCTATCAGCTCTCCGGAGGTCTTCGCCAGAGGGCGATGATTGCCATGGCTCTATCCTGTAATCCTTCTCTCCTGATCGCTGACGAACCGACCACTGCCTTAGATGTTACAGTTCAGGCTCAGATTCTGGAGTTGATGAAGGAACTGCAGAAGGAATTTGGTATGTCAATTATATACATTACCCATAATTTAGGGGTTATTGCCGAGATATGTGATGAGGTATTAGTGATGTACTTAGGAAAAGTGGTAGAACATGCAAGTGCTGATGAGATCTTTCATAATCCCCTTCACCCTTATACGATAGGACTTCTAAAGTCTATCCCTAAGGTGGGGAAAAAGGCAAGGACGCGACTTGAGGCTATCAAAGGAACTGTCCCCCTTCCCTTAGATCTTCCCAGGGGATGTAGGTTTTACCAGCGGTGTCGAGAGGCAAAGGAAGGGATATGCGACGTGGATAACCCTTCGTTAATCGAGGTAACAAAGGGTCACCGGGTAAGTTGTTTTTTATATAAATAAAAGATAAAAATGAGGATAGATATGATAAAGAAAAGCGGAATGCCTCTTTTGGAAGTAAAAAATTTAAAAAAATATTTTCCTGTTGAGGAGGGATTCTGGAGAAAGACAGTTGGATATGTTAAGGCGGTAGATAAGGTCAACCTTTACATCAACGAGGGAGAGACCTTAGGAGTGGTAGGAGAATCGGGCTGTGGAAAGACAACACTGGGAAGATGCATCTTGAGAGCCATCGAGCCAACCGAAGGGAGTATTCTCTTTCGGCTGAACAGTGATATAATTGACATTACCAAACTTGACAGGGAATCCCTAAGAGCTACAAGAAGGTATACCCAGATGATCTTTCAAGACCCTTACTCCTCGCTTGATTCAAGGATGACCGTCCTGGATATCGTAAGTGAGCCACTTTTGGTTAATAACCTTGCCACAGGAAGAAAGATGGAGGAGAGAGTAAAAGACCTGGTCAAGGTAGTGGGTTTAAATGTAAAGCATCTAAAGCGCTATCCCCATGCCTTTAGCGGTGGACAGAGGCAGAGGATTGGGATTGCCCGGGCACTGGCTTCTAATCCAAAGTTCATCGTCGCCGATGAACCGGTCTCAGCTCTGGATGTATCGGTTCAGGCCCAGACATTAAACCTTCTTCAGGATCTACAGGCCAGGTTTAAATTGACTTATCTTTTTATCTCCCATGACTTAAGTGTAATTGAGCATATTTCAGATAGGGTAGCCGTTATGTATGTGGGAAAGATAGTGGAGCTGGCCAGGACAGAGGAATTCTTCCTTAATCCCCTTCACCCTTATTCGGAGGCACTCTTATCTGCTTTACCCAAGCCAGATCCTCGCCTGAGGATGAAGAGGATTATCTTATCCGGTGAGGTGGCTAATCCGGTCAATCCTCCTTCAGGCTGTTACTTTCATCCAAGGTGTAAATACGCCGAAGAGATATGTAAGAAAGAAGAGCCCGGATGGAAGGAAGTTAACCCTGAGCATTTTGTCGCCTGTCACTTTGCTAAAGAGCTAAGTCTTAAGGGAGTTATTTGAAGATATGTTAAAGATTTCCCTTATATTTTTGGCCTTTATCGCCTTCTTTGTCTTAATCTTAAAAGTTGTTATTATACAAATGGAAAGACTTACCGGTAAGTATATAGCTGAAAAACACCGAGCGATTGAGGAAATTGTTAATACGGGAAAAGTACCTAAGATCTGGATGGGCAAATTAGAAAAAAGAATTTCCTCGGTGAGCAAAACTCAAGGTCGATCAGAGAAAGTACTCAAAATGAAAATGCAATCGAAGACCATTATCTTAAAGAAAATTGACCATTTAATAGATTATTCTAAGACATCCCCTTTTGTTCAAGATAAAGAAACAAAGGAGATTTTATTGAATAAACTTCTGGAAGCCCGAAGGCTCTGGGAAGAAAAAGATTGGGAGGAGATAATAGCTTCTCCTGAGTAAAAAGGAAACCATTTAATCGCTGTGCTGTCCCCACAGTGGATAAGGAGGAAAATTATGCTCAAACCTTATGGTGTACCTATTGAAAGACTAAATGGGGGCAAACCTATTGTTGCCCCAAAGAATAACTGGTGGGAGAATGAAGCAACTATTAATGCTGCAGCTTTTTATCTGGAAAGGTCTGTAACTAACGATCCAATCATTAGGAAATTAATTTCTGTGGAAAATCTTGATAACTCAAGATTGGAGAATGGGGTTGTAACAGTACATTACCGTGCTCTTTCTAAAAAAGCTCCAGGTAAGCAACACTCTCGGTCCTACGTAGGGCTGGCTTTGTTTACCCCCGAAGTTGAATTGCTCAAAAGATATCCGGAGCCCCTCATATTACCCTCAGAAAATTCCAAAGGATACGATTATCTCGGCGTTGAGGACGTGAGAATAACGAGGATTGGTGATACCTTTTATGCGTTGTATTGCGGATTTGACGGGAAAAATATGAGGGTTTGTATGGCAATTTCCCAAGATTTGATTAACTGGAAGAAGTTAGGATTAGTTAGAGGAGATATCAATTCTTCAAACAACAAAGACGCTGTTCTCTTTCCGGAAAAAATAGATGGTCATTATTTTATGATGCATCGTCCAATGGTTGGTGATGTCTCGAATTTCAGTATACATCTGGCGATGAGTAATTCCCCAATAGGGGTATGGAAGAATTGTGGAATGGTTCTTCATTCCTTTGAAAATCCGGCATACAAAGATTCCTGGGTCGGTGCTGGGTCTGTTCCTATCCCACTTGGAGATAAAAGATTTTTGGTGCTTTATCATACTGGGAATTATCTTAAATCTGGCAAAAGGGAGTATGATGCGGATGTTGCCATCTTCAATTTCCAAAACTTCTCACCGGACAATCCTGCAGGAATTGTCGAAAAACGCCTTGAACATCTAATGGTACCTGAAACGGAATGGGAGAAAAATAGTGAAATCTCTATAGATATTGTCTTCCCTGAGGGTTCCTATGAGTATCACGGTGAAATATATATCATTTATGGAGCGGGAGAGAGATATGTTTTTGCGGCAAAGGTGAACAAGAAAACCCTGTTAGAATACCTTGAAAAAAGCGACAATTCAAATCCTTTTGTCAGAAGCCCTTAATTTCTATAAGGAGTACATTCAATGAATGCACAGTGTTTAAAAACCATTAACAGAGTCGAGCTGATGCCAAACATTCCCTCGTCTTCCCAAATGAGGGATTGGAAAGGCAAACCAGAGATTTTTTCTCCTTTTCTTTTTTCGTTTCAATGTGCTAATATTTGTAGGAAAAATGGGCGAGAAAAAAACTATACATTCGCTCAATAAATGATAAAAAAGGAGTGATGAATATCTATGCCTAATTTAGAATCTGTTAATGGTATTGTTGTAATGGGTTCTTGGAATACCGATGGAGGGGTTTCTCGTCATACCACACCACTTGTAGAATGGTTACGTTCTCAGGGTTATAGAGTGAAGGTCTTCACTCATTACAAAAAGTCTCCTTTTGGAATGCCATTGAATGTAAAAGATGAAGATTTCGTTACCAGATGTTATACAACTGAAGGAAAACGTGTTCCGGGATTAGATTCCTTTAATTATAATCCCTTACTTGATATTATAGAACAAGAAGGATACAATATATTCCTGGCTGAAGACCTGGGAATGTTACCTATGAAGGAATTACTTGAAGTATTTCCTCGGATCAAGGAAAAGGCGAAGACAATATTGTTGAATCACGATAACGAGCCAAAGCCTAACGATAGTATTTTTTGGAAATTCAATTGGGATGCAGTGATAAATTTCTTACCCAGCCAAAATGAATTCATGGTAAAACACTATCTTGCAGAAAAAGTCTATCTGACGTCTTTTCCCTGTTATCCTGTACTTCACATAGACAGAGAGAAAGCTTGTAGGGGGCTAAATCTACCTGCAGATAAGAAGATAATCTTAACCTTCGGTGAGTACGATTTTGTTGATCCTTTTAATGTCCTTTATAGATTGAGAGAAGAGGACCCTTCTATCTATTTAGTTGCCTTGGTATATACCCAAGATATGAAAGATATTTTGGAAAATAAATTAAAAGAGCAAGGCTTCGATAAAGGATATGATGAGATAAGGATTGAAAGGTCTTCCTGGCAAAGGCGAGCAGAATACGTGTCGGCTTCTCGATTGGTTGTACTGGATAAAGGTAAAATAACTATTGGGGAAGGAGCTATTATTTCTTCCACTGCTTTTCAGATCATCGGATGGGGAACCCCAATACTTGCCAGTGATAATTTTTGGTTCAGACTATTTGGTAACGCAATATTAAGATTTACTATTGATGAAGAGTTTGTTGAACAAGCTAAACTCTTGCTTAATAATTTAAATACAAGAGAAAAAGTTCTTTCTCATGCCCTGGCATTTGCTTATGCTCATTCTCCCGAGAGAGTAGCCTCACAGATATTTTATATATTTCAACGCTGTTTAAGTTCTTCCCAATTTCGAAAATTAAGCCGTTTCAGAGGTAATCCCATTCTTAAAGCCCGACCGATATATGTCAATATAGGTGGCAATGAGTTGTATTGGGAGAAACTCGTCTACAACGCTGCTGCCGTAAGAATTAATGGAATAACTTATCTTTTCTACCGTGCGTTGGGGGAGGATGGGATATCGAGGATAGGTTTATGGTGGAGTAGAAATGGCTATCATCAAGATGGAAGGCTTCTATTTCCCATATTTGGACCTCGAGAAGATTACGAATTACCAAGAGCAACGAAAAAAAGACGAGAAGAACAGAGAAAACTCTATGGCATGGTTCGAGAAGTAGGAGGAACTGAAGACCCACGGGTGACTTTAATCGATGATACCCTTTACATGACTTATACCGCTTATGGAGATATGGTTCAATTGGCAATGGCAAAGATCGAAGTGGAAGATTTCTTAAAAGGTATAAAAGAATGTAATTCTTATGAAGGATGGAATAAGCTATGGGTAAGGAACGGACCTGTATTCAAAGCACTTAGTGATAAAGACGCAGTTTTATTCCCGGTAGAGGAACACAAAATACAACAACGTCAAATATCTTCTCGTAAGGGGGAAAATGAATTTGTAACTCTATTTCCCGAATTATTGGAGGGTAAATTTGCCTTAATTCATCGTATTCCTCCAGATATACAGATACTTTACACCGAAGAGCTTAGAAATGTTGGCCCCGGTGTCGGTAAAACCTTCTTCATGCCGAGACCGGGTATGTGGGATGGTGAAAAAGTAGGGGCAGGTGCTCCACCTTTAAGCACGAAATATGGATGGTTGCATATTTATCATGGCGTGGGAAAACGGAATGACAAAAAGGTATATAGATTGGGAGTAATACTTACTTCCTTTGATAATCCTGCAAAGATACTCTATGCTTCTCATATTCCCGTACTTGAGCCAGAAGAAGATTACGAAGTAAATGGATGGGTCCCTAACGTTGTATTTACCTGTGGAGTAGTTCCCAAATATAAAGATTCCAATGAAATTCTTGATGAAAATGATGAGATCATGGTATATTACGGAGCGGCAGATAAGGTGATAGGAGTAGCTGAAGCAAAGATAGGTGAGTTGATACCGAAAGAGTTAAGAGAATAGAGATTAATTCAAGTATATCTTTTTTAATATTAAAGATTTTTAATTATAGTAAAGGAGATAAAGTAGCTGATGATATCTTTAGATGGAGAGTGGGAGATAAGTGATGATGAAGGTGAATTTACCTTTACTGGGAATGTACCTGGAACTATACAGGGAGACCTTGTCTCTCAAAAATTAGTACCGCATCCATATATAGGTCTAAATGAAAGGTATATGCGAGACCTTGAAAGCAAATCCTGGGTATATATAAAGGATTTCAAATTGGATTCTTTGTCGATCGAGGAGAACGTGGAATTGGTCTTCGAAGGTATAGATACCCTTTCGGATATCTATCTTAACAGTAGATGTCTCGGAAACACAGATAATATGTTTTTAGAATATAGATTCGATATCAAAGATATTCTTAAAAAGGGTAAGAACATATTGAAAGTGAATATAAAGTCCCCCGTAAAAGAACCGAGAGCTCTGGAACGCAAATATGGTAAGATTGGCTCTACACATGAAGAATCTGCGAGACCGTATATCAGAAAGGCACAATATTCATACGGTTGGGATTGGGGTACTCGCCTGGTAACTTCCGGTATCTGGCGGTCTGTTTATATAGAATCCTATAAGAAAGCGAGATTAACAGGATGCACAGCATATCTGGAAGAAATTCATAATAAAGAAGGAATAATCAGGGTATCAGGATATATAGCATCTATTGTTGATCTTGATAATCTGGAGAACTATAAAGTAGAAGTAAAGGTAAATGATAGACCTGTTTTAGAATTTTTGTTAAAACATAGGGGAGGTGAATCTTACTTTGATGCTACTTTTACTTTAAGGGATATTCAGCTGTGGTTTCCCAATGGTCTGGGAGAACAATACTTATATAGTTTTGAATTTAAGCTAAAATATAAAGATATTGAGATTTATAAAGAAAAGAAAAAGATAGGCCTGAGAACCGTTGAATTGATAAGAAAACAAGATAGTGAAGGTGAAACCTTCATATTCGCCGTTAATGGTAAACAGGTATTTGCAAAGGGTGCCAATTGGATACCGGCTGATAACATTTTGACCTGGATAAAGTCTGAAGATTACGAAAAACTTCTTTATATGGCAAGAGAAGCGAATATGAATATGCTGAGGATATGGGGTGGAGGAATTTACGAAGACGAACAATTTTATAACTTGTGCGACAAATTAGGAATAATGGTATGGCAGGACTTTATGTTCGCCTGTGCAGAGTATCCCGATCATCTCGAATGGTTTAGAAACTTGAGTAATAAAGAAGTAAGAGAAATAGTTAGAAAATTACGTTATCATACAAGTATTGTTTTGTGGTGCGGAAACAATGAAATCAATTGGGGTTTTGATGAATGGCCTATGATGACCCATAAAGTTGATGGTGAATACCTGGGAAATAAATTATATCTGCATGATTTCCCGATGATATGTGCTCAAGAGGACCCTTCGAGACCTTATTGGCCTTCGAGTCCATACGGAGGAGACAAGGCAAATTCTACAAGTTCCGGTGATTATCATATATGGAATGTGTGGTCAGCTTGGGCAGATTATAAAGTTTATGCTAAAGAGAACGGAAGATTCATAAGTGAATTTGGATTTCAATCTGCTCCTGATCCGAAGACTATCAACTTTTATGCTAAAAAAGAGGAACAAGAGATATTCCATCCCGTTATATTAAATCATAATAAACAAAAAGAGGGACAGGAGAGGATACTACGTTTCATCAATACTCACTTCGGGATAATAACGTAATTTGATGCATTTGTCTATCTTTCTCAACTCAATCAGGCAGAAGCCATAAAATTTGGGGTAGAACATTGGAAAGCGAGAAAATACAAAACAGCGGGTACACTCTACTGGCAGTACAATGACAGTTGGCCAGTCTTCAGCTGGTCGTGTGTAGATTACTTCAAAAGGCCAAAAGCCCTTTATTATTATACTAAGAAGTTTTATGCTAATATTTTGCCTTTTGTGAATTACAAACTATCAAAGCAAACTCTTGAAATTATGGTTATAAATGATATACATGAAGAAAAAACAGTGGAGGTTTCACTGGAAATCTGGAATATTACAGGAGAAAAGACTTGGGAGAAAAAGTATAAAAAAATACAGATTCCGAGGGATTTCGTTTCCACAATCGATATCCTTAAGATACACGATTTACCCACAAATACACTATCCAATACTGTGATATACATTGTAGTGCAAAGCAATGAAGGGAAATTCGATAATTACTTTCTTTTTGATAACTTTAGAAATATACACTTGTCAGATCCAGAATTATCATATACCCGAGATGGTAACAATCTGATCTTCCGATGCAAACGTCCAGCTTTCGGAGTATTTATAGATCCTGAAGAGGAATATATACCCTCGGACAACTTTTTTCCTTTAATTCCTTCGATGAACAAGAGAGTAAGATGTGTATCTAGTAAGATAAAAGTAAGAAGTCTATACGATTACTTAAAAGAATAGGTTAATACTCAATAAAAATATCACTTAAAATAAGAGATTAAAGCATTCTATTTTTTAATTATTCATATCTAATTAAAGAATAAATAGATTTATGTCCAGAGTAGTATTTAGTTGTGGTCAAGCCGAAATTGACAATAGAATATTGGTCTACTATGGTGGAGCAGATACGGTTATTGGAGTTATTGAGCTTAATAAGAAGGATATAAAAATTGATTAATTTGTAATTAAAAGTTTTTGCAGACTCAATCTTCTACAAAAGAAAAATTCTCAATTCTTTCATTTCTAAGTAACTTTTATTTCTTTAAAAATTTAAAAGGAGAAAATTAAAATGGCTGATATTAATAAAAAGCAATACAAAGCTTTTATTGTACCTCACACTCATTGGGACAGGGAATGGTATCGAACGTTTCAACAATTTAGAATTAGATTAATTGATCTCATAAATAATTTAGTTGATATTTTAGAAAATGATAAAAAATTTAGTGATTTTACCTTGGATGGTCAGACCATTGTTCTGGAAGATTATTTAGAAGTCCATCCCGAAAGAAGGGAAATTCTAAAAAAATATATCACTGAAGGCAGAATTCATGTTGGTCCCTGGTATATTCTTCCTGATGAATTTCTGGTGAGCGCAGAATCAATTATAAGAAATTTGCTCTTAGGCCATAAAATAGCCTCTGAGTTTGGCAGAGTAATGAAGGTTGGTTATATACCAGATCCCTTTGGTCATATATCCCAGATGCCTCAGATCTTAAGAGGTTTTGGAATTGATAATATTATTTTTTGGCGAGGTATAGAATATGACCAGAGTCAGGGAAATGAATTTATCTGGCAGGGTCCTGATGGGACAGAGCTTTTTGCTGTTCACCTACCTAAAGTCGGTTATTGTAATGCTATGAGTTTACCAGAAGATGTAGACCAAGCATATAAGCTAATAAAAGGGGCAATTGATGATTTATTATCTCGAGAGACTTCAAAATCATTATTATTATTAAATGGTGTTGATCATTTAGAAGCTCAACCCCATATCCCTCATTTAACAAAAGAGCTGAATAAACGTTTTACAGATATTGAGATAAAACAAGGAAATTTAAAAGAATATATAGACTATGCCAAAGAGACTGTAAAACCTAATCTTAATAAAATTACCGGTGAATTTAGGTCGGCTAAAGGTGCTCCGATTTTACAGAGTGTATATTCTTCCCGTATGTATATCAAACAAGCCAACGAAAGGTGTGAAACCCTTTTAGAAAATTGGGCCGAACCGACTGCTTCTGTTGCTTGGTTATTAGGTAACAATTATCCAGAGAATTTAATCTGGACGAGCTGGAAATGGTTATTAAAAAATCACCCTCATGATAGTATCTGTGGCTGTAGTATCGATCAAGTGCATAAAGAGATGCTAACCCGTTTCGATTGGTCCAGACAGATTGCCCAGGAAGTAATTAACAAGAGTTTAGATTATATTACAGAAAAGATTAAGATCGATTATTTAAATAAAGATGAGTTGGCCCTCGCGGTCTTCAATCCTCTACCTTATTCTATAGATGAGAATGTAGAGGCAAGGGTTAAATTTCCTAAAGAGATTAACTTAAACCGGGTTAAGGTTTTAACTACAGAAGGGGGAGAGATCCCTTATCAATTAAAAGGGTATGGATTAGATTATAAAATTATTTTTAATCCTTTTAGATCTCCCCAGCCTCTGGAAGTTAATTATGCTGATATATCTTTTACTGCCAAAGATATTCCTGCCTGTGGTTATAAAACTTTTATTATTAAGGCAATTAATGAGGTAAGGATGTCTAAAGAATATGAGACTGATATAAGAGCTGGTAGAGATTACATCGAAAATAAATATTATAAAGTAATTGCTGAAAAAGGTAACCGAAAAGTAACCATTATAGACAAATTAAATAATAAAGTCTTTAAAAATTGTAATAGTTTTGTAGATGGAGGAGAGGCGGGAGATGAATATACCTATTCTCCTCCCTTGAATGATGAAATAATAGTTAGCCGATTGGATAATATTAGCATCCAGGATGTGGGTCCCTCAGAAGCTACTTTAAAGATATCGGGAAAGATGATGTTGCCGGTCGGATTAAAATCTGATAGGAAATCTCGAGCAGATAAGAAAATAGGGTGTCCTATTGCATCTGAAATAAAATTGTATAGTGAGATTCAGAGAATAGAATTTAAAACAAAATTTGATAATAAAGCCGGTGATCATCGTTTGCGGGTAGAGTTTCCTACCAATATTAAAACCGATTATGTTTACGCTGATGGACATTTTGAGGTAGTAAAGCGTTACATTAATCTACCTGATAGTGAAGGTTGGAAAGAAAAAGCTTATAAAACTGCTCATAATTCAGGATTTATTGACATCAATGACGGAGAGCATGGACTTACCTTACTGAATCGGGGACTACCTGAGTACGAGATCATACCTGAGAATAATACCATAGCTTTAACCTTACTCCGATGTGTAGGTTGGTTATCCAGGGGGGATTTGGAATATAAGAAAGGAAATGCTGGTCCTTCCTTTGCCACACCAGAAGCACAATGTTTAGGAGAAAACACTTTTTCTTATGCTCTTATACCTCATCAGGGCAGTTGGGATGATGCTCGTATTTCTCAAAAGACAAAACAATACAA
>Ga0315546_1000933_pt1 | contig 19528 bp, 15 predicted proteins | sample SalMarSW160170MG_FD_203833 | JGI IMG/M metagenome (GOLD analysis project Ga0315546, IMG submission 203833) | Salt marsh sediment microbial communities from the Plum Island Ecosystem LTER, Massachusetts, United States - Salt Marsh Sediment SW1601-170 ... | reverse complement strand
GTATTTCTCGAGTTTCTCCAAATCTTGTCCGCGGTTCATTAAATGAGACTCAACCTCATTTGGGGTAATAATTAGAAATCTCTCATTCTTAATACCTTCTATAAGTGCTTGTGCTACTTCATCAGGTCTTATTACGCCCGGTGATGTAAAAGTAATTTCATCCTCCTGCTTAATATCATCAAGCTCTTTGGAATTGTCTCCTACATAGCGCGAGTGTTTGAGAAGATTAGTAGAGACATAACCGGGGCAAAGTACCGAAACCTTGATTCCTTTAGAGCTGAGGTAAGCATAAAGACCTTCCGAAAAACCTACAACTGCAAACTTAGATGTACTATAAGGAATATTTTTTAAAGCATTTGGAGGCTCGCTTGGAATAAATCCTGCCACTGATGCAGTGTTTATAATGTATCCATTGCCTTTGGAAAGCATATGAGGTAAAAAGGCATTAACACAACGGACAATCCCTAAAACGTTGATTCCCAAAATCCATTCCCAATCCTCGATCTTTAGTTTTTCTAGGTAGCCCCGTAGATATACTCCAGCGTTGTTAACAAGAAAGTCGACTTTACCCATATTGGAAAGAGTTTGATCTACTAATATTTTTACGTCTGAGTCGTGAGATACATCGCAGTGGACTCCTAGTACGCGACGGCCCATCGAATTAATTGCCATACTTACTTTTTCTATTGGGACGTTATCTATATCAGCAATAACTATATCAGTTCCGAGCTTCGCTAATGCGAGCGCTATTGACTTACCTATACCACTAGCACCTCCGGTAATAACTGCAACTTTTCCTTTGAACATAATCCTTCACCTACTAATGAATTTTTATATACTTGACTAAATAACTAGGCCACCGTTGGGGCTAATCACTTGGCCAACAATATAATTAGCATCGTCACTGGCTAGGTATACAACTAAACTTGCGATTTCTTCTGGCTTCCCAAGACGCCCTAAAGGAATTTGGCTCGTAAGTGCTCTTGACATCTCTTCATCCATAGGCCCTAGAAGAGGGGTATCACAATACCCTGGAGCAACAGCGTTTACAATAATCCCAGACCCTATTACATCTTTTGCAACAGATTTTGTTAGAGCAATCACACCCCCTTTAGCGGCAGAGTAAGCAGGTACAATCGTTCCTCCTATATATCCGTTAACCGAAGCTATATTAATGATTTTACCTCGGCGCTTTTTTTCCATAATTTTTAAAGCTTCTCGAGTACAATAGAAGGTTCCATTAAGTATTACGTTCAAAGTATCATGCCACCATTCATCCTTGAATGAAGATAAAATTTTCATGGACTCCTGTAGTTTACCAGTGTTCATAATCTCATTCCCAGCTTTCGATGAAGCCGTATTAGTAAGCTCAATATAATCTTCCCAGCCTTCTTTGAAGACGAAACCAGCGTTATTTACTAATATATCCACCGTTCCCCATACTGACTGAATTCTATTAAACATAGCTTCTACTTGTTTGACATCACCGACATCACATTTAAGAGCTAATCCCTCCCCTCCTCTTCCCTTTAAATTCGCTAAGGTCTCCTGAATCCCCTTGTCATCTACGTCGTTAATACCAATTTTTGCCCCTTCTTTTGCCATTTGCATGGCAATTTCGCGTCCAAAACCTCCGCTCGCACCGGTAATTACAGCAACTTGCCCTTTTAATTTCACAGGATTTACACTCCTTCACCAAATATTATGTATTGATTTAGCAGCTTACATAAAATCTTGTGTTGGCTGACCACACGGATAACACTAGACTACGCATTTTAGCAAGTTCCCTTTCAATATACTCCACAGGAGGAAGACAGGCAAGAGACTAGTGCGGGCGGTTGAAGTTATGCTCTACAAACCATCAGCTAACCGAGAGTTTAAATCTTCAGGGTCTAGAGATAGATTGCAGTTGTGGAGCCATTCATACCCTAAGGTTTCGTTGAATCTTTCTACCTCCGGGTTATCCTTTGGGGTTTTGACTCTGGAGAAGTACCTTTGAATACCTAATTTGGCAGTAGCTCTTTCAAACTCCCAAGTAAATTCACTTCCGTTATCTATCTGTAAGTTTTCAATAGGCTGGTCGACAAGGTAGCGAAGACGATAAAGAAAATCTGCTGCAGACCTTAAGCTCTTGTTCTTATGCATCCTGGTATACTCTAACCTGGTAACGTGGTCTACTTCGGTCAGAATATACCTTTTCAGGCTGTTCCAGTATATAACAAAGGTATCGATATTAAAGAGGAAACAAGGCTTCCACTCCTCCACCAGCTAAGTAATCCACTTCTTCGGTTTCTAACGGCTTCTAGCTCTATTTCTGGCAGTCTTCTCTGCTTTCTGTTTGTCATAGTAGAGTTGGTGCTTTCGAATCACCCCCTCGATTTTCCAAGTATAGATCCCTTCGGAAAATTCTTTCTCATAAAGAACCTTTAGCTTCTTCTTGCCATAGTAAGGATATCTCTTCCTTAACTGTCTGATCCCACTTCCTTCTATGTTGAGGAGCTCTAGATTGGTTAGCCAGGCTACGAACACCGTATTTGGAATCCTTAAACCGCCCGAGCCATTTGTGAAAAGTTTTCCCAGAGAAGTCGAAATAGCTGGCAGTCAGAGCGGCATTTTCCTAGTCTGTCGTGTAGTAGAACACAATCCATTCTACTCTCAATCCCTCTTAGACTGATTAACCCGCAAGGTATACCACTTCCCTCCAGAACTCATGCCTACTCTTCCGGACAATGGACTTTCCCTTTAAAGAAGTAAAAACTGGTCAACTTTCTCATCCCGGTAACTATTCACGGTACGTCAGTATCATCACTAACCATACAATTCATGCTGATAGTAGTTAATATCCAGAAAAAGTTATCACAAACACGAGGATTACACGAGGTGATTATGATGGATAATAGGCCTGAATTTACTGGCAAACATATAGATGAATGGACTTATCGTTACGGTGTGAAATTGAATTTTATTTGACCGGGGAATCAGATAGAAAATGCTTTTATGAAAAGTTACAATGGCAGATTACGTGACGAATGTTTGAATGCCAACTAGTTTCTCAATCTGCAATATGCCAGGGATTTGATCAAAGAGTAGCTTAAGGATTACAGCGATGTCAGACCACATAGCTCATTTAGTGATAAGGCACCGGTGGAGTATGCTAATGCAATAATCGGAGGCTCAGTACAGATGATGCTAAATGCAGGTGAACATCAAAATCTCAATTATTCAAAATTTAGTAATCTTACCAGTTCAGTTCGATTCCTTGCTGCTGTTTTCATAAAAATATTTCTTATGTGGGTTTCTACCGTGCACAACTCGATATGTAGCCTATCAGAAATTTCACTATTAGTGAAGCCATCCTTTATGGCCGTGCAAATCTGTAGTTCTCTGGAAGATAATTTATATTTGTGTGCTGCAGAATTCTCTCTCATCTTCCAATTCATCTCACAATCCTCTAATATGATAAAAAATGAAGGGTCGTTAAACCTATTCGCGGTAATATACGTTCTAGAAATGAATCTATGATAATTGCCAATACATATGTTATTAATGATTGGTATGGAGGGGTATACAGCAATTCCTTCTAAAAATTTCTGCTTCAATTCTTGACAATCTAAGATAACCGCAAGAGGTAGTTGTGCATCTTTAGTTGAAGCGCCACCAACAAATCTTTCGCTTGCAATTGTATGGCAATATTTTTCAGCCACTTCATTAATTCGTAATATTCTAAAATCATAATCCAAGACTATAGCTCCCATGAATGGGAATTCAAAATAGTTATCTTCTACAAATTCTCCTTCCATAGCTTTTAAATTCATATTTTTCATAATGCATTCGAGATGTTTTTCTATAAGTAGTGCAACCTCTAAATCACGTTCGGTAAATTTACTCCTTTTTATACGTTTAAATACACCTATTTTCCCGTAAAAAGTGTCTCTTGAACGGACACAGATCATTAGCTCGTGTTGTAATTTTTGTGGTCTTAAAAAATCATATATGAACTCTCGATATTCTTCGGTTTTCAATCGATTCTCAGGAAATATTTCCTGCGTAGCGCAGATTATATTCGAATATACTAGTTCCCTAAAAGGGTCTAAATTTTTATAGTACTCCCTATATAGTTTAAAATAATAACGGTCTAAACCAGTGATAACTACATTGCTTGGATTTAAAGTTTGGCTATGTTGATCAACTGTATAGAAAATAGCACCGTCTGCTCTTAATAATGGCAAAATCAACTTCAAACAAGTAGACCTTAACTCTAGAAGTGATTCAGTCTGATATAGACAATTGATTAAATTGTTAATCTCTGCTAAATCCACAGATATCACCCGCTTTCTTCCGTGATGCGCCCCTTTTCGTTTTTCTATTTAAAGGGCAAGACTGCACCTAAACAATCTGTCCGAACTATTGCGACCACGACACAAAATCATGGTATTCCATGATTGTATTAGAAGCATCTATGGACTAGAATTAATTATACCACGGTAAGACGTGCGCTAACAATCTCAAAGATTTATTACGGCTAGGTTTTGTGTGACCTAAATAAATCAATTATAAAATGTGGATCTAGCCAAACATAAAACTACCATTGTTTTAACTTACAAACATCAAGAAACTAAAAGATATTTATTTTGAATCCCAATATAAAGAAATAATAAAGGAGTGCCAAAAATGATCAAAACAGTTTTTATAATGGACTTGCCAAGTATGAATGAACTACCAGAGATGGAGAGGTGGTACATCCGGTACCACGCTCCTGAGGCAATGAACATGCTCGGGCCATGGATGACACGCTATAGAAGCTACCGCGCAGTTCCTCCACCGCCCAGAGCTGAACAATACGGCTATTATAACTACCGTGTGAGCGAGCTCTGGTTTCGCAATATAACAGAATTACCCCCTGTAGTCGGCATGGGGACCAACCTGAGTGGTCAATTCTTCGAGCTCACATGGCCACGATGGATGCAAGGAGCGATTAGTGGTGAGCTTTACGCCCCCAAGTGGGCTGGGCGCCCTGAAGGGCCGCATCCATGGGCTCAGGTCTTTGTGCCAGCCGGTGCTACTGAGGACTTCCTAGGCCACTTTACCGTGGATGAAAAGACTTACGTACGCTGGTATATTGCCTTCAAGTACCCGGATGGTGTCCCGGTCGAGGAAGGGGAGAAGTGGTTCCTTAATGTCCACTCTAAAGAGGTTATGAACCAGACCGGCCTTATCCGGTATTTTAGCCATAGGGCTCTTGAAGTACCGGACATTCCAAACCAATATCCGTGGCACCGGGTTACCGAGCAGTGGTATGAGAACTATGATGCATGGCGCAAGTCGGTAATTGATTCACCTCCCAAATACACTAAACCACCATGGGCGAAGTATGATAAGTACCCGTTCTTTGAGCCTTACGTTGATTTTATTAGCACGTTCATTTTAGAACGAGCAACTGATGATTTCTTAAGAGATTGGCGGACTTATCCTTAGTCGATGTTATTGAAGTAATGATGGCTCACATTAAATAAAAATTAGAAAGGAAATGGTAAAATGATTAACAACAAAGTAAATTGGAATTATGTTGAAGAATTAAAAAAACAGGACAATGGTGATTTACATGCGATTGCACATCCTTTCGGTTTACCGGAATTCGCAGATTTAACAGAATCGAGATTTGCACCTGGTGTTGAAATAGCACCTGCATGGGATATACCTAAAACAATTTTTATTTGCCAAGCTATAGTAGGTGCGTTCGTAAGCAAAAAACAAAATCCGAACCAGCCGATTAAACCAGATGAAATTAGGGATCAGGCTATGGCTTGTCTTGAGCTTGGAGCACCCAACGTGCATGTCCATGTTCGGGATAAAGATGGATATAATATACTAGATCCAGAACTGTTTCATTCTGTTATAGACCCCATTCGGAAAAAGTACCCTAACAGAATTGTATGCGGGTGCTTGGTTTCTGATCGGCCCGGAGGGTGGGCAAAGCTTAAAGAGTGTCTAGAATCTGGCATGTTTGATCAAACTCCTATTAATACTTTTGCTACTTATGTTGGTGATTCGGTTTTATTAAAACCACCTCATGTAATGATAGAGAAAACCCGTCTATGTCAAGAATGCGGTGTAAAACCACAAATTGCCGTATATTCCGACGGTGATATCGATAATGCTGATAGATATTTAATTAAGACGGGATTATTAGAAAAGCCGTACTACTGGATAATTCTTCCTGCACTCCCCGGCTGTACTCCTATGCACAGCCCTAAATCTATGGCAGAAGGCTTGATGCACCATGTTAATCGTATTAAGGAGATCGACGAGAATAGTGAAATTGTGGTTTGTGCAGCGGGGAGGGCTTCGAGCTATATTGCTACATTTGCTATCTTGCTCGGCCTCGACATACGAGTCGGAATGGAAGACACGGTTTGGATATGGCCACATCGAAACGAGTTGATCAAAAATAACGTCGAGGTCTATAAGATGTTTGAACAGTTAATTAAACTTCTAGGACGCGAAATCATAAGTCCCGATGAATTTCGAGCGCGTGTGGGAATGGATAAGCTTGCCTTAAAAAAGAAAAGGTAGGAAATGCTTCTTAAATATGTGAAATGGACTTTGTATTAAATTAATAAGAAGTTGCAATATTACAACAAATTTGATGGTTTATTGCCTTTAGGCGAGTATCTATCGTTCGACGGGGATGTATATAGAGACTAGTCAATATTGCTAAAGATGACTTTGATGGGATCTTTTATATTAAGTTTAAGGGAAGCCTCACAGGTGGCAAAGGTAAGCTGATTATCTATTATATTAGATGAACCCCATTTTATATGGTCAACTTCACCATATAATTGGAGGAGTGAAGGAATACATTGTGGTTTGAAAGGTCGAGTATTGGAAGCTAAAAAGAGGCTTTGTAAAAATTGAACGGCTTAATAATAGGAAAGGAGGTAAAACATGTAGTAACAAAGAATCATAACCTTGAGTGTACTAAATAATGAAGGGAGGTAAAAGTGACAAAGAAAGTATTTTTCATCTTGTTAGCGCTGGTGCTAGCTATCAGTATTAGTCTAATCGGCTGTACGAGTACGGGCCAGCAGGAAGAGGAAGAGGAGGAGGAAGAACCAGAACCAATAATAATAGGGCTTTTCTTTGATTATTCCGGTATGGGCTCTGTCGATATACCCTACCATGAAGTTGGAGTGAGGCTCAAGCTTGACGAGATTGGCTGGGAGATTGAAGGCAGAAGTATAGAACTAGTAACGGCAGACAATGCAGGTGACCCAGCAAAAGGCGTGGAATCAATAGAAAGACTCGTACAAGTAGACGAAGTCGACGTAATTATCGGGCCAGTTTGGGGTCACGTTCAATTGGCAATAGCACCTATCTTGGCAGAGTCAAAAACACCTATCATATGTCCTTCAGGTGGAATTATCGACGTGATAGAGACTTGTCCCGATAATTTTTTCTTGACAAGGGGTACATTCGCTGGCAATGCCTACTATTCAGGAGTCTATGCTTATGAAGAGATGGAGGCTCGTACAGCAGTGATTTTATATAACGATTTTGCAACTGGAGAGTCATTCTTAAGCGGTTTTGTAACGCCTTTTGAAGAAATGGGTGGCGTGATCGTTCAGACAATTAAGCCGCCTTTGGGAACATTTGACTACGCACCGTTTCTAACTGACGTCGAGGACGCAGATGTACTTGCCATGTGGATTCAGCCGCCGGAACTTCCCAGTTTTTATGCGCAATACTACGCATCCGGGTTAGATATTCCAATAATATATACGAGCATTACAGCCCAAAGCGAGTCATGGAGTGAAGTAGGTGACCTATGTATAGGTACTATTGGTCAGCACGAATATTCCCCACTACTTGATAATGATGAAAACGAGGAATTTCTAGAGAAGGTAGACGATATGACGTTTATCGACTTTCAAGCGGCGGGTTACACAGCAGTATCCATTTTCCTAGAAGCAGTGAAGTCAACAAATGGTGATACCACACCCGAAGTAATCAACCCGGCTATTAGAAATGTTAGTGTGGACACTCCTGAAGGCAGGATCTCATATACTAGTGAGAATGTTGGGATTGGAGATACACATATTATGGAAATAGTCAAGGTTGGTGATAGGTATGAGGAAGAGATACTCAAAACATATGAACAAGTAGTACGCAAAGCACCTTGGGAGTAGTTAGCCTTTAGGAAAGCAAAGATACAATAATAGGGTTGAGCGCATCAACCCTATTATTGTATCTTACAGTATAGACGTTATGGAAAGTATTTTACCCAATCTTTTAAACGCAATTACATTCGGATTTATATTATTTCTTATCGCAAGTGGCCTCTCGGTGATCTACGGTTTCATGGGTATCCTTAATCTAGCTCACGGGGTATTTTATATACTAGGAGCTTACTTCGGGTTAGCTTTAAATAACTATGGTGTCCCATTTGTTTTAGCATCCTTAGGTGCTGGAATAATTGTTGGCATTATTGCCATGATAGTAGAACGAGTGTTTTTGAGTCGACTTCATAAACAGCTAGATGAGCAAGTACTTATAACTATAGGCTTCGTATATATATTCACTACTTTGGCCAGATTGATCTGGGGATCAGAGGCAAAGCTAGTTGCTGCGCCTGCTATCGTATCTGGTTTTGTGAATATTGGCGATATTCGCTATCCTCTTTATCGTCTAGTAATCATCGCCGCTGGACTAGCTATAGCTGTTGGTTTATGGTTGTTAACTGAGAAGACTCGCGCTGGTTCCATTATTAGAGCTGGGATGGATAATAAGGAAATGACGATGGCCTTAGGTATGAACTATGGAATGGTTGCCAGCATCATTTTCTTCATGGGTGCATTTGTTGGTGGGGCTGCTGGCTTCATAGGGCTACCAATAATTGCAGTGCATCCCGCCATAGTTTTTGACATTTTGCTTTTGTCGCTGATTGTTATCGTTGTCGGAGGAGTCGGACGTATTGAAGGAGTTCTACTGGGTTCTATGGTAATAGGGCTCATTGATTCTCTCGGCAAGGCCTATTTTCCTGATTGGTCATACTTTACTATATATTTAGCGATGATAATAATACTTTTAGTAAAACCCCGCGGCCTGTTACCTAGGTCACAATGAGATTCGTAAAAACAATTATTAACACAGCAAAGCTTTATATGGCGAAGCAGCAAAATCGTCCTGCTTACTTTGTTGCTGGACTGGTTCTCGTATTGTTGCCTCTATTTGTGGCCCCATATTTACGAGATATTATTACTAAGATCCTTATCTATGCAATCTTTGCTACGAGCTTAAACCTACTTTGTGGATATACCGGACTTTTTTCGCTAGGACATGCCGCCTACTTTGGTGTAGCAGGATACACGACTGGTGTGTTAATGGCACACTATGGTGTTGAAAGCTTCTGGATTGTTGCCCCAGCTGGCGTTCTAATGGCAGCGCTGATGGCTGCTGCCTTCGGTTTTGTTGCACTTCGAGGAGTTGGGACATATTTCCTGTTGATTACGCTTGCTTTTGGCCAATTGATTTACAGTGTTGCATTAAAGTGGCGAACAGTGACCGGAGGTACTAATGGTCTAGTGAACGTAGGCTACCCAGATTTGGGGCTGCCCTGGTTTACTATGAATGCACTATCTTTCTATTACTTTGTCTCTGTAATTCTTGTTATTAGTTTCTTCTTACTGTATCGGTTGGTTAAGTCGCCATTTGGAGTTGCTCTGCAAGCTATTCGTGAGAACGAAACCCGAATGCAAAGTCTGGGCTACAATACCTGGCTGTATAAATATATTATCTTCATTGTTGCTGGGCTTTTTGCCGGGGTAGCTGGTACACTCTTCTCATATCATAGCACGATTCTAGTTCCGTCACAAGTTGGTATCCTGGCTTCTACTTTGGTAATGCTTATGGTGATAATCGGGGGCAAACGAGTATTTTGGGGACCTACCATTGGAGCCATAGTGATAATATTCGTAGAACATTATTCAAGCTTGTACGTTCCTACACACTGGCCTCTAATTCTCGGTTGTTTCTTTGTTGTAACTGTCATGTTTCTTAGAGGCGGGATTAGCATTTATTTGATAAAACTGTTGAAGAGGGTAGTATCATTATGCATTCGTTGAGAGTTGAAGGTTTAAGCAAACATTTTGGTGGAGTTAACGCACTAAGAAACGTTTCTTTTAGTGTTGAAACTGGAGAACACTTGGCAGTTATTGGACCTAACGGTGCAGGGAAATCAACCCTGTTTAACGTCATCGGTGGTCATCTACCGGCTGACAATGGCCGGGTTTTATTGTTTGGGCAAGATATTACTCACATACCCCCTTACAAGCGTTCCCATCTTGGCATAGCTCGCTCCTTCCAAGTGGCAGCCCTTTTTCTCGAACTCACAGTTCTCGATAATATAATGCTGGCTTTGCATGGTAATCTACGATCACGTTTTGATATGTATCGACCAATGGCTTCGTATAAAAATATAAACGATAAGGCCCACCAGCTGTTAGATTCGATGGGATTATGGATAAAAAGAGACGAGCTTGTAGAGGAACTGTCTTATGGAGAGCAACGTCGGTTAGAAATTTCTATCGCTTTGTCTGGAGAACCGAAGTTATTACTTTTGGATGAACCAAGTGCTGGGTTAACCATTGCTGAAAGCGAAGATATTAGAAATCGTATCAACAGCTTGGGCTCTGATATTACGATAATGCTGGTAGCTCACGATATGGACTTGGTATTTGGTTTTGCTAAACGTATTATTGTGCTTCACTATGGTGAAATTATAACTGAGGGAACATGTGATGAAATCCGGCATGATTTGAAAGTAAAGGAAATATATATGGGAAGTGAAATGGGTAATACGTTATGTTAAAGCTAGTTGATATACATACTTATTATGGAGAGAGCTATATCCTTCACGGTGTTTCGCTGGATGTTAAGGAACGATCTGTAGTAGCTCTCCTGGGTCGTAATGGCATGGGCAAGACAACCATAACCAGGTCCATAATTGGTTTGACTCCACCACGACGTGGTGAAATACATTTTAAGGGAGAGAATATCACTGGCATACAACCATACCGGATTGCTCGAATGGGTATTGGGCTCATTCCGCAAGGAAGACAGATTTTCCCATCGTTGAGCGTTAAGGAAAACCTCATAATGGCAGCACGGGGAGGAGAAAAAACTGGAGCTTGGACCTTAGAAAGAGTATATTCCCTTTTCCCAATCTTAAGGGAGAGAGCTAATTATAAGGGTAGTCTCTTGAGTGGTGGAGAGCAGCAAATGCTAACTATTGCCCGAGCCTTAATGACTAATCCTGAATTGCTTTTGATTGACGAGCCCTCAGAGGGATTAGCTCCCATAATCGTTCAACAGATCAGCCAGCTTATTGGTAAACTCAAGGAGAGTGGCCTTTCGATTTTATTAGTGGAGCAGAACATCCCTATGGCTCTCGGTTTAGCTGACTATATATATATAATAGCTAATGGTTTACTAGTATACAATTCTACAGCAGAAGAATTAAGAGAAAATGAAGAGGTTCAAGCCAAGTACCTTGGGCTAAATGTCTAGGCATGGGTGTCCGCGGTTTGGTATAACTAAACAATAAATCTCAATCTAAAACCACTCTCATTTTTCTATGCGTTGTAACTGCATTTCAGCGCCCAGCCCTTCAACACTATTTTGTATCATTTTCGGCACCGATAGTAAGGACCTGTCGCAATCAAAATAACTTCAGACTCCAAAGGCTGATAATCTAGGGGGCTCTGCAAACGAATCCCATTGTAGTCTCTTCTTCCCACCTTCCATCAAGACCCTGATCTTAGTCAGAGCCTTGAATAGCTATCAATTGATCAACTTTCGCCGTGAATCATAGCTGACTTACGCAACCGTCATAACTCTCATACCATTGTTCCATAAGTCTAGTCTATCTCAAGGATATTAACATAGCAATCTCAGTAACTCAGTAGCACGATAGCTAAAAAATACAGTAAGCTCAAGTTGTTTACTTACTTGCTTAATATGAATATTGAGATACCATTCTCATTCTTCACCAAGGGGCACACTGTCTAGATACTTGAAAGCTAAATAGTTGCGTAATATTGTTTTTTCGTCGGAGCAATATCGCTTTCGATAAAATCATTAGATCAAATCAGACTCAGGCTAATGAATGCCCCCCGGTTTCCTTCTTCTTAAAGCTCTTCACCATCCCTACTCCATCCCATACAACTTCTCCTGTCCTCTTATCTTCCAACCAGAGTGCGCCAGGATTGTTTGGGCATATTCCTACACACATACCACAACCCATACAAAGTTTATCGTTTATATTCAGTGTTTCCCTTTCTTTATCAAGCCTAATTACTCCCCACAGGCATTGATCATCGCATCTACCACATAAAGTACATGTCTCGGGATCAAACCTCGGGACTATAGGAGACGGGCTTTTACCACCAGTTTGTAAATACTTGAACTCCTTGCCCTTCTCATAAGGCGCCATTTTATAACCGTACTTCTCATCCCACTCCGACCGCAGACATGTTGCCTCCTCTAGTAATTTCCCTCGGAATTGGTCTATCCTTGTATAACCATGTCTCTTCATCCAATCTTCTAAACCCTCAAGCAACTCTTTGTATACTTTATGACCTTTGTAAAAAGCTGCGCTGGTAACCTGAACCGCAGTACACCCCAGCAATAAATATTGAACAATATCACTAGCCTTGAATATACCTGAACTTCCTATTATAGGTACATCAACCGCCCTTAAAGCATATGACAGCCTGTTTAGGCTTAGTGGTACCATGGTCGGGCCAGCCGAATACATAATTTCCCCTGGTGTACCGAACACTTCTTCCTTTTCAACATCTATGAACACGGCCGTAGAGGGTAATATATTGTGGCCGGTTATAAAGTTAAGACCTTCATCTACCCAAGACAGCGCTACACGAGCAATCGGGTTATGAAATAGAGACAATTTTGCCCCAATTGGCACCTTTGTAACAGCCATAGTTCTAGAAATAATCTTTCGAGCAAATTCTTCCTCTGCCCATAGTTCTTCTGAGGCAAGAATAGGCTGATCGCCCCTACCATAGACTATTTTTGATGCCATACAAGATGCATCCAATTCGATAGCATCGGACCCAGCATCCTCTAACCTTTTTGCTATTCCTGCCCACAGGTTTGCCACATCATCAATCTCCATCTCCCAACCGAGTTCGAGTACACTGTTTATCAATGGTACTCCCGCATCGTGGCATATCTTGTACCACTTGGGGACAGCTTTTTCAAGCATTTTTTCAAAGCTTTCTTCCTCAGCAGTATATCCTGCCTGTATTAACCAAGCCCCACTATATTGTCGTCCAAATCTGTCAAGAGGAAAATAACACGGTTTACTTGTAGTAACAGCAGGCCCTGGAGAAGTAATGTGACCAACTGACTTTGTTACAATCCCTCCCACACCATTTTCAATACATCTTTTAATGGTGATTTCGTCCCCAGCTACCTCAGAAGATCCTGTAAGGATTGGATTCCGTAATACTAACGACCCTCTTTCCGTTTTGATCTCAACACTTAAATCTATTGCCATATCTATGCCTCCTTCAGTCTGCTATTCACCGAAATTAATTGGTTTATCGAAAATCTGTTCTCCCAGCTAGCTATGGGAATTTATTAGGGAAAACTAGCCTCCTGACTTTATTGCTTCGTTAAAAAATTACCACAACTCGTTTTGCTGTAGAACAAAATGCGTAGCTGGAAAAGATTATATATCTTCCAACTTAAATTCAGTTAATCTAACATCCCTTATCGAGTATATCATCGAATATTTACAATTGATTTATTTAGGTCAGATGAAACCTAGATATAATAAATCTTTGAGTTTGCTGATGCATTTCTAGCCATGATATGCTTAATTCTAGTCCATAGATGCTCCTAATACAATCATGGAATACCATGATTTCATGTAGTAGTCCAAATAATTCGGACAGGTTGTCAAGGTGAAGTCCTGCCCTTTAAATAGAAAAACGAAAAGGAGCAAGACACGAAAGAAAGCAGAAGGAAACACATTGCATCATTAAGGGCTAAGGTCGCCCTAGAAGCATCGAGAGGTTATGTATCTAAAAGACTTCAATTTGAGGTTAAAGAATGAATACCTTTAATTATGAGACCATTGGTAATTACAAAGCATACTAAATATACAAAATGGAGGTCTAGGTTTGCGATATTTAAAGAAAGCAGTTGAAAGACCAAAAGAGGATTTAGCAAAGGTTCGCGAGACTGTAAGTGAAATTATTAATTTTGTAAAAAGTGATGGTGAAAGCGCTATACGTTATTACTCAAAATTGTTTGATAAGTGGGAGCCCAAAAGTTTCAAAATCTCAAATGACGAAATATTGGCTGCACAGAAGGATCTGCCTATTACTGAAATAGAGGATATAAACCTTTGCCAAAAACAGATAAAAAATTTCGCCTCCGAGCAAATGAAGCGTTTGGAAAGCCTTAATTTCGAGGTTGAAACCGTAAAAGGTGTACATCTCGGGCAAAAGGTAATACCTATCAAATCCAGTGGATCATATATCCCAGGTGGTAGATATCCAATGCTCGCATCAGCTCACATGACTGTTATAACGCCAAAAGTAGCGGGCGTATCCCGTGTTGTAGCATGTTCACCACCTGTAAAAGGTCAGGGACTTTGGCCTGGAACATTATACTCTATGGCTGCTGCTGGTGCAGACGAGATTTATTGTATGGGTGGAGTACATGCTTTAGCAGCGCTTACTTACGGTATTGAAGGATTAGAACCAGTTAATATAATCGTTGGAGCCGGTAATAAATACGTTGCTGAAGCTAAAAGACAACTATTTGGAGATGTCGGTATAGATCTATTAGCTGGCCCAACAGAAATCCTTATTATTGCTGACGAAACAGCAGACCCTCTTATTCTTGCGGCAGATTTATTGGGACAAGCTGAGCATGATCCAAATGCAAGACAATGCCTTATCTCTATTTCCGAGGAAATTGGTACTAAAACAATTAAAGAAATTGACCTGCAATTGGCTACTTTACCTACAAAAGATATTGCCTCTGTTTCATGGAAAGACAATGGGGAGATTATATTAGTAGAAAGTCGAGAAGAAGCCGTGAAAATTAGTGACGAGTGGGCTCCTGAACATCTTGAAATACAGACCGAAGACTGGCGCTACTATCTTGATCATTGCAGTAACTATGGTTCACTATTCCTCGGAGAGGAAACCACGGTAGCATTTGGTGATAAAACTATTGGTACCAATCATGTTTTACCTACAATGAAAGCTTCTAGATATACTGGGGGGCTATCTGTCAATAAATTTGTAAAGACAGTAACATACCAGTACGCAAGTCGAGAATCTTCAATAATTATCGCGGATGTTTGCGAAAGAGCATGTTACTACGAAAACATGTTTGGTCATGGCCTCTCTTGTAAAGTCAGAAAGGAGAAATATGCAAAATAAAATAGACCTTTCGCTATCAGGAAAAGTTACTGTGATTACAGGTGCAGCAGGAGGTCTTGGCAGATCAATTGCAGAACATTTTGCACTGGCAGGATCTATCATATTCCTTACTGGTTTGGATGAAGTTAAATTGCAGGCCTTATCAGATTCACTAAGTAGGAATGGTTTCTTAAGTTACTATCAAGCATCAGATATTCGGGAGACTGAAAAAATTACCAAATTAATTAATACAGTAATAAACAAAATCGGTTGTATAGATATACTCGTTAATTGCGCCGGTATAAATAGACCTGAGAATGCAGAGGATGTTTCAGAACAAAATTGGAATGACACACTGGACATTAATTTAAAAGCCACGTTCTTCATGTGCCAAGCAGCAGGAAGAGAAATGATAAAACAACGCAAAGGTAAAATAATTAACATTTCTTCACAATCTGGTATTGTTGCATTACCTTCAAGAGCTGCATATTGCTCTAGTAAAGGAGGAGTAAATCAGTTAACAAGAGCTCTTGCCCTAGAATGGGCGCAGTACAATATAAACGTTAATGCTATAGCACCAACATTTGTTGAAACTCCTTTTACCAAAAAAATGCTTGAAGATGAAAGTTTTAAAAAATATGTGATAGAGAATATACCATTAGGCAAAATGCCAGAACCGAAAGATATAGCTTATGCGGCTCTTTTCTTGGCGTCAGACTTTTCTAATATGATAACCGGTCATATTCTATCGGTAGATGGTGGTTGGACTATAAAGTAGATGATAATCAATTGCGACTGTACAACTAGATGATCCGCACCTGGAGCCCAATACATTTACCACCGTAACTGGTCTAGATAGTCAGGAGATTGACCAGTTTGCCGAGCGAATCGGTAACCTGCAGAGGGCTATTTTAAAGCGAGAAGGGCGCCAAGTACCCAAGAACGACTACCCACCGGAGTTCAATTTCACCGAGCTCTTTTGTTAAAAGTCTTCGAAAGCCAAGGGTGACAATTCTAATTTAATTAAATCGGTTGTATAATCATTATCAGGTCACTCTTCTGACTCGTTTAAGGAGGTCTTGATGTATATAACCAAGTTGAATAGAGTTGTAAAGACTACTTTTACATTGGAAGGTGCTAAAGGTGTCTATAAACAGATTCCTTTATCCAGAAAAGATGGAGTCCCGACATTTTCATTTCGAGTATATACCATTGAACCAGGGGGGCATACCCCATTTCACCAGCATGAATTCGAACACATGAATTATGTGATAAAAGGCGAAGGAACTTTGGTCAGTGAGGATCGGGAACATGAGCTAAGAGAAGGTGATTTCGCCCTAATCTTAGCTGGAGAGAAACATCAATTCAGAAACTCCTCTGAGAATCAGAACCTGATCATAATCTGCGCTGTCCCAAAAGAATACGAATGACAATTCACATGGTAAAAATTGGGCGTGTTGTTTAACTCTGGTAACAATCACTTGTTTTGTTACTCAACTGCACAGGCCATCGAAGAGTGCGAGCGCCAGGGCAGTGGGGGCGGAAACGGCTCCAATCAACGCTGAATCAGTCTGGTCGTTTTGTGTAACGCCTGGTGGAGGACTCTGATTACCACTATGATTTTCCACTGTGATTTACTATGACTGGCCCTATGATTGGCTGCTATGATTACCTAGGACTGCAACAATGATTTTTCGCTATGATTACCACTATGATTTTCTACCAATATCGCACTGAGATTGGCTGTGTATTCAAGCTTTTTTCCAATCCTGATAGTAACGGTATGCCGTGTTAGGCTTGATGCCTAAAGCCTTCACCTCGGGGTCGCTTGGCCTTTTACCCTCGTCAAAGAGATGAGAAGCCATTTCCTTGATACTGTCTCTTCTTCCGGCCTTCTTCGTAGCTGGTGGAGTTTTGCGTTTTGCCTCCAGCTCAGCGAGTGCAGTCTGTACAATGTTTCCCACTTTCTTGCTCATAATGCCCATGTCAACCATCCCATCAATACTGCCAATATGCTCAAGGTACTCCGCAATCTGAGTGGGAATTTCAACTTGTTCCTCAAATCCTTCGACTTTATAAGTCATCTCATCATTTGAAGCTGAAGTTATTACGGTTCCGCTCGGCCGCGTCTCTCCGCTGAGCAATCCTCTGAGAAGAACCAATGGGATATCCTGCCAGAAGCTCCACCCCTCAAGTTCTTCCGGAGTGAGTAGGAAATGGTGATAACCAAGAAACTCCCGTGTTTTTGCCGATGAACTGTCCTTCTTCTCTCCCCACGGAAAGTCAAACACGTAGCTATTAAACTGTTTCTGTCCGGGCTTCAACCACACGCCGGTCTCAACAACGGCGAAGACCTCGAACATGAAACTCAGGCACGGGACCTCTTCCAAGATATAGTCGACTGAAGGCAAGAGAAAAAATGACCTCCAGCATTCGCTGACAATGAAGGAACGAAAGTCTTTAGGCACAAGTTCCTCTGCCTTGCTCCTGCTGACTCCAACAAGTATGTTATCGAAATCCTGCTTCTCCTTTTGGGACAATAGCCGAGAAAAATCTTGCCCCGAATAGCGGCGGTCCTTGACTTGCTTCCTAAAGTAGCCTTCGAGGACTTTTCTGTTGGGAGAAAGCAGTGCTCGCAGCCTCACCTTTTCTTCGTTGAGTTGCCGATTGAATTCCTGAGCAGCAAGTCTCGCTATGAATAATAGTTTCTCTTTCTCTTTTCTGTCGTGGATCCGCGCCAGATATCGTTGATAATCAACGCTTCTCGCATCGCCGAGATAATCTTCTCCTTTTTCGATGCGGGCTCGAATGGCTTGCCCAGCAGCCTTCACAAATCCCTTGTATTCCTCGTCGGTTAAATACGTTTTGGCGTCCCTCCCGGGCGGATTCAATGCGTTGTAAGCGGTATTCCACTCTTTCTCGTCCTCCTTGGTCTGGTACGTCTTCGTTACCAAATATTCAATCCGGGACATAGGGGTTATAACCCATGTGGCATAAGCATATGAAAAATATTTATCCCCGGTATCCATACACTCAGACAGCCAGCTTTTTATATCGGCCAAGCATTTATTGAATTCGGCTATCTCGTTTTCATCCAGATAAGTGGCCAAGTCCTTCTTAGCCTGCTCCACATTGAGTTGGCGTAGCTGCGGTACCTTGCTCAGAATTTTCCCTTGCCACTCATTCAAGCGCTCTAGTGCATGGGAATTGAGCCTTTCCTTATCTTCGGGTTTTAAGCTAAGTATCTCAGTCACGTTGACCTTCACGTAGTCTGTGGCTATAATTGTTAAAGAGTTAAGGGAAAGGCAAGCGTGAAAGTTCTGTCTATTGTCACCCCAGCTCCACCTCGCAGAGGTTGTCAATGAGCCTCTTGGGGACACCGATACCTTCAGCTTCGGCAAAATCTTGAGTCAGGTCAAAGGCGGAGCCATCAAGGGAGGCATAGCGCGCATGAATAGCCGCCGGAACCTCGGAAATTTTGAGGAATATAATTGCTATTAGTGGTCTAAGATTACCGAGAGAATAATGGGTAAAGAGCGGGCTCTACCGGGGGAACCGAGGTTACCAAGGGTCTATAGCATAACAAAGCTGTAGAATTGCCTGCCCCACGCCCTTGTCTTACTTGGCTTGAGATTCTTGCTGCAGTTCGTCAACTATTCTCTTAATCCTCTTCTTATGCCCCTCTCTGCCTAAAGTGTAGGAGAGGGGAACCCAGTTCATATCCCGCAAATTATTTATCATGTCGGGCAGTAAGTCATAAGGGATGGCTATAAGTAGCAGGCCTTCGGGAAACAGATTCCTGGCTTTCATGCCATGACCAAAACCGGTGATGGTAAAATTCAATTCACCGCTTAGGTAGGGATAAATGTAGATCCAGGCGCAGCCTATGACCGGTGTTCCCTTCGCCGACCACATCCTCCCGCTGCTATAGCTTAAGGCTCTCAGTAAAATTTCGGCCTGACTTACATTAGCGGTGACAATTAATACGTCTGGCTCGAATGATAGCTTATCCAGAGGCGCAAAGGCGACATAGTTAACGGCACCCTTCTGTAGTTTGGGGATTACATGAT
>Ga0315546_1000931_pt1 | contig 19578 bp, 27 predicted proteins | sample SalMarSW160170MG_FD_203833 | JGI IMG/M metagenome (GOLD analysis project Ga0315546, IMG submission 203833) | Salt marsh sediment microbial communities from the Plum Island Ecosystem LTER, Massachusetts, United States - Salt Marsh Sediment SW1601-170 ... | reverse complement strand
CACTTACATCAAATGAAATTAAGACTATGGGGGAGCATATAACGTTGTACAAACCTCTTGGTTCTGAACAGCGTAGATTTCATAATTCACTTGCATCGTTCAAATGGCTCTTTGGTGGTAATCAATCCAGCAAGACCTATACCAATATGATGGATTTAGCTTTATTGCTTATGGATTTACATCCTGTTCATTACCAGCCGAAAGGTGTTCACTGGGCTTGCATCGAATCTTGGGAGCAGGTGCGTGATATTTTATGGGAAGAAAACCTTCAAAAATTTATTCCGTCTCATTCTATTTATAACATTGACTACGGACAGCAAAAAGTGCCTAAAAGAATATTTTTCAAGAATGGCCATAGATTAGAATTCAAAGCTTTTAATCAAGGCAGGGAATTATTTCAAGGTCGAGCTATTAACTCGATTTATTGTGACGAGCAGTGTCATCACGATTTTATGGCTATACTTAATGAGATGCAGGCAAGACTATTGGCAAAGAATGGTTTTTTAAGCTGGGGAATGACACCGATAGAGCCACAGCCTGATTTAGAGGAGAGAATAGAAGATTTGCCAGATACAGATGAGTTTTTCAAAATCAATCTGAATGGCAATCGTAAAAGTCAAGGTGGATACATTGACGATAGACGGATTGACCAGATGATTGCTGAGTGGCCTGTAGAAACACAAGCCACGAGAATTGCAGGAGAGTTTGCATCTTTCTTTGGTTCAGTGTTCAAAACTTATAACAGGGCAATACACACAATAAAACCTTTTAGAATACCGAAGGAATGGAGGCGATATAGAGCGTTTGACTTCGGTTTTACGAATCCTTTTGTGTGTTTATGGCTTGCCAAGAATCCAGATGATGACTGGATTGTCTATCGAGAGTATTATCAGGCACAGACTGGAATACAAGAGCATATCAGAAATGTCAAGATACTTAGCAGAAGTGAGAGATATGTTGACAATATTGCAGACCCTGAAAATGCTGAAGATAGAGCAGAGATGCGAGAAGCTGGAATTAAAACAAGAGCTGCAAAAAAAGACATTGCAAGAGGTATTGAGCTTGTGCAAAGTAAGCTGAAAGTCAAAGAGAATGGCAAGCCAAGTTTGGTGATTTTCAAGACCTGCAGAAATACCTGCAGAGAGATACCAACTTATCATTATCCAAAAGGAAGCAATACTAAAGACCCGAAAGATATACCAGTGCAAAAGAATGACCATACGATTGATGCCCTGCGGTATTGTCTTAATACAGTGGATGGCAAATTTAGAAAAGGCCATGTGCATGCAGCATAAAAATATGGGAGAAAATAAAAATGGCAAAGTGTATAATTGTAAAAGGCGTTTGTGTAGGTGATTTGGCTGCTATGCAAACTGCGGTCACTAATGCGGGTGGAACATTTATCAAACACAGTTTAACAAACTTGAATTTTGAAGCTGAGTTTGCCACAGATGCAGCTTGTGCAGTTTTTCATGCTGCTGCGATAGTCATTGACCCCTCGTATACAGATGCTGATGAAGACCCGTTACAGGCTTTGAATGTCAATGCAGGGAGAAGCTAATGTTTGAAAAGCAAGTAAATAAAGCTCGTGGTGAAGGTAGAGGCACAGGTGGTTCTGCTCAAGGTGACGGTGGAGCAAAATATTGTATTTGCTCTGAATGTGGATATAGTCAGGAGCATGAAAAGGGTAAGCTCTGTATTGAAATTAAATGCCCTAAATGTGGAGCGACATTAAAAGGTTCTGATACTAAAAAACGTATAATTTCAAAGCCATATCCAAATTATCATGCTGCGAGAATTAAGTCACCTGGCTTATTTGTACGTGTGCGAGTTTTCAGAACATCTAAAGAAGGAATTATGTTCTATGGCGGCCCTCTAAAAGGTAAACCTGCTGGAGCAACAGAATTGCAGTCAATACGTTTTCCAAAAAGTAAATTTACAACAGCAGAAGCGAAGAGTTGGTTAAAAGAGCACAAACAGAGTTATATCTTGTTTGAGCCTGCTGCAGAATCAAAAAAGAAACTTTGGCCAACAATTTCTGGAGAAACTATGAATGGCTAAAAAGAAAGCTAAAGGTCATGTATATATTCAGACTTCAAAAGGTTTGTTACCTTATGATATACTTCAAAAGGCTGAGACAAAGACCAGCTCTAAGCAGCTTGAAGCAACTCAAAAGTGGATGACAGAGAATGACCTCGTTCCACCACCTTATAATCCGATGTCGCTGTTGACATTGTATGAGTCAAGCCCAATATTCTTTCGCTGTGTCAATCAGCTTGCAATTGATGTTGCAGGTCTGGGCTGGGATTTTAAGCTGAAAGAGAATAAGAAAGAGAGTGAAGTTGAATTAAACAGACTTAAAGATTTTATGAAGAATCTTAATCCTGATGATTCTTTCCGCACCATAATGAAAATGCTTTTAGTCGATTGGGGCACAGTTGGATATTTTGGTCTTGAAGTTGCCCGTAATAATAAAAAAGATATTGCCGAGATTTATCATGTCCCTGCTCATACTTTGAAAGTGCATAAGAGTAAGAAAAGATATGCTCAAATCAGAAATAACAAAAAAGTATGGTTCAAGAAATTTGGTGAAACTAAGAATATATCTTCTGTAACTGGCAGGCCGTCTGAAGGTGGTGGTGAGGGCAGAGCTAATGAGCTTATATTTTACAAGAATTATTATCCAAAGTCAGACTATTATGGTGTGTCGAATATTATTGCAGCAGTTGGTGACATAATGGGTCTGATAGGTCTGCGTGACTATAATTTGTCTTTTTTCGAGAATTATGGAATCCCTGCTGCTTTTGTTGTTTTAGAGGGAGAATGGGATGAGGGTTCTTGGAAAAAAGTGAGTGACTTTGTAAATAAAGAAGTTAAAGGAAGTTCAAATGCTCATAGAACATTCGTTGTTGAACAGCCTGATGGTTGCAAAATTACTTGGAGCCCTCTCAATGTTGATGTTAAGGAGAGTAGCTTCAAACTATACGAGAAGGCAAGGCAGGACAATATTCTGATTGCATACTCAATGCCTCCCGAAAGAGTTGGTATTAGAATAGTTGGTAAGCTTGGTGGCAATGTTGCGGAGGAAGCGACTAAGATTTATGTATCTGGTGTTGTTGAGCCTTTGCAGCTTGATTTGGAAGAAATAATAAATGAGAAGCTTTTGCAGTCTGAGATATATGAGTTGAAATTTAAGAATATAGATTTGCGTGACTATGATAAATTAGTTGACAGGCTTGTAAAAGAGGTTGGTCTTGCAATAAAAACACCAAACGAGGCACGTAACGAGCTTGGCTTAGAACCCTATGATGGTGGTGACAAATTTTATATACCTTCAACTCTTATTGATGCTGGCGAGGCAAGTGATGAGAATAAGCTTGGAAAAGCAGATGAGGATTCAATTAGAAAATTACTTGAGGAAAGATAAAGTTCATAAGGAGAGTAAATAATGAAGAAAAAATTAAAAGTTAAAGATTTATATCCTTCAGAGATGACAGTGTGGCTGGAACAACAAAAGCTTAGATTAAAAGCCTGTGAAATGTCAAAAGCTAAATGGTTAGAATCAATTAAACTTTATCGAGAATTAATATGCCTTGAAAATGCTCAAATTCGTATTATACAGAAAATTATTAAACAAGGCGAAAAGGAGCTTCGAGAATATCTTGAAAAACAAAAGGATTCATAAGTGGAATTTCAAACTCAAAAATGTGACGTATGTGGAGAGCAATTCATTGTTGCCTGTCTGGCACAGTTGCAGGAGAAACTAAAAACTCACAAATGTATTAAGAAAAATAAAAGAGTTGAGCGAACTCGGCAGCTTCAGCGTGACAGAGTTGCTCTCTATGTGCGTGACATTACAGTTAATCGGATAGAGCAGCATAATTTTGATAATCTTGTTAAGCGGGAAATGCTTGTAAATGCCTAAGATTCAAAATATTCTTGATAGCCTTTTAAGGAGAAATGAGCGACTTCTTAGAGTTCCTCTGCAGGTGTGGATGAATTTTGCACAGCAGCAAATCAGACGTGACTTGACAGAGAGGTACCAAAAGTCTGCTGCTTCTAAGCTGACAGATTGGCAGTTAATTCAGAATCAAGGCGTAACTACAATTAAGCCAGCAGTTTTAGAGATAATGAAAGCTGCTGGTCAAACTGCTTATACAGTGTTGGCTGTTCAGGGTGCTTTTGATGTTTTGAATGTTCCAGCAGTTAAAGCAGTTAATAAATTCTGCTCTACACTTGTCACTGAAGTCACAAAGAACACAAAGAAAGGTATCAATGTTTTTATTAAGCAGGGAATTAAAGATGGGAAATCAATGCCCAAAATTGCAAGAGAGTTAAAACCTCTTGTTGGATTGACTTCAAGGCAAACACAGGGAGTCATCAATTATCGAAAGATATTGGAAGCAAAAAGACCTGATTTTACTGTAGCTCAAATTGATAGAGCAGTGATAAGATATACAAATAAAACTCATCGAATGCGAATGGAGAATATTGCCCGCACTGAAACAGCCAGAGCACAAAATATTGGTTACTGTAAGGGACTTGAAGAAGTCGGTGTTGGTGAGGTTGAATTGAGTAATGCTTTTGACGCTTGTGAGATTTGTGAGGAGTTGAATGGGAAGCGATATAAAGTAGGGGAGGGTGCTGACGTAATTCCTGTGCATCCGAGATGTCGTTGTGCAATGTTACCTGTAATTGATGATAAAATGATTTCAGAAATGTTAAGAAAGCCTCCTTTGGGATTAGAAAAACCAGCGGTTGTTCCGAAACCCACTCCAAAACCTATTAGTTTACCAAAACCAAAGCCGGAACCAAAATTAACGAGTAAAGAATGGGTGAGTGGTTTATCTAAGAAGGAGAGACAAGCTTATATGAGATGGACATTGACAGATTGCAATGAGATAAGAAGATACCAATTAGGTGATAAAACACTTAAACAAAAATTGACTCCATTGGCTTATAAAAAAACAGCGGAAATTTCTGATGATCTTTTAGTAAGTATGGAAAGAGCACCTAATTTCAAAGGTACACTTTATAGAGGAATCACTTCTGAAGAAAAATTCGAAGTGGGAAATATTAAGCAATATAAAAGCATAGCCTCTGCATCTTCGAAGAAAGCGACAGCAATGGAGTATTCGGAGATGTGGGCTGACTCTGATGGCCAAGCTCAATTATTATATATAAAAGCGAGGACAGGAGTTGATTTATCAGAGTTTACTGGAACAACATTATCAGAAGTTTTAATTAGAAAAGATACCTCATATAAAGTTGTGAAGAAAGTAATTGATAAAAAGAATAGGGCAATTACAAATATTTTCTTAGAGGAATTATGATAAATAAAAAAGCAGGATTAACTCCGAAAGAAGAGAAAAGATATTTGGCAACTGGAATATCAAGATTTTTTGAATCTCTTCAAGGAGCTATTATTGATGTATTTATTAAACCAGTAAAACCGCCGAAGAAATAATTAAAAAAGGCGAAAAAAATGAGAATAGAAGAAATATCAAAACAAAATCTTTCTAAAGCAAGTGACTTAGAATTAAAGCAGCTTAAATATAAGTTTGCAAAGTTCTGGGACAGGCATTTCAAGAGCAATGACAGAGAAATTGTAGGCTGTTTTGAGCGTAGTGACTTTATTGCGAAATATAGACTGCTCTTATCAGAGATGGATTCTTCTAATCGAGGCTTACAGCATAGCACCTGCGATATAGACCGACAGGCTTTCAAACAAAAGATGGAAGTTAAGCAGGCAGGAATTGACATCGGGCAGATACATCAAATTACTATGGACAAAAACTACATTCTTTTGGATGATAATTTTTCTAAAGCGAATGAGATAAAAATAACAATACAATCAGATTCATCGGAACCAGACGAGTTATTGGAAGCGGAAATTACTAAAATGTTTGGTGAGCAATTCGCTGATAAGCCTTGTATTTTTGTTTATGAGCGTGACTTCGAAGGGAATTGCATACCACTATTTAGTCAAGTTTTGTCTCCGGTAACAAAATTAGAAAAATTAGAGTTAAAGAGCAAGGGTGAAGAAATTGAAAAAGATATTGTAATCCTTCCGATTGTAAAAGGTGACGAGCATATTGTATACGGAATTGTTTATGAGCCAGATACAGTTGATGCTCAGGGTGACCAGGCTAATGCGGAGGAGATTCAAAAAGCAGCATATGATTTTATGGAGAACGTCCAGACTTTTAAGGTAATGCACAAAGGCAAGAAAGTCAAGGTAAAGATTCTTGAAAATTATATAGCCCCTGTTGATTTCACGATTGGCAAAAGAGAAGTCAAAAAAGGTTCGTGGGTGTTGGTGACAAGAGTGCTTGACAAGCAAGTGTGGAAAGATATAAAAGCTGGAAAACTTACCGGATACAGTATGGCAGGCTATGCTAAGATTGCATAAAGGAGAAAGCTAATGGCCAAAGTCAAAAATTTGAAAGATATAAAAATTAACGAGGTGTCAATGGTTGATTTGCCTGCGAACAAATTACCTTTTCTGTTTTTTAAGCAAAAGGATGGCAAGCAAATCGAGTCAGTAAGTAAAAAGAAACTCAATATCGAAATTGAGAGTGACGGTATAACAAAGGGAACATCAGTGTCAATAGACGGAAAGAGTTTGGGAAAGTTGAGAGATTTCAATTTCAGCTTTTGGAATACCAGTAAAGGTGGAGAACCAGTCTCTTGCTCTTACTCTAAGGTTGTTGAGGACGAAGGTGGTTTCAAACGTACCGAAACTTTCTACTTAACGAAAGGAAAAATTATGTCAAAAGAATTGTTAAAAGCCCTTCAAGAATATCTGGGTACAGAGGACATCGACTTCGAGAAAAAAGTCAGTGAGGAAGAAATCTTGAAAGCTGTTACTCTTATCAACAAAGAGTACAAAGCTGACCTTCCTGAAGACTTGGCTGAAGCCGTTGAACTCATTGTGAAGACTGCTGCGAATAGTTTTGCAGTAGAAAAAGAAGATGTCAACAAGGCCGGTGCGAAGTTTTCAAAAGATGTCATCAAGAAACTGAAAGACATTATCACTGCCGTAGAAGCTCTAAAGTCGATTCTGCCTGATATGAAAGAATCTACAGAGAAATCAGACAGTGATGACACAGGCAAGACAATCGAAGAGCTTACAAAGCAAATTGCTGATTTGAAAGAAGTCATTACCAAAGGTGCTGATGACGAACTGAAGAAAACTTTGGAGACTTTGACAAAACAAGTTGAGGCTCTTGAAAAAGGTGGTGTAAAGAAAATGAGTCTCACTGACCAAGATGACAACGATGATGATAAGCCAAAGGGAGCAGGAGAAGATGGAAAGGTTCTCTGGCCTACGCTTATAAATCAGGATTAGGCAGAGAATCAATTTGTAGTAGCAAAGAAGTAAAATTTTAGTAGTTAGTAGTTAAAGGAGTTTATAATGAAATCAAATAAACAAATGTTGAGTAAAAAAGAGCAGATTGAGAAGATGATTTCTCTCCCGGCTATTGTGCTCGAAGCTGAAGAGGCTGACAGGTTTATTGACTATATAGTTGATGAATCTGTCATGAAAAACTCTGCTCGAATCGTCAAGATGACTAAAGAGACGAAAAATATCCGAGCATTGGGACTTGGTGAGAATCGTTTTCTTTATCCGGGTGCGACTTTTACTGCTGCGGATTATCTGAAGACACTTTCAGACCAGAAGATTGCGTTAGTCAGCGAGAAACTGCGTGGTTGTGTTGTTATCTATGATGATGACCTTGAGGATAATATCGAGCGTGACGCTTTTGCAGACCATGTGATGCGAATGGTTGCTGCAAAAATTGCAAATGAACTCGATGAAATCTTCTGGATTGGCGATACTGCAGGCATAGGCGGTTTTGGTGCTACCGATTCTCGCAGTATATTTGACGGATGGCGATACAGAATCAAATATAGTCAAGCTGCTGCGGGTTATCTGAGCGGAAACTACAATACAGTTTCTGGCAGAGCGACACTAATGACGGGACGTACTGAAACAGTTTATGTAGTTGGTGTTGCACCCAGAGTTCAAGGTGACATTAGAGAGCCAACGGCAGCGAATCAAAATGGCCGAGTTTATATTTGCACTGTTGCTGGTAATCAAGGAGCTGCAGAACCAGCGTGGCCAACTGCTCTTGGTGCTACCGTTGTTGACGGTACAGTGACTTGGAGATGTCATGCATATGATTGTGCATTGCCTGGTAAAATTGCTGAGCAAAATGCAGCAACACCTTACAACTGGGAATTCAAGTATGGCAACATGCTGAAAAAGCTTCCGTCTAAGTACAAAAAGGCAGGACTCAAAAACTTGAGATTTTTCCAGAGTGACCAGCTTGTACAGGATTATATTGATGCTTTGGCAGCACGTGCAACTATCTTAGGCGACCAGGCTATTCTTGGAACTGGCCCTCTGCATTACGGACAAGTGCCAATTGTACCGTGTCCGAATATGCCTGTCACAATGTCTGCTGCTGGCGTTCTCGGTGCTGGTAATTACGGTGATACGTTGCTTACTCCTATGGGCAACTTGATTATTGGTATTCAGAGAAATCTGAAAATCGAGTCACAAAGAATGGCTGCGGATGAAGCGACTTATTGGTTCTACAGTATGAGAGCCGATAATCAGATTGAAAATGTCAATTCCTGTGTGCTGATGGAGAATTTGACTACGGCATAATTTAGGAATTGAATGAATTAAAAGAGAGAAGTTTATTATAGAAAGGATTTCAAATGGCAAGGTTTGTAATTCGTAACTATGGTCAGTCACGGCAAGTTCCTTATCAAAATACGCAAATTTATATTGCTCGTGACGGAGCAATGGAAACTGATGATGAGGATATTGCCGCAACTATGAAAGGGCAAAAAGATATGACCGTGACTGACCATGGTGTACAATCAAATCCTGCACCATCTGAAGAACCTAAACAAAAAGGTAAAGATAAAAAGCGACAAATTACTGTTGATAAAGAGCCAGTGCCAAAGGAAGACCCTGTAGAAAAGGTGACTCCAGAGGTGGTCTCTGAAGAGGTGGTCTCTGAAGAAGCAGAAGAAATCGCTTATGAAGAAATGACAGTCAAGGAACTTCAGGTGCTTGCAAAAGACAGACAACTAACAACTTCTGGTTTGTTAAAAGCAGAGTTGATTCAAGCTCTCAAAGATTACGATGCAGAAGATTAGCTGTCTGTCCAAGGATGTTAATTAGTTAGATTTGTGAATGTCGTTGAAGTAGCACTAACAATTTTTTAAGGAAAATTATTATGGCAAGAAGAAATTTAGCAACAATCGACAGGAATACATGGTCGCCAATGGGCAGACTAATTCAGGAAGCAAATGCTCATGGTATTGAGAATGACCTGATTCACGGTGGATTGATGGCAGGGCAAACGTCAATACAGAATCTTCATGATGAAAGCTCAGTGCAAAATTGTATTATTGGAACTCGTCGAGTACGATGGGATGGCCGTGTATTCCGTTATGCCAGAGCATCAAATATAGTATCTATCACTCACTTTGGCTTGAAATTTTGGTATCAAATTGGAGATGGATTGGCCACTACTCTTTCTGCAACTCAGGCTATTGGTGATTCAACAATTACAATAGCTGATGCTGCTGCAACTTTAGATGAATATATAGGTGGTTTTGTTACAATGTTCAGCACTCCAGTTCAAAGTAGAAGTATTCTCGGTAATACTGCTGTATCTGGTGGTGTCACTGTTATTACTTTGGATGAGGCTTTAACAGCTATTGTAACATCTGGAGCTACTTATACAGAAGTGCTTCACAATCCTTACAGCAATTTGAGACTGACTGCTGGCCCCAGTGGTGGTGATGCAGGTAATGACTACTCTTCTGTAGCTGGAATACCTTGTGCGATTACAACTGTAGCTAATTATTATCTGTGGGTTCAGACATGGGGTTGGAGATGGATAAATCCTCATGGCTCAAGTTTGCAAAATGCAGGTATAACTGGTAGTGAGCGAAAGGTTGTTTTCGATTGTGAGGGTTCAATTACCTTAGAGGATGATGCCGCTCATGGGCCTTGTGCTGGTGGTGAGGATATGCAGCCTGCTGGTTTTATTGTTGACCGAAGTGCTGCAGGTGTCTCTGGGCCTCCTTTGATTATGCTTCAAATTTGCCCGTAAATTGAAACTAAAAAGGCTTTAGGGAGTTGTGCCTGTTGAAAACAACTCCTATAATTAAAAAGGAATTATAAAGTGAGACAAGACCCAAGGACAATGGATATTATAAATCCCGAATTGAGAGGGATGCCTTTGCGTGACTATCACGAAGAGCTTAATATTCGCTCAAACAAAGCAGGATATACAACGAGAGAAGGTGGGCCGATTCCACTAAAGATTATGACGAGAGGTTTTGGTGAGTCAAAACTGAACGTTTGGCCACGTGACGAAAACAATAATCTAATAGGAGATTAAAAATGAAAGTTCAAATTTACGATGTGGAAGTGACAGATGAGGTGAGTCACGTAGCAACTCGTTATGCACAGTATTGTCCTGATACAATACCTGTACATGATTATTGTGCTCAGCTTATTCATTTGTTGCTCTTTTCACCTGATAGAATGATAACAGTTCCAGGCACAACTCTTCAAATTGACAAGTTGCATCTGGAATCTGTACTGGTTGCGACTTCAACTTAAAGGATATTGAAATGGCACTGACTCCAAGTATAAGACAACAGCCGTCACCAATTTATAAAGATTGTATGCATGCGTATGCTTCAAATAATGCTGAAGCAACTTTAATAACTGGTTTGGCTGGCAAAAGAATTCGGATTTGGAGATTTCATATATTTTGTGGTACTGCTTCAAAATTTGGTTATGTATATAGTGCTACAAGTGATTTTGGTGCATTCCCTTCTGGTGTGCTTCATATATTGCATTCGACAGATGGCATTCCTGTCTTTACTTGCAATGTTGGTGAGGATTTCAAGATAGCACCCGGAGACCAGACTGATTGGGTGACTTATGTTGTATATTCGATAGAATAAGGAGTAAAATTATGCTTGATGAAAAAACAGGCTATCAAGTTTCAATTACAGGAATGGCTCATGGCACACATGAAGGCAATGGTTACATGGCTTGGTTGTCAACTGCTATAAATGACTTTGATATAGCCAGTCCTTTAGACTTTTTGATGATTACACCTGACTCACCGATACATATTTGCATTCAGGCACTTGGTTGTGCTAATACTGCTGCTGTTATTCAAACCTACGAGGATACAGGAGTGCTTGCTCAATTTAATGTTGCTGGTGGGACGGCTTATATTCCGAGGAATAAAAATAGAAACTCTGCAAAGACTTCAGTAGTGACTCTTACACATACACCGGTAGTGACAGCTGCAACTGTCGATGCTTTGATTCAGGAAAGACATGCAGGCAAATCAGGTGCTCATTTGTCTTATGAAATAATTCTGAGAGCGAATACTGCATATTTATTTAGATTTCTGTCAATGGATGATGACAATGAAGGCAGTTTGAATTTGGATTGGGTTGAATTTGCTGAAAGAGTCCCCTCTGGTTTTGCTGGGGTAATTCCCCCAAATATTTAGGAGTTATTATGGCAGCTTCAGGAAATTATATAGTCGAATCAGACGTTGACAATTGGGATACATCTATTGATGCAACTGAAGATTTTGCTACAACTGATGTTGTAATTGCCACAGAGAAAATAACAGTAACTAACGATATTCCAACCTGTACTGAATTGAAGTTTAGTTCAACAGGTGCAGTGCCAGCTCCTTTGGTGACTGGTACAGTATATTATGCAATCAATGTTGACGCTACACACATTCAAGTCGCTTTGACTCCAGTTTTGGCTGCTGCCGGCACAGCTATTGACTTAACAGATGTAGGTTCAGGAACGCATACGCTTGACATCGGGAGTGGGGATAGTGAAGCAGAAAGACAGGAGATAATTGATAGAGCTGAGCAGCTTATTGAGAATATTACCAAAGATTATTTTTATGAGAAAGATTTTGTTATCTATCGTGATGGTAACAACAAAGATAAATTATTTCTTGGCTTAGTTCCACACATTCTTAGTGTGACTGAGATACAACTTTTTGGTATTGTGCTGAGTGATACTTGGTACACTTTCGATATTGACTCAGTATATCTTGACCCAGAAGCAGCGACTGGCGATGAACTGCCTGAATTGCTCTTGCGAATGAAGTATAAAACAAATCTGTTTCCGAGTGGAATGGGCAATGTCAAAATCACTGGTACTTATGGTTGGTCTGCTTGTCCGGTAGCGATTAAGCAGGCAGCAATTATTCTTTGTCGCTATGAGAATGACAATACTTTATATTCTGCTCATAGTGGCAGTTTGAAATCTGAAAAATTAGGTGACTACGCATATACAATGGCTGATGGCACAAGTGCAAAAAATTCTACTGGAGTTGATGGTGCTGATGCTCTTCTTAAAAACTATATTCGCAGACGACCGATGATGGGAGTTGCATGAGTCTTACAACTTTGTACAATATAAAGGTGAATGTCATTAGGATTACTAAAACTGCTGGTGCTCTTGGTGGTTGGACAGAAGTCAATGATGTTCTGCATGTTGATTTACCTTGCAGGTTCAATCACAAGCGAGGCACTGAAAAAATATTCTTTGCAAAGAACAGTTATTTCAGAGATATAAAAATGTATTGTGCAATAGTTGACATAGATATTAAAGACAGAGTTGTATATGGTAGTGCGACTTATGAAGTAGTTGACATTAGTAATGTGAGTGAAATGAGCAGGTATATGGCTTTGGATTTGAAGTTGATTGCATGAGCGAAAACAAGCTGAAAATGGTCGATAAGTATAATAAGACGTATTTGCCTACAAAATCGACTGGCAAGCGTGCTGGACGGCTTAAATCGAGTGTTATAGAGTGGTCTAATGAGTAAAAAAGACGAGAAAAAGCTTATTAGTCTAACCGATAGGGTTGTTAAGCTAACTGCCAGAATTTACAAAGTTCAACAACAGCTTACAAAACTTGAAAGTGAAGCAGATAGTTTGCTGAGAAAACTACTGAAGAGAAATGGCTAAGATAAAAGATAATTCAAAAGCTATTATTGCAGAGAGTGACAGGTTGATTAAACAGAAACTTGAAATTGCTGCTCTGATGGTTGAACGCACTGCAAAGCTGCCTGGATATTGCCCAGTTCTCACAGGCACAGCAAGACGAAGTATAATTTCTAATTGGTATGGTGCTAAAGGGACTCGGAGTATAGAATGGTCAGAATCAACACAAATTATAAACGGTAAAAAAGTGCATGTTAAAGCAGGTGAAACATCAATAGACCCACAAAGTGTCAAGAGGGCAGTGATTGGTAGTAATGTTGAATACTTTCCTTATATCGAATTGGGTACAAGTAAAATGCCTGCACGTGCTCCGTTACGCAGAGCCTTAGAGACTAATCAAAATAGAATTAGAAGACTTTTTGGTGTGCGATGAACGATTTGTTTGCTGCAATAATAACTCATTATGATGCTGACCCATTAGCAGTGTCATTGACAGGTATGTATAACACTGAAGCACCACAGGAAGCTGTGTTTCCTTATGGTGTATTTTCTTTAGTTAGTAATGTGCCAGATTGGACTTTCTCAGAAAACTTTGAGAATTGCTTACTTCAGTTTAATATATTTAGTGATAAGATTAGTCCAGTTGAAATTTGTGCTTTATATGATTTATTGAAAGGAGATGTTGGTGTAGGAACAGGATTTGATTTTTTGGATTTGCCAATTACTGATTACGAGGCAATTAGTTTAGTTAGAGAGAATGCAATATTGCTTCGAGTTGAAAATATTTGGCAATACACTGTGACTTATAGAATATTGCTGCGAGAAACAGGAGAAGCAGCAAAAGCGTTAACCGTTGGGATGTACAATTTATTAGGCTTACTTTAAAGGAGAAATATTATGTCAGAAAAAGCCGGTTACAAAGGTGCAGTATATTTTGGAGCTGTAAAGATAGGAGGCTCAACTTCTTGGACATATTCAGGTGCTACTCGTAATATGCTTCCAATTGACCAACTTGGTGATGAAGTCATTACACATATTCCGGGTCAGATAGAAGGTGGTGAGATTACTATCACAGGTAATTATCTGATGGATTCGGATGCAGGACAGCAGTTGACTAAGACAAGATTTGACGATGGTGGTCAAATAACGGATGTGAAGTTGTATATGAGTAAAACAGATGATGTTTATATGACTCCAGACGATAGTACAACTCCAGTATCTTTTGCGACTGTCACTAACAATGATAATGTTGGTGACGAAAAATCGGGTGTTGGGACATTTACTTGCACTTTGAAAGTGAGTGGAAAACTCAAACCAGTTTATTAAAAATTGAAAACTAAAATTGTTTGAAATAAAGGAGTATAGTTATGGCTGCAACAAGTACAGGATTGACAGGAAGAGGTAGTATCGTTCTTGATATTCACCACAAAAAGCAAATTGACCTTAGTGAATCTTTGGATTCGCTTAGTGTTAATTGTGGTGTCAACTGGAGCTTTGGCACAGGTGCAAATCAAGCAAATATGCTTTATCATGGCTCGTTGACACGTGAAGATGATTCGGCTGTAATTGACATTTCAGGCACTGACATTCAAGATGCATTTGGTGAGGATTGTGATTTTGCAGCTTTGAAATTACTTTATATCAAAAATACCGATGCAACTGAAAAGTTGTTGCTCGGTGCTGATGCTAATCACATTGGTATTTTTGCGACCTTGGCAACTGATGTGTTGGAAATCGCACCAGGTGGATTCTTCTTATGGTGTGATCCAAGTGCGGCAGGTTTGGATGTCACGACTAACAAAAATCTGGCAATTTTGGCCGAAACAACAGAGATTACTTGTGATATTGTTTTGATGGGCTTGGCAACATAAACAAAATTTAAGAGAAAAAGAGATTTTAAGATGCCAAATTTTAACTCAGAAAATCCAGGAACGTGGTTCTACTTTAACCCTGATGACGAATCGCAGGGTGGTGTCTGTTTACGAGAGCTTTCATCAGATGAAAATCGGAGAATCGAAAAGTTGACCACCAAGCATAAGAAAAAAATTATGCGGGGTCAGCTCGTAGATGATGTCAAGGTGGATGAGGAAACAGCTTCCAAACTTCGCTGGCATTTTTGCATTACCGATTGGAAGGAAGTGTCTCTCGATGGGCAGGAATTAGAATGTACAAATGATAATAAAGTTAAGATGATGAAAGTCATTGACTTTGTAAAGCACGTTGTTGATTCACTTGAGACACTGACAGGAATGAATAAATCGCTTGAAGAGGCAAGAGCAAAAAACTTGCCGAGTGGTTTGAACGGCAACTTAACAAACCAGACTGTGAAGCCTGCATAGAACTTTATGAAGAAAAAGGCAGAGAACCACCTTGCGAAAATTGTTGGGTAGAATTGGATGAATCTAATGTTGAGACTTATAATATTTATTTGCTTGTTAGAAATCAAGTGAGAGTGTCACCAATGGGTGAAATAATAAGTCTTGACCATAAAGCGGTGTTGGATGACATTAAGCTTTATGCAAAGGATAAAGATGTCAAAACAATATTTGAAAATGTGTTAAACTGCTTTCAAATTGAACAGGAGTTTAATAAATGAATTTCTTAACTGCTCAAATTGAAATTACAGTCGATGATAGTAAATTGTCGAGTTATCTTGCAAGGGCTGAAAGGGCATTCACAAGAACAGCCAATAAATTAACGTCTATTGGCAGGAAAATGACAATGCGAGTAACACTTCCTCTTTTAGCCCTTGCTACGACAATAGCCAAGATTGGTATAAGTATGGAAAGTGCTTTTATTGGTGTTCGTAAAACTGTTGAAGCAACAGAGCAGCAGTTTGCAATATTGCAAAAAGGATTTGAGGAGATGTCATTACGTGTTCCACTTAGCATTGAAAGTCTTTATGGGCTTGGAGAGGCAGCGGGCCAATTGGGGATTCAGACTGATAAAATTCTTAGATTTTCAGAAACAATGGCTCAACTTGGAATAACAACAGATATATCTGCAAGAGAAGCGGCTATGTCTTTAGCAAGATTTGCAAATATAACACAGATGTCACAAGGCCAATTTGACCGTTTAGGTGCGACTATTGTTGATTTAGGCAATACTTTTGCAGCAATGGAATCTGAAATTGTAGGAATGGGTTTACGTATTGCATCTGCAGGAAAAATTGCTGGAATGTCTGAAGCAAATATAATGGCTATTGCAGCAGCTTTGTCTGCTGTTGGAATTCAAGCTCAAATTGGCGGAACTTCTGTTCAGAAAGTTATTATACAAATGACGAGGGCTGTCGCAGAAGGTAATAAGGAACTTAAAGTTTTTGCTGATGTAGCTGGGAAAACAGTAGAGGATTTTGCTACTTTATTTAGAAGAGATGCAATTGAGGCTTTTACTATTTTCATTGAGGGCTTGAAGCGTTCTGGTGATACCGCATTTACTATTCTTGAAAATTTAGGGTTAGCAGATCAACGATTGATAAGAGCACTTTTATCTTTGGCAGGTGCTAATGATTTATTGCGTAATACGATTCAACGAGGTAATAAAGCATGGGAAGAAAATATAGCTTTGACAAGGGAAGCAGAGTTAAGATTTGGTTCTACGGCATCACAACTTCGTTTATTTTGGAATGATGTCAAACTTACAGCTGATAGTTTCAAAAAGATTTTAATGCCTCCAGTATTGGATTTTATAGATAATTATATGAAGCCTCTTCTGGATGTTTTTAAGAATTTTAATGACGAGGCTAAAAGAAGTATTGTTATTTATGCAGCATTAGCTGCTGCAATCGGCCCTGTACTTTTAATAACAGGTTCTTTGGTTAAATCGATGGCAGCACTTATATTCGTAATACAAATGATAGGCCCAACATTTATGGCGATTGCTGCAGCAATTGCCGCTCCTCTTACTGCGGTAATTGCATTAGCTGCAATTGCTTACGTTTTAAGGGCGGCATGGGTTCAAAATTTGAAAGTTGTTAAGGACAGAATGCAGGATTGGCTCAATTCTTTCAAAGAGGGTTTTGATTGGTTGATTACAGGCCCACTTGGTGAAACAGTAAAGATTTTTGCTAAAAGTTGGATAGAAACATTTAATTATGTAAGAACCAATTTTGGTGATTTTATATCTGATTTGGCAGCAACAGCAGGTGGTACAATGAGTTGGCTTAAGAAAATGAAAGAAGGTATTGTTAGTACTTGGACAGCATGGGATTTGAGACAAGCAATAGCTGAATTTAAGAGTGGTTGGAAGGAAGCTGGTGAATCTTTTGCTCTCACTTTTGTAGATTCAAAGGAAAAAGCTGATAAAGCACTTGCTGAATTTACCGAATCCGTTATTTCTGGATATAAAACAACTGCAATTACATTAGCAGCATTTGGTGAAGCTACAGTTGAACATCTCGAAGACTTGTTAGAAGCAGTCAAAACACAATTTGGAGAAGATGCTGATATTATAATAAATCTTATCAAAAGTAAAATACAATCTCTTCAAAAAATACCAATTTCACCTCACGAGCAATTGCGTCAGATGCTTATGGAATTAGAAAAAGATTTGAAAAATATTGCACAAGGAATGGAGGAAGTTGAATTTGTTACTGAGGAAACTGTAAAAACTACAATGACTTTAGCTGATGCTTATAGGACAATGCGTGATGAGATGGGGCGTATGACAAAGGAAGTTTACGAATCCCAATTAAAAATTATTGATGGTTTACGTAAAGATTATGAAGCAGCAGGGGTGAATGTAAAGGTTTTAACTATTTGGTACAAGGAACAAGCTGAATTATTGAGTATTGAATATCTTAAAGCAGCTGGCGGTATTGCAGGAGGTTTTCAAGCTGCTGGAATGCAGATAAAACGAGAAATAACAACTTGGGGGGAACGTGCTTATGAGTTTTCTATGACTTTTAGAGATTCAATAGCCAGTGGCCTTGAAGCTACTATGCGAGATTTCGACAATTGGAGAGACCATCTCTTAAATGTTTTTGAAGAAGTTTATTGGTCTGCGATGCGAATTGCTTTTATAGAACCAATAGCAGGAAAATTGGCAGGTGTTATGGCAGGTGCAGTTGGAGGTTTGCTAACTCCAACAGCCCCATTAGGAAGTGCTGCAAATCCTTTTATAGCACCGAAGGGAAGTTTTGGAGCACCAAAACCAGAATTACAACACGGTGGTACAGTTTTAGAAACAGGCTGGGCAAAGGTACACAAAGGTGAAACATATTCTGGTGTTCAGGGTAATTACGGCAGGGGTAATCTTGAAGTGCATATACGCAATGAAGGTTCAGAAAAACTTGAAGTTAGCAATGCTCAAGAGTATGTGTTATCCGATAGAAGAATTATCAATGTCACTACGAGAGCAATGATAATGGATAAGCGATACCAAAATAGTATTAAGCAAGCGTCAAGGTAGAATAATATGGCAGATATGGCGGTTTATCCAGATGCTTTGGCTTTGGAAGCATCGGTTGAAGTCCCTCTCTTAGATGGTGCTCAGCATATAGAACATCCATCAACTCTCGTGCTTGAAGCAGGGATATTTGCTGAAACAGTTATTATTTCTTTTCCGACTATATCAAGAAGTCCGAGTCACGCATTTAGTGACGAACTGCTGGATGATGGTGTTTTGATTGGAGATACTGCATCAGGTTATCCATTATTAAATAAACGATTTACTCTTGGCTTAAGAACAATTACTCCTGATTATAGACGAGTGCCTGAAGCAGATAAATTGATAGTGATGGCATTTTATGAAGCGAACAAAGATACTTCATTCTCTTATTATAATAAACAAGATAACACAACATACGATGTTGTTTTCATGGCTAAGCCAACTTGTGTTATTGACGGGTTGTATAATTTGTGGAGGATTGGTTTAGTTTTATTAGTTTTGAGAGCAACTTAAAAGGAGCTAAAAATGACTGGAATAATTATTGAACATAAAGGTAAAAAGTATTTGAAGATAGGTGACAAAGCCATACCGCTGAATGCAGATGGAAAGCCTAACATTAAATGTACTTCAACAGAAAAACGTCACTCTGACGGTCGGGTGGATTGCACAATTCATGTGCCTTGCTTACAAATAGCAAGTAAAACAAACAAATAGAAAGGATAACAAAATGGCAAGTGGAATTTATAACAGATTCAAAGCAAATTTGATGAACAAAGAAATTGACCTTGAGGCAGATTCGATTATTGTAATATTGTTGGATGATAGTCATGCTTTCAATGCGGCACACAATGTAATCGGTGATGTGGATGCCAACGAGCTTCCAACTGCAGGTGGTTACACTCAAAAGACAGAAGCATTAGCAGGTAAAGCAGTAACTCAGGCAGCAACTACTAAATGGGATGGTACAGATGCCGAGTGGGCAGCTGCAACATTTTCAGCTTGGCATGCAGTTCTTTATGATGACACTATTGCAACGGATGACTTGATTTGCTCATTTGACTTCGGTGGTGAGAAGGTCGTGACTGCTGGAACATTTACAATTGAGTGGAATGCAGCAGGGATTATCACTTTAGCTGAAGCATAAGAAATGAGAAT